>ERZ842401.4664-NODE-4664-length-15773-cov-11.235653_pt1 | contig 15773 bp, 13 predicted proteins | sample MGYA00521270_ERZ842401 | MGnify/ENA primary metagenome ERZ842401 (study PRJEB31892, sample SAMEA3878208) | bioreactor metagenome | biome: Moose rumen | place: Sweden | collected 2011-10 | study: EMG produced TPA metagenomics assembly of the PRJEB12797 data set...
TCTCAACTCGAAAGTGATTCTGCAAGCCATACCTCTATAGCGAGTGCCTGCAAGCCATACATTTTAGGCTACGATTAGAACAAAAACGCTGCGTTTTTCACTTTTCTTTGAAAAAACGTAGCGTTTTTTTCGTCCAATTAAAAAATAGTTTGTATATTTGCGCCAATAAATATTATTATATGGTACAAGATCTATACATTTTGATGATTACGGCCGCTGTGGTCAGTATTCTGTTTAAGTTGATAAAGCAGCCAGTGGTGCTGGGTTATATCGTTGCAGGCGTATTGGTAGGCCCGCATCTGTTTGGCGTGACTCTCGTAAATGAGGCCAACGTCAAGTCTTGGGGCGACATCGGTGTGCTGTTCGTCTTGTTCTGCATCGGATTGGAGTTCCGCCTGAAGAACCTCATCAGCAGCGGCAAGGTGGCGGCAATAGGCGCAATGACCATCATCGGTGGAATGATGATACTGGGCTATCTCGTGGGAACGGATGCTGATTTTGATATGGTCAACTCGCTGTTCCTGGCGGGCATGCTTTGTATGTCGAGTACCACTATCGTGATGAAGGCCATCGATGAGGCAGGCATGAAAAATGAGCGTTTCGTCAAGGGAGCAACCAGCATCCTGATTGTTGAGGATGTGGTGGCAGTGGTGCTGATGGTGTTGCTCTCGAGTATAGCCATCCGCCATCAGTTCGAAGGTGGCGAACTACTCAATAAAGTGTTCGTTCTGGCCATCACGCTCGCAGCATGGTTCATCACGGGAATCCTGATTATCCCGACACTGATACGCAAAGTGAAAAAACATCTGAACGACGAGACGCTTATCATCCTCGCCCTGGGTCTGTGCCTGGGTATGGTGCTGACAGCAGAAGAGGCAGGATTCAGCAGTGCGCTCGGTGCCTTCGTGATGGGTTCCATCCTCGCCGAGACTGTGGAGTCGCATCGTATCGAGAAACTGATGACACCGCTGAAGAATGTCTTTGCAGCCATCTTCTTCATCTCTGTGGGCATGCTGATTGATCCGTCGTCATTATCGGAGTATTGGATAAGCATCGTCTATGTCAGCCTGATAATTATCATCGGAATGATTCTCTTTGGCACCTTGGGTTGCTGGTGGGGCGGTCAGACAATGCGCGACTCGATGCTTACAAGCTTCTCGTTTGTACAGATAGGCGAGTTCTCGTTCATCATCGCGTCGCTGGGTACCAGCCTGGGGGTTCTCGATCCTATTCTCTATCCTATCATCGTGGCATCCAGTGTGGTGACCACCTTCCTCACTCCTTATATCATGAAGGCTACCCTGCCCTGCTATAACTTCCTTTATAATCATGCTTCAGCGAGTTTGCGCGCCAAGATCGACCAACGTGAGCAACAGGTGGCAGCTGCTGAGGCAGAGGCGGCAAAACCTTCTGACGACCCATCGATTGCCGACAAGGTGCGCCATGCCGTAAGGCATACTTTCATCACTAAGCACCTTGTCAATCTCTTTATTAAGAACATGAGCGCTCATGAGGAAAACGAAGGTAGTTAAAACAAAACATGAAAGATGGAAAAAGATTCTAAAAAGGATGCCTTACTCATCTATAAGCTGACGTTCGGCAACTGCATAGCTAAAAAAGGCGAACAGCCGGCAATACTACAACTGGTACAGGGCGATTGCAAAGATATCTCCAGCGGTGAAAAGAAATACCGACTGGTGCTTTATGGTGTCAAGGTGAACCGTAAGATATATCAGCCCACCGAGATAGAAGCCGAACTGGATATTGCAGAGACTGTCGCCGGTACGACTGGCAAGGAAACGGGTTTAGCACCAAACTTCAGCGACGTAAGAGACTTTCTCCTGCAAAGGGAAGTGACGCTTGACATTCTGGAGATGGACAGACACTCCAGGGAACTGGTATGCATAGACCAACACAACATAGCCACGAACTGCTATGTGTATGAGATGACTCCGCAGCTGAAGCGCGATGTGAAGGGCACGAAGATGTATGTGAAGCTGAGTATCTTCAGTATGGATAAGCTGATGACGCTCAACAAGTACAGCAAGGCATATGTGGCCCGCAAGCTCGGATCTGAGATTCTGCAACCGGAGAGTCTACAGTTCGGAACCTTGTCAGAGGGCGTTCCACTGATAGATTCTGACATCGACAACCAGCGGCACCTGACATATGCTGAGGGCAACAAGCGGCTGGAGTTCATACAGCCCTATCTGGTGCAGTATAACGAGTCGTTCTACGACTTCCTTGTGCGCACTTCGAACCGCTGTGGAGAGTTTCTGTATTTTGAGGACGGTAAGCTGGTGCTTGGTCTGCCCGACAGCGGCAATCCCGTCACCGTTGACAATTTTGACACGGTGAGTGTCCAGGAGACATCCTCCGACCCGGTGACAATCGGTGCCTATGCCCGCGACAGCGTGAAGGATGGCATAGGTGCATTGCAGGGAACTGATGATGTCGCCAATCAAGATAAATCCATAACGCCTCCCATCCTGAACATCTCGCCTATAGCCAAGGAGGACACCGGTTTCCCAAAGGATGCCTTCCCAGCCTACACTTCGAGCAATGCCGAATTCGCACAGGACGACTACATCTTCCCGCTTTACACGGGTATGTTCACCAACAAGAACCGTGAGCTGAATTACGACGGCAATGCCAGCCAGACAGCACTGTCCAGGTCAATGCAATTCTGCAAGGTACTGTTGGCAAACAAGCTGAGCGATGAAGCCGGTGCTCTCGTTCCTATAGTTATAGACAGTATAGTAGGCGAAGGCATTCCAACCCTGTTGGCTAATTTGAGGGTGTTCTCGTTCAACAATGATCAGGGACAGCGGTATATAGAGATACTGAAAGATAAGAGTGAACAATACAACGAACTGAAAGCCGTACAGTTCGGTACGTTGAATAAGGAGGGATGGACTACCCTGAAATACTATCAGGATATCCTTCAGCACGAAGAAGCACAGCAGCGTAAGATTATCTGCATCGATATGGGCACCAGCTATATCCCCGTGAAGCTGGGCCAGAAGATCAAGATCGATGAGCTCGACGATGTGTATGTTGTCATCCAGATACAGCAGGTTTCCGAGGTGGCCTGGAGTCGCGACTACGACAGATACGGCACGGTGGCCGATGACAAATATGCAGGCACACGCTCGCAGAAGATCTATGCCATTCCGGCCTATGGTGCCAAGAAGGACAAGTTTATTCCCCCCGTGCATCCTGTGCCAGTCATCCGTAAGGCAGGACCTCAGACAGCCTTCGTTACTGACAATGAAGACCCGAAATTCCAGGGACGTGTACGTATCGCCTTCCCTTGGCAGTCGCTAGGCGGCATGGAGAGAAAAGAGCTTGAGCAGGTGAGCCAGAGTATCTTAATGGTAGAAGACACCCTGAAAGAACTTGAAGTCAAGAAGAAAAATGAGTTGTCGCGGGCTACCAAGAGCTCTGCTTTTGTCGAGGAACTGAAGAAATATGTAAACTCAACGAGAGAAGAGCGCGAGTCACAGCTTCAGGCAAAGAAGGATAAGCTTGCCGACCTCGATGAAGACAAGCTCACTGAGCGGAAAGAGATTGAGGATGAGATATCCGACATGCAGTCTGCTGCCAAAGAGCACGACCTGAAGGATGGCAAGGAAGAATATAAGAACCTTGAGCAGGATAATACCATCATCTGCAAGTATCATACAGCCTATAAAGAAGCCAACAAGAAGTATAATGCCGCAATGGCAGAACTGGATCGTGTAGGCAAAGACAAGGAACGGAAGGAAAAGAAGTGTCAGCAGCTTGTAGCGCATATTGACAAGACTGTAAAAGACATGGCTACGCCCTGGGTGCGTGTCGTGACACCGATGGCAACTCCTGGCGGTGGTACATTCTTCCGTCCGCGAGTAGGCGACGAAGTGCTGGTGAACTTTGAGAACGACAATGTGGAACGTCCTTATGTCATTGGCAGCGTATTCTCGAAAAACAACCTCACCCCCGATGAAAAGATGTACCGCCAGCGCGGCGTAGAGTTGCAAGGAAAAGATGTATCCATGGCAATGATGTCGCCCAACGGCCATCATATCACCTTTACCGACCCCGAGGCTGGCACCAACTTCCTGTCACATCTAATATCACCGGGATTGGGACTGTGGGGAACGATCGTGGGAGCGCCATTCACCAATCTCCTGAAAGGAGCAGCCAAGGATCTTGCAGGTGGTATACATATCGGTGACCGCTATGGGATATACGAGATTGACATGAAGAGCCACAAGCGTGCCATCGAGATCAACTCGCCTTACGGCACGGTGTCGATCAATGCCTTCTCGGGCATCACCGTGAATGCCCCCAACGGCGATGTCACCCTCAAGGGTAAGAACATCACCCTGGAGGCAGGCAACAAGATCAACATAAAATCGGGACTTAACATCGAGGATCCGGGCTTGGGCGACCCGGAAGGCACGAGGTATAAGGTCGGAAAAGCCTTGACAGATGTTTTTGCCGAATACGTCCCGGAAGCCATCACAGATTATCTATTCAGCTCAGTAGTTGACCTGTCGTACATCCGCCACGTGATGGAGGTGTTCGTGCGCCCGGTAGACGGTACGCTGAAACTGAAGTCGAAACGCTATCTGATGCTGGAGGCCGGCAAGGGCAATGCCACCATCCGCCGCGACCGCTATGCAGCGAAGACGGAAGAGAAGAAGGAGTCGCAGGAGGAGTTCTTCAAGGCGATGCTCACCTGTGTGAAGAAAATCAACGAGAAGGTTGATGAATTCTACAATACTTATGAGAAGCTGTGGACAGACGGCTACAAGAAGCGGGTAGAATACGAGAAAAACGCCAAGCTCGTGTTGAAATTTGTCGATGATATTAATTTGATAAAGTTGGTAAGTAAAACCGAAAAGTGGCGTCCTGAGACAGTCATAAATAAAGATACTTTCAAGGATCACTATTCCGAGGATAAACGGCTCAAGAATGTTCCTTGGGAACTCTCGAATGATCCTAATGAAAAGTTTAGTTTCTTGCGCGACTTTGCTGTTAACTTTGCCGAGAGTGCCTTCAAAACGTACCGTCATATCAAGAAATATTACAATATGATGGAAGAAGAGAAGTTTAATTTGGGGAAATATGACTGGGTAGGCAAGTGTTGTAGTGAAGCGCTCAAGGAGCTGGATAATAAGTGTATATGGGCAAAAGGCTGGAAAGTAGTGTTCTCCGATGGTAATGAGGAGCAACTTTTCATGTTTCCTGAACCAAACCCGAAAATGGACAGGTTTGCGATGGCCAACAAGAAGATATTCAAGCGCAAACTGCTGCTCACCTTCATCTCGAAAGTGGGCGAAAACGCTGAAAACGCAAATAACAAGTACTTCCTATGTGGACTCCGTATCGACGAGATACTGCAGGCTGACTGGATACTGCAGGAGTTCTACTGGAACCGCACGGTGTTCTTCTTAGACAGGTCGAAGAAGATTAATTACACCAATTACGGGCGCAAGCTGTATGACAAGACGATCGGCCTGATTGCAAAAACATTCAAGAGCACCTTATTACCCGATGACCGTAAGATATGGAATGACAAGGTGGAAGGTCAGATACTCTTCTCCGACCAGGAGGACAAGACGCTGAACTTCCAGGGCGAGGGTCTCCATGAGGAGAGCAGCTCTAACATCGGTACGATGGATCATCTGAAGAAAGAACTCATGGCAATGAAGTAAGGGTAAAAAGGTAAAAAAGTAAAAAATGGACTATATATTCAAGGATTGGGAGGAAAAGCTCTCCGCATTCGAGAGTAGTGTTGAGAAAGACCTGGCAGAGATCAGGAAGTGCAAGGTAGAGATGCAGCAGATGAAGCTCGACGTGGTGGCCGAACTGCAGAAAGGCCGCTATGTGCGCGACAGCCAGCGACTGGTGCTGTCGGCCCCGGAGATCATCATCGGCAATGTAGACCGTAGCGGCACCCTCTTTGCCGGAGGCTCTACTGTCATCGTGCGCGGCACTCAGGTGGGTGTCGAGGGAGCCGGTGAGGGCGGACGCCTGGACCTCCGTGCATCCAGCATCCGCGAGATAGCAGAGGATCCGGGCACCGACGGACGTGAACATGTAGTTGGATCGCTGTCGGAGGTTGTCAGCCAGGCGCGTAACATCATCATCCAGAGCGACGATGCCGAAGGGGCGTTCTCGGCACCCACCCTACCCACTGGCGGCAGCGGTGTGCGCATCCATGCCGACAAGACCATCGACGTGCATGCCGCCATGACGGCCGAGAGCCGAGAGGAGCGTCTGGAGAACCTTATCAGTGAGACCGAGAAGCAGAAAGACTATCTGAAGGAGCAGGCTGATGCGCATAAGAAGTCGTTCAACGACCTGAAGAAAGAGATGGAGGAACTGATAGAGAAAAGAGACAAACTGTCGGAGGACTACGATAACGTTCGCACTAACTACAGGGAAATCAGGACCGTGTCGGAAGAGATAGAGGCTCTCTCCATGTCTATCACCGAGGAGACCTACGCCTATTCGGAGATTCTGTCGATGCTGGCAGAGGCCAACCGGAGGCTGAAGTGTTTCAAGGACGAGAAGTCGAAGATCAAGAAAGGCGACGACTTCAAGAAGAATCCTACGGGAGCCGCAGTCAACATTACGGGTGAGAACATCAGCCTGACATCTGCCGACGGCGAGTACAACCTGCGCGACAACAAGGAGTCGGGTGTCATCATCACCGCCAACACGGTGGGCATCGTCTCACTCGATAGTGAAGGTGCGCTGAACAAGAAAGGCTGTGTGAGCGTTGTGGCCAAGAACATTGAGATGGCCACAGCAGGATTTGCCGATATGAAATTCGACGATGAAGGAAAAGCTGACAAGGGAACCTTTACTGCTGAGGGCGACTTCAAGCTGATGTCGAAGAACATCACCATCGAAGGTGTCGATTATGAGGTAGCCGACAAGAAATACAAGGAGAAACAGCTCACTGACGACAGCAAGATCAGGCTGCGCGCCAAGACCATCGAGGTATCTACCGAAAACTCTGCAAACGTGGAGGTCGATGATGAAGGTAATCTCACCAAGGCTAGCTATACCTCGGAGGGCGACATCATCGTGCGCTCTAAGACGCTCACCGTGGAGAGTGTCGATACAGACATCGACAACGGCGAGGCCAAGGAGAAAGCCCTCACCGCAGAAGGCAAGGTATCTGTCCGTGCAGAGAAGATGGATCTCTCGGCCACCGACACCGAAGGCAAGGCTACGGGCAGCGTGAATATCAATGCCAAGGCTGTAGGTCTGAAGTCGATGGACGTGGAGAAGGAGAAGCGCACCGACGACAAGCTTGCCGAAGGCAGTACGATGATTATAGTGTCGGAGAAGATGTATATGGGTGCGAAGTCGAAGGATGTGAAGTCGAAGATGGTGCAGGTGATGTCGGAAGAGATCGGTGCCTTTGCCGACAAGACGCTGGAGATTCAGCAGGACGAAGGCAAGGCGCTGGTACAGCTCGATGGCGGCAATGCACTATTGGGCGGCAGCAAGACGGAGATCTACGGCAAGACCGATGTGAAAGACGAGCTGAAAGCGCCGAAGGTAACAGCCGGCGACCTCAATGCCAGCTCGCACTTCAAGACACCAAACATCGAAGACGGCATGGCTGCCGGCGGTGCCGGTGGCGGAAACCCAAGCGCGAAGCTGAAAGCTGAAGAGGCACCGAAAGAGTAGTTAAGAAACTAAGGAGTTAAGGAGTTATGAATAATTATATAGCAATAGAGATTACTGAGTTTAAGAAAAAGCTGAACGGCTATAACATGCTGTTCAACTATCGGATGACCAACCTCTGTGTGAAAGCAGAACCGACGGCGCTTATGCCCGTGACGGTAGTGGTGGATAATGGAGAGTATAATCTGGAAGAGGTGGCCAACATCATGAAGCCCGACGACTTCACCTTTGATGTCTATCCCAAGAACCAGAACAACCTGAATGAAATCATCACGGGTATCTTCGACGTGCATCCGGAGTTCAATATGGAACTGAAGACCGACAAGGGCAAGAACGAGAATGAGGAGGATAAACGTCATGCCATCTATACTATGCCCGAGGTGGACAAGAACCGTCGTGACCTGCTAAATGAGTTATCAAAGACCTTCCACAAGGAGTGTAAGGCAAACCTTGATGTCGCTTATGCCCAACTGCTGGAGCAGACGGTTGAGCCGTTCACAAAGATGACGCCCAAAGAAGTAGAGGAGGCAAAGAACGGATTCAAGAAAGCCTATCGGGACTCGAAGGACGAGAGCGACAAGCTGCTCCAGGCTAAACTCAACGAGATCGAGGAAGGTTATCAGCGCTACCTTACCAAAGACAACGATCAGTATACCGAACCTGAAGCAGGCGACGATGATATGGAATTGTCGCGTGATGCCGAGGTAGAAGCGCTCTTCAATTAAAGCATTAAAACACCTGACAATATGTACAATGATTTTACAGTTAGCTTGAATGGTACGGCACTCCTTATCGAGCTTGGCAGGAGTCTTAACACAGCCAATGCACCGATATTGCAGGAGCAGCTGACCAAGTATGTTGGCCAGAATATAGAAAAAATCGTCTTCGACGCCTCTGAGTTGTTGACGCTCTCCAGTAGTGGCCTCAGGGTGGTATATTTCTCAAAACAAAGGTTGGGCAACAAACCGGAAATAGTATTCGTGAATTGTGCCAAGGAGATTTATAATACTCTCAAGATGATAGGACTTGCCTCAGCCATCAAGTTCGTAAAAGTAGAGAGCAAGAAAGTGACTCGCAGAAAAGAGGACCTCGAAGAGTATGTTGCCAACAACGATGTGGTGTGCAACTCGATGAAGTTGGGCGATTATGATGAATAACTTAGTGTATTAAGCAAAGCCCATGACACTATTGCATTTCCAGCCTATCCAAGGCAAGGCACTCGACATCATTGAAGCCATTCTCAAGGCAGAGGAGGTGGTGCCGGTAGCCGACGGTTGGAGTTTGCTCAGCGTGGTGGTAGAAGAGATCGTGCTCAATATTGTGGACTATTCTCATTCCGACTATATCGATGTGGAAATCATCCGCGATGAAGAGAGTATCACGCTGCGTTTCCACGATAGTGGTGTAGCCTACAACCCGCTGGAAAGGGAATCTCCGGATTTCTCCATACCTATGGAGGACAGGAAGATAGGCGGACTTGGCATTTTCATGGTTATCCAGTATATGGACGACGTAGCCTACGAACATACAGCAGGAGAGAATATATTTACAGTCAGAAAATATCTAAAAAACTTATAACTATGACATTTACAGAAGAGGAAGTTCTTAAGATAAAAGCCGAGAAAGAGCGCATGGATCATGAGTTGCGCATGGCTAGTGAATTACAGCAGAGCATGATGCCTCAAGGTTACTCCACCAAGGATAACGTAGAAGTATTCGGCAAGTTGATACCCGCCCGTGAGATGGGAGGCGACCTGTACGACTACGCCATCCTTGACGGAAAGCTCTACTTCTGTATCGGTGATGTCTGTGGCAAGGGAACCCCTGCCGCCATGCTTATGGCATACGCTCACGCGTATCTTGGCGCATTCACCTTCCAGGAAAGCAATCCTTCCCGCATTGTATATTACCTTAACAAGGCAGCCAGTTATGAAAATGTTTCGTGTACGTTTCTAACCCTCTTCTACGGTGTGCTCGACCTGCAGACAGGCCTTCTGCAGTACTGTAACGCAGGCCACAATCCTCCTTATATATTAAGTAATGAGGTCAGGATGCTTGATTGCGACCCTAACCAGGCCGTAGGACCTATTGAAGGCGCAGAATTCAGTTTGCAGGAGACCACCATTCGTCCGGGCGACACCATCTTCCTCTATACCGACGGACTGACAGAAGCCAAGATCAAAGATGAAGAGGAGATTGGCCATGAACGTGCTGAAGCTATGCTGAAAGAATGTATCGAACGCCAGTTGAATCCCGAGGAAACAGTAAAAACTGTCATAGAGGCGGTACATCGCCTAACAAATGGTGCACCGCAAAGCGATGACCTTACGATGCTTGCTATCCGTTACATGCCAAAATAATGACAACGGATGTCACAAAGTGTCCTGACCCCGATGTGACATTACAAGCGAGAACATTCCTTCTTGCGCCATTGTCTCTCTGCAGATGCAGATGCTAGCGAGAAATATCAAGTACTTAATCTTCACAGTTCCCTGTTTTAGAGATGCTGCTCGATGTAATCGTACAGGTTATTGAAGGTCTGGATCTTCTTCAGCTCGTCGACGGGGATAGTAATCTTGTAGGTTGTCTGCACAATGGCAATGAGGTCTACAATACTTATACTATCCAGGCTGAGAGTCTCTTTGAGGCTCGCATCGGGCGTGAACTCACTCTGTTCTACTTCAAACTCTTCTTCAAGCAGGCTGTTTACCTGATCAATGATTTCTTGTCCTGTCATAATTTTATTGTTTTCTTTTTAAACGACACGCCTGCGGACGGGTGTTGCCCACCGCAGGCGTGTCTTGACGAATGTGCCCTCAACTATTACTTCTTTGAGAAGATAGAAGTACTCGTTGATTCTGCGTCTGCATAACCTTCAGCTTCCCATCCTTTAAGGATGTAGGTCTCCTTGTTATTCCATTCGGTACCCATTTTCAGCTCAATATCATATTCTCTGTTTGCCAGAAGAGCCAGTCTTACGCTCTCGCCAGGAGCTTTGTCCGTACTCTTTTTCTTGTAAACAACTTCCTTAGATGCTGTATCAGTCACTTTAATTCCAAAGATATGAAGTTCTCCCCTATTGTTATTGATTGTCAAGAATGCGTGATTCGTTCGGACAGGAGCAGGGATTGAAGTCATTCCTTTCATGGTGACTTCGTAGTCCCGGCGGTCTAGGGATTCGACTGCAAGGAAATAACTGTACCAGCAGACTTTAGGTTTTACGGTAAGCTCTATATCGAATGGTACGTCGTCAGTATCAATCTTGGTTCCGTTAACCTTCCATATCCAGCTTTCATTGACAGAGAGTGTCTTTGAGAAATTTGTTCCTTTTTCCACATAAATAGTTGGGGTGTGCCCCGACTCCTTTTTGGGATGGTATTCAGTAGGTACACTAAAGATATGTCCAACACTGGATCCGTCTGTATACTTATCAACATTGATTTCTGCCACAGTGTAATCCTGGGTTTTCGAATAATTGGCACCAAAGCCAATATCAGCACTCAAGTTACCTTCGCCCTCAGTTCCGTCTGCACCTTTCTTAAAGCCACCTCCGGCAGATATATTACCTGAAAGTTCGAAATTGCGCGATTTGTTTACAGTTGTTTCATGAGGCACATTCTCCGGATAGATTTCTCCGTTAACTGGCACGACAATCTCATAACCAGACTTTTTAGGTATAGGTGTTGAATATAACGTGCACTGTAGTGGGAAGAAGCGGTAACTGTCGCGAGCAGTAGCCAATGCACCATGACTGTATTTATCATATCCCATATCAGTCTTTGAGCAGTCCCAGTTCATCGAAGTCTCAATAATATAATAGTCACCCCCGGGGTCTTGTCCTTGTGGGAACTGATACAGTGGTATGAAGTGGTAATTGCACGTTGCGCTGAAATAACATGTTTCAGTGTCGTCATCACGGCCCGAATTATGGAAACTTGTAAATTTCTGACGATGAGTCACATTGATACTTTTGTCTACAGCAGGTACAGTGGTAAGCTTTAATCCTGTCGTGACTTCGCTTCCAGAAGCTCTCCTCAATGCTCTTGCTGACGTGCCTCTGGTTTGTGCTGGCTCGTCATCAGCCCATGCATCTTTTTCGTCCTCTTCAAGTTCTTCAAGCTGTTTTTGGTATTCTGTGTATTTCTTGTCTACCTGCTCAACCCACTGAGCAAAAGCTTTCAGTCTAAGATACTCCCCAGGAGCAACATCCCAAATTTCATCCGAGCCAAAAGACACGGAGTAAACAGGTTCGCTAGATGCGGATTCATCATCATTATTATAACTTAGATACTGATCGCCCAAACCTGTGAGACCGATAAGCTCCAGTTTCGAATAATCTGCATTGGGATCAATACCCATTTCTTCTGCATATTGGCGCACATTATCCTCTTTGGGATCAATCAGCAGCAGCATGCCGTAGCGATCCAGCACTTTGACGATGTCAGGCTTGTTGGCGACTGTAATTTCATCAGTTATCACCACCATCGTTTTATCTGTCACCTGACCTTGTGCATCCTTAAACCAGTATGCCGCCACCTCTCCATAGTTGCTCAACGAACCTAATAGGGCCACACTGACGTCAATAGGCTGGAACTCATTAGGGTCGATTTCATGAGCGGGCACGGTAACCTCTCCCTCAGGTGGAGTTACAGGATTGTCTTCTTTTGTGCAGGCACTCATGCCCAGCAGGAGCGCTGCGGCTGCAAATAATGCAAATAATTTCTGTTTCATGTTAAAAATAATATTAATGTTATGTTAATGATGTGCAAAGATAACAATAATATCCCAAAATAGCAAGTTCAAAATCCCTGGGAAACAAAGATTTTGCAGATTTTGAAACAGATTTTGCTAATTTTGTAAGTGTCCACACTCCGAATCGTTGCGCATCCACTCCGTCGCAGTCATTCCCATGATCTTCTTGAAGGCGACACCGAATGTATTATAATTACGGAAACCACTCTGAAGGGCCAGTATCTTGGCGGTTATAGGCTGATGGGCAGTTGCTGCCTCATGGTATTTGTTGATAAAATGCTGAATGCGCAGCCCGTTGATGTAGGTATTGTAGGTTGTGCCCTGACTGGAGAAATACTGGCTGAGATACAGGCGGTTGGTTCCAATCTTCTGAACAAGCTGGGAAAGGGTGAGGTCGTATTCCAAGTAGAGCTGCTGTTCCTCGCAATACTGCTTCAACATAGGCTCGATATTATTGCGAACGGATAATGCAAGGGCATTATCTTCCTCATGCTCCGTGGCGACTGTTTCCTCTGATGTGTCATTGTCGGGAATGCTCAGGTCGCTCAGCGTTTCCACTCGCCACAAAAGATAGCAGATCAGTACGATGGAGATCACCTGCATGGAGTATTGGTAAGCAGGGCCATTGCTGGCAAGTGCATAGGTAACGAACGCCAACAGTATGATGGCCAGCACCACTAAACTCTGCCACACCTCCTTGTGCTCCAAGTCGGCATAGTTGTCGCGCAGCCAGCGCCCGTATCGCCTCGTCTCGCGTACCATATATATTATAAAGCCAATGCACACCAGAAGTGCATACAGATATAAAAGCGGCGCGAGGTCATAGCTACGGGTGGCAACGCACATCGCATTCCCTACAATGAGTGGTGCAAACATCACGGCAACAGGCCACAACTGTCGGCGGCGGTCTTGCAGCATTGCGAGCAGTACGATGATTGCCAAGGGTAAAGAGGTCATGCAGTCGAGCAATCCGCCTATAAGGTCGATCATTTTGATATCTTCACTTGAGGTAATGAAATAGATCGGCATATACCATGCATGATTCAAAGCGAAGAACGCAAAGAATACCGCCGTCAAACGACGAAGGCGTAGAGGTGTCGTAATGTCACGGGCAAAGGCATTACCTTGACGGAACAGCAGATAGCAACTTGCCATTATGGACATAGCTGTCACTACTGCATAAAGCATTATATAGAGCGTATCTCCTCGAATCTGGTCGTACATGAAGTCTTTGTGCTATCAATTAAAACCGGTGCAAAGGTACAACTTTTTTCCGGATTACCCAAATGCTCGTACATTATTTTGTTTCAGTGTCACATCAGGGTCAGGATACTTTGTGACACGCTTGGGACGCGGGTATGCGGACGCTCGGTAAGAACGTCCTTCAGATACAGGTTGAGGTCTTCCATGCAATCGCCGCCACAGCAGAACACGGAGAAGATGGCACGTATAATCTCGCTGTACTGATAGCCAATCAGAGTGCTGCGAAGTCCTAAGTGTGAGTCTATCACAGAGGACAGAATAGAGTCGAATTTGTCCAAAACGAAAAATATTCCGCCAAAAGCGGTGATTTTCTCAGATTTTTGTTGTACCTTTGCCATGTCATTGATGATTTTTGCTTGTCTTGATTTGCAGCACTAAGGTAAGTGAAAAATCTGACATGGAAAAATCCTGAGCCGCTCGGCTTTGCCGCTTGCCCCAGCAAGAACTTTTTGTTGCTCAGGTACTTATAAAAAAGTTAAACTAAAGTGCTGCGGAATTTAGGATATACCAGATGTCTGTGGAGCGAAAATAGTTGCTCCTACAAGTTTGTGGGACATCAAGTTCATGAACCAGTTGATACATGACAGAGGTATTGAGGCTTTCGCTGATCGTTTTTTTGTATGGCCCCATGAACAACAGGATGCAACTTTCTATAGGAATTGCGCTATGAAAGAACTTTGGGAAGATTGCTACTATGTGTCATCAGAAAGAAGTGAAAGTGATGCTAATCTCAATAGGTCGATTATCGATAATCTTGAAAAGGCTTATGGGCTAAATCCAATGCTGCCAATTCCTTATGATAACTATTGTGAAGTTTGCCACTTGGACGGCAGATCACCCATTATACCTTCGACTGCCGTTAGCATGAATGACGGTTATAAACCAGGCTATCGTAAGGGAATGGTCAAGGAAACTATCGATAGATTGACTATAATAATACCTGGGTCATATCAACGACATCTCGGATTCAACGATGATGACTGGCCGATAACAATTTGGTGTGACGAAAGTACAGATAGCCCAGTGTGGAGACTTACCATATTTGAGTTGGAGAAAGAAATTGGCAAGCCCAAACTGGAAGGTAATCAATATGACTATTACGAAGAGTTTGATATTGAAGATGGTAACGGCGTATTGGCCTTACAACAATGTCAAGAAGACGGTGACGATTTTTATATGGTTATCTGTCAGATAGCCTCAGGAACATCACTTCATCTGATAACGGTATCCTATAAGAAGCAAAAGGAGTTTGACCAGATTAGAAGTCTATTATTACTCATAACCTGTCAAAAACAAGAGGGTTAATGTTTGTTTTTACTTTAGCAGATTCCTGCCCTCATTCCCTTCCAACACCTGCATTTGCTGATTTCTACAGGAACCAAGTGGCTTTTGATGGCATCGGTATGGATGCGATAGTTAATCTTAGATAGTTCACGTTTGGCTGTCCACCCCAATAGTTTTTGTTCTTCCTCTTTTAACCTCTGGAATTCTTCAATGAGGTAGAGCTTGAAGGGTACGCTGATGGCTGTACCAAACTCGAAAGCAATATCCTTGAAAGCATAGGTACCGCCATATCGTCCTTTCTTAACAATGATACCAATAGCGTTAGTCTTCTCAATCCACTCGCTCACACTCATGACGAAACTCGGTAAACCCGCCTGCATTCTAAAGTGGTCAAATTCGACCACTTTGAAATTTGGGTTGTGAATCATTTCCCAAGTTCCAAGAAACTCTATCGTGTATCTGGTGCGTATCCAGTTCTTGATGACATCAGCGGCACGGCTTTCACTTTGCTTGCCATTAGCCATGTCTGTAAATCATGAAACAAAAGAAGAAAGAGTGAAAAATCCCTCAAAAGTTTTGTCGTCTCACATATTCTGTGTACCTTTGCATTCGACATTGAGTCATAAAACGGCTGGTGGCTCAGCGTCGGGTGTTCTTCGACAAGCGAAGCGGCAAAGCCGAGCGCATTGAAAGCAATTTATAGCAGAACGTGGAATTGAGTACGGTCTCAAAATAGTAGAATTCCTATTTTCAATTTGAATATCAGTGAGTTACCTTTGAAT
>ERZ842401.4665-NODE-4665-length-15759-cov-4.366467_pt1 | contig 15759 bp, 6 predicted proteins | sample MGYA00521270_ERZ842401 | MGnify/ENA primary metagenome ERZ842401 (study PRJEB31892, sample SAMEA3878208) | bioreactor metagenome | biome: Moose rumen | place: Sweden | collected 2011-10 | study: EMG produced TPA metagenomics assembly of the PRJEB12797 data set...
GGCTGGTGCAACCTTCTCGGAGGAATGTCCTTCGAGACCCAGCGGAGAGGCGCGAGGTCGTCGATCTTCGGCTGATACTGCGGGTCTTTGTCCCCCGCATGCTTGCGAACGTTGTAGTGCTTCGTGGCCTGGCCGGAGACAGGAATAAGTCCCGCGATCGCCGAGAGTCTGTAGCCGTGCTTCGCGAGATATTCTGGCGCCATGCCGACCATCATCGTGAGGTACCCGCCCGCACTCATGCCGCTTACGAAAACCTTGTTCGTGTCGCCTCCATATGCGGCGATATGCTTGAGCGTCCAGGCGACCGCCGCAGCTGCGTCCTCGATGCAGTCGCGCCCCTGTACTCCGCTCTTGCCTAGAAGCCGATAGTCGACTGCAACCTGCGCGATGTCGTCGCCGATGTTGATGAAGTGCCGTCCGCCGCCTTCGAGTCCGCCGCCGTGGAACCATACAACTGTCGAGAAGCCCTTCTTGCCTTCCGGAACCTTGACGTCAAGCTTGCACCTCTCGCGCCGATACTGGTCCGCGTCATCCGCCGCGTAGGCGATTCCCCGCTCGATCTTGACGTTGCCGGCAAGCGCGGCCGAAGCAATGACAAGCGCTATCGCGGATATGGCCTTTTTCATTTCGATCGCCTTTCTCTATTTGACTTCCACAATTTCCGACAGAGGCCCAGAGCCAACGTCGTTGAACGGCTGGACGGCGACGTAGTACGTTTCCTCGCTGTCGAAGAAGCCGTAGTCCACCGTCGTCGCATGGACGCGCGCGGCGTGGTTCACGCGGTCCTTCGACGCGCCCCAGCGGACCATATAGCCCGCCGCGTCAGCGCGCGGACGCCACGACATGGCGATGCGCCGTCTGTCGGCCTGACGCACGGCCTTGAAGTCCATGACCACCGCAGGACGCTCACCTGTCGCATGACCGAACACGCGCAGGTCTGCAATCGAGAACTGTCCGACGGCGAAGCCCGTCTTGTTCGTCACTCGCACAAGACGCGCTGTTTCCGCCTTCGGCAGGACGCAAAGCTCGCATATCTGGTCTTTCGTGTTACTGGAGCGATCGACTATGACATGCCACTTCGCGCCGTCGGCAGAAGCCTCGACAACATACTTGTAAACAGGAACATCCTTGTCGAAGCGGCGCGTCTGGAACCCTTCGTCCGCAAAGCAGACCTGTAGAGCCTCCACGTTCATCGGACGCCCAAGATCCATCGTCAGCCACTCGCCGCTTTTGCCGCTCCGCGCCGACCACCATGTGCGAAGGTCGTCGTCGGACGCCAAGTTTGGTATCATCTTCTCTTTTGTAGACGATGCGAACACCGCCTTGTTGACGCTCAGGAGATTCATGTCGAGGAGAATCGACTCCTTCTTGAAATCCACCTTCCTGTCCGGCACGGCAAACGGCCTGTCGAACCCTTCCATGATGACATGCGCGTATCCGTTGTCGTAGTACGCCGGGAAGATTCCGATGCGGCGCTCGTAGTGTTCGCGCGCGCCGATGATGAGCGAGGCGACGTACCAGTCATTGCCGTAGCGGTCCTTGAACGGATGACCGTGCCCGCCGCCGGTGAAGAATCCGTCGGGCTGTATCGCATAGGGCGAGCCCTTCATCGGCTTGAACGGTCCGAGCGGACTCTTCCCGACGTACGCGCCAGAGCAGTAGGTCCTGTATTCTGTCCCGGGTGTCGCGTAGAAGAAGTAGTACCAGTCGCCGTCGTGAACCATGCTGACGCCTTCGTTCCACCCCTTGGAGCTTGTCTTCTCGTTGCTGTTGCCGGGCACTTCCCATCCGAGGCGCCGACCATTGGCTGGCATAAGATCTACAACCTTGGTGAGCGGAGTGAACGTCTTCGGATCGAACTCCGTGCCCTGCATCGGTCCGCCTGCGGAGCACCCCCAGAGATGATAGGTGCGTCCGTCATCGTCCACGAAGAAGTCGGGATCGCCCTTGTCGGGGAGTTTCGTGTCCTTCACTTCCTCCCAGTTGTCGCCGATCGGATCCTTCGTGCGGAATATCCTTTTGTCGCCGAAGCCCATGTAGTATATCCAGCCGTCGTGGACCATCACGGCGGGCGCCCACTTCTTGACGAGCGGCATCTTGCTGAAGACATGCGTCCAGTCGCGCAGGTTGTCGGAGTAGGAATACCCCGCCGCGTGGGACGAGAAGAGGAAGTATTTGTCGTGGTAGAGAACGATCACCGGATCCGCTGCCGTGCGATGGACAGGCCCCCTCTCCTCGAAGAGGTACGTGAGGTTCAGCGGGTTGGTCATCACGGTCTTCCCTGCGCCGTCGGCGAACGCCATCGCGCCCGCATAGAGCGCGACCGCCGCTGATGCCGTGAAAAAACGCGCAACCCTCATATAGTCTCCTTGCTGTCTTGTTTTGAGTCCTGCCGGACAATCTATTACGGCGCTATTATATAATACCCAGAGCCGCGTGCGCAACACTAACCGCCACTGGTATATACCAGTTTGTGAGGAATGGGGAACGGCACAGGGGGTTCCGTCGCTCGGCGACGGAACAGAAAAAGGGCGGCGTGTAAACACGCCGCCCTTTCCTGCGCCTTCCCACTCCCTCAGCGCAGGATTATCATCAATCCGACAGGACTCAGCTTGTATGTCTTCTTGCTGCCCTCCGTTGTAATGGCAATCTTCGCACTCTTCGTGATCGACGTCGACACCTTTTCTTCCGCGACCAGTCCGCCGTTGTCGACGAGCTTTGCGCCGAAATCGGCGAGTTCAAACGTCGCATTGCCGCCGATTGCCACCCTCTCCGCAGGAATCTCAAGCGTCTTGCCGCCCGCGATCGAGGTCTTGCCGTTGAAGGTCAGCGTTGCGGAGTTGACCGTCACCGCCACGCTGTTGGCGATATTGACATCGCCAAGCACAAGCCCGGTGCCGTTGGCTATATTGAAAGTCGGGCCGCTGAACGTCGTCGTGCCAGCAATCGTATGCGTCTTGTTCCACGCCTTGAACCCATCGACAAACGTGACGTCGCCGTTGATTGTTATCCCGTTACCGACTTCATCCGCCAACCAAGGTTGAGGATCGGTCTCGACGCCGGGTGCGTTCCTGAAGACAACATTCGGCGCCACGAGCAGGGTTGTACCCGCAATCCGGTTCTTCAACCCAGAGCCTGTCAGCGTCAATGTCCCGCTTCCGGCCACATGGCCGTACAGATTCACATTGCACGCTATTGTCCCGCCAATAATCTCGACACTGACGCCGGAGGCGACATACATCCCCTCGCAGTTGCGAGCCGCAGAGCCCATGTCGACGACGGCGGACGTGGTGAACGCAATCGGGGTGCCGTTGCCGGGCTCGGCGTTGTTCGACCAGTTGCCGGCGGTAGCCCACTTGCCGCCATCGTTCGCTTCGCCCGTCCATGTCACGGCAGCCACCCAGGCATCGTTGATTTTGACAGCAGTGTAGCCGCCTTCGGTGGCTTCGGTCGAGCAGGTGACGCCGGCCAGCGACCCCGTGCCGTCGACGATCTTCGCACCGGCGCCGGCCAGCGTGAACGCCGCGTTCTCGCCGATCGTCACGCGCCCGGCCGGCATCGTCAGCGTCTTGCCCGCATTGACCGTCACCGTACCGTTGAATGTAGCGTGCATGTCGTTGTCGGTCGGAATCGTCGTCGTCCCAGCGACCGTGACAGGGCCGTTGAAGGTCACGGGGGCGGCACCGTCAGTGCGCGTGAAGCTGCCATTGAGGGTTGTCGCGCCATTGAAATTCATCGCGGCGACAGGATCCAATATGGAGTTTGGCTCGATGGTGACATCGCCCGTCACGGTCAGCGAATGGTCGCGCACCACGAGACGACCGCCATTGGCGGCGAGCGTGAGGCTGCCGGACACAATCCAGCCACTCGCGCCAAGCAACGAACTGTCGCCCCTCGAATCTGCCGCAACAACGAGCGGAACCGAGATCGTCTGCTCGGCTTGAGTCAGATTGCGCAAACAGGCGCGCTCAAGCGTCAACGTCCCGGTGCCGGAAACGCCGCCTTCATAGAAGTAGAGCACCGGCCAGCCGCTCGTGCCATTTACATCGTAGGTGAGCGTCAAATCGCCATCGAGAACCATGCTTGCGCACGTCTCGGTTTGGTCGTGCGCTTCAATGGAAATCGTCGCGCCCGTCGCTGGAATGGTGACCTCGGTCGTCGTAACAGGCACGAAGCCGAGGCTCCAGTTGGCGGGATTCTTCCACCTGATGTCACTGCCCGCGCCCGTCCAGTACACGGGTGTCGTGTCGGCATACAGACGGTAAGTGCCGTCCGCAATCCCCGCCACATAGCCGGTGACAGTTGTCGTAACCGACCCTATCGCGAAACCCGCCGTTACAATCGACTGACCCTCCGCGAGCGACACGTTTTCACCCGCGCAATCGGTAAGGAGCGTGACCTCGCCTGCCGCGCCATTCAATGCGGCAAGAGCGGCCCCAAGGGTGAGGAAACGCTGCTCCTCACCATTGATCGTGGCCTTTGCCACAAACTCGTCCTTGACATACTTCTTGTAGCCGGACTTGTCGCTCGTCACCGCTACCGTCCCTTCCAGATTGGGCGTGTAGCCTTCCGGCAGATAAAGCGCACCCGCCTCGACCTTCGTCGTGCCGGCATAGGTAGGGATTACCTCGACGAGAAGAGCGCCATCGCCTTTTTTCGTCAGACCGCCGTCATCTCCATCCGTCACGCCTTTCAAAAGCGCGGTCTTGACTGAAGCCTCGACACCGGCGTCGACATCGATTATCGCACCGCCCGCGAGAACATTGACGACCGTTTCCGCGTCATTTATCACACCACCGTCAACAGCCCATGCCTTCAGCGTCCCTCCGTTAAAGTTGATAACAGCTGTACTTGGATTGTTGAATCTCCTGATTGAACTTACCTCAAGAACGCCTCCCGCATCAAGGTTTATGGTTCCGTTCCCACCATTCAGCTTAAGCCACTTTTTCTGCGTTCCGTTGCGCACTACGACTGTTCCTCCATCCCTGATTGTCAGTGTCGCCGAACCACCGTCGCCAACAAGCATATCCTCGGAAGACGTCACAGTGCCATTCTCGACAGTCATCGAATCACTATTGCCGCTGGAACCCAACGCAATCGGGCTTCCGGAAAACGCTCCGGAAACAGCCGATCCGGAAATCATCCCGCCGCCGGCACCTGCCGTCATCGTGCGGCCATTTGTTAACGTAAAGCCGTTCTCGGTGCTTACCTTCGCTCCATCAGCCTTAAGACTTCCTCCTTCGGCGAGGATGACTTTATCCTTAAATACAATGCCATTGGTAGCCCCGCTTGATGTTTTTAGCAGAGCATTCGCTTCGATTGTAACGGGTTTGTAGAATGTGGCGACTGCGTTCTGCGGACGGAAATGGCCGCCGTTCGAACGGACTGTCACCGGCTTCTGGAACTCGATTGTCGCGGAAACGCCGGACGCCACCTGAATAAAGGCATTTTCGTTTCCGCCATTTGCCTCGAACTCGCAATCTATGTCAATTTTGGTACCAGACGCGAGATAAAACCCTGTCATGTTCAGCGTCAGTTTCCCCGAGCCCGAAACAGTAGCGTTGCCACTGTTGTTGTTGGCTCCATAGATAACTATGTCCGCCCAACCGCCGTTGCGCGCAAAGGTGACATCACCGTCGACGACAATTGCCGCGCACACGTCTTTTGTCGCGTCCCCATGATTTCTCGCAAGCTTCACCGTCCATGTCCCTGAAGGGAAAACGGCGACATCATTCTCAGTCGGGACGCTTCCGCCATACCAGTTGCCGCCCGTAGACCAGAGAGTGTCGCCACCTTCGCCGGTCCATGTAATATCCGCCGCATTGGCGGTGAAGGCTGCGGCGACGAGCGCGAACGCGGTCAGCGCCGATTTTGCGAGGAAGCGACAAGCGTTAGAAAACGCCCCCCCTTGAAGACAACGAGTTATGATTATATTCATGTTCGTTTCCTTTGTTGCGGAAAGACCTTTTTGCCTTTCCGCCCGAAATCGTACCAAACATCCTTTCCCCTTGCAACTGATCTTCCAACTGGTATATACCAGTTTGTGAAAATGCAGAAAACGAGCTCCCTGCCATGCCGAAACTCCAAAATGAACATCCAGGACAGGAAACGGGCCGGTGATAATGAATTCTGACAACCAACCCATTGCGGCTGAAGGGCAATGCAGCGCGCGGCGAAACCCGCCTCGTCACTTCACAAGGTGCATCTCTATGTTCATGTTGCGGCAGAAGGCGGTGAGCTCGTCAACGCGGTCGCCGTACATGAGCGCGTAGTGGTGCTCCCAGCCGTTCTCCATAACCTCGCGGCGGACCGCCTCGCAGCCCGCGTCGAACTTGACGTTGAGCGGCGTGCCGCGCACGAAAAGATCGGTGTCGATTCCCGTGCCGGGGCAGACGAGCATCCGGAAGCCCCTTCCGTCGCGCGTCTCGCCGAGACGCGCCAGCGTGACGCGTCCGGGCTTGAGCGGGAACTCGCCGGTGCACCCCTTCACGCCGCCGCCTTCGACAGTCGCGGAGCAATGGAGCTCCGGCGTGCAGCCGGGCTTGGCGAGCCCGCAAGGAGCCGCGCCGCAGTGCCACACCGTCCCGTGGTCGCCCTCGCATATTATCAAGTCGCAGAAGAACGGAAGCTCGCCGGAGATTATCTGCCCGATGCGCATCATCACCGCGCCGTAGATATCGCCCTCGCACGCGGTGAGGCAGCCGTGGTTCGTGAGGTGCCCGAGCGTCGAGCAGACCGCGATGCCATAGAACTCGTTCAATATCACCTCGGGCCAGCAGCGCATCGCGAACGTGTCGACGAAGAACTTTTCCTTGAGCTTCATCACGGCCGCGATAAGACGCGCGGACTTCTCCTTCTGCGCGGGGCACGGCGCGTCGGCGGGCGGCGTTTTCAGGTCCTTGTCGATGATGGCGATGCCCTTCGCGACCTCGTCGGGCGTGAGGTTCTTCGCGACGGTGAAGAGCTCGTGCTCGGTGATGATCTTGACCTCGGGCCCGAGCGTGCGGCGGAGCATCATCTCGTCCACGCAGCTCGTGAAGAACCCGGGGACGCGTCCGCCGATAAGGCCGATGCGCATCCTGCCGAGCGCCTTCATCGCCTGCGCGACGCGGATCTGCTTCATGAGCTGCGTTTCCGCTTCCTTTGTCCCCGCCTGGGCGTGGACGTAGAAGTACGGGATGCCGAGCCGCCACATGTGGTGGGCGTTCATGTTCGCCGCGCAGAACGAGTTGTTCTGGAGGCGCCCGCCCTTCGGATCGGGCTCCGGCTGCGACCAGAGAAGGATCGGCACCTTGAGCCGCTGCGCGAACATAGGCGGAACGACGCCGAGCGAGAACGTGAGGAAGTGCGCGACGATGAGGTCGGGACGGTCCTTCTCCCACTGGTCGAGGACCTCGATTGCCTCGCCTTCGAGCGCGAGCATGTGGTCGGGCGCGATCACCTCGACGTCGGGGAGCGTCTTGAGGAACGCAGTCGCGTTTGCTCGCGCGGCCTCGAGCGTGTCGTTTGTCCAGTTCACCTTGCTCAGCGGCAGATATCCGATTTTGAACATTGTCGGGCTCCTTGTTTTCATGTTTTGCCTATTACGTCTAAATCGCGAACACCTCGTTCGAAGTCGGTGGTGTGTAACGGCGCACTCCTTTTTGCTGTTTCACCGTCGGCAGGAAATATGCAACCAAGAGCCGCGTCATAACCACCCTACATACAGTGATTTTCATTATACCAAAAAAAAACATGAGACAACCGCCCTAACGTTTGAGAGGATTTGAAAAATATTGAGAAGCAACAACCGTTGCCCGATGCGCTCCTTGGCACTTGGAGCTTAATGCCCGGTGCCTAGTGGTTGAGCTGAAACAGCAGAAATAGGCTGGACTGGAGGGGAAGGATGTTTCAAGTCACTTCGATAGCTCGTACATCATCGTCGGCGTGTTAGCGCCCTCCCCGGCTGCGACTGCGGCGGTGAATGCATAGGCGCCGTTCTCGTACGTCGCCGGAACGGCCCTCAGGCGCGAGCCGTCGGAGGCGAGCGCGTAGACCTTGAGCCCCTTGTTCGCGTTCGCGAGCCTCACCCTGGCCGAGCCCGTCTTCGCGAGGTAGGGGAGCGTGCCCCAGCTCTTCGTGTCCGTCATCTTCTCGTTCGTGAACTCCGCGCCAGTGTTCTGCACGTCCGTGATGTGCAGCAGGAGAATGCGCCTCGACGACGCGAGCGGCGCGCCGTCCATCGAGGACGCGGACACCGAGCAGAACGTCGTCGCGCCCGAAACGGCGAGCGGCCCCGCCGAGAGGTCGTGCCTGTCGATCGAGCATACCGCGGCCGTGCGCGGCGAATTGACCGAGAGGTCGCCAAGTTTCGTGCTGATGCGAATCTCCTTCGTGTCCGAGACAGTCTCGCCCGAGAACTTCGGAATGGAGCCCTTCGACGCGGCCGTCCAGGTCTTCGCGCAGGCGAGCTTCGGGCTCTCGCCACTGTCGGCCGTGTAGGAGCCGATGCGAGAGGTGTAGCCGAGCTGCGTGAACGGATGCGGGAAAAGCCCCTTCGCCCACATGTCTCCGAGACCGCGCCCGAACGCCTCGCCCTTCGTGACGCCGTAGCCGTAGGTCTCCTTGGCGGGCGCGACATCGCCGCGGCCGAACATCAGCACGACCTGACGCTCCGTGAGCTGCCCGATGGGGTCTCGGCAGATGTCGAAGCCCCTCACCGCGTGGTCGCCGAACATTCCATCGCGCGAATGGCTCCAGGCGAAGCGGTAGAGCGCGTCCCAGTCCTGGAGCGAGGCGTAGGCGCCCATCATGAGTCCGCCGTCGCCGCGGAACTTGTTCGGCGGGCAGTAGTTGTACTCCGTTATCGTGAAGGGCTTCCCGAGGATGCGCGTCGGCGCCTTCATCATCGGCTCGTTGTACGTCGGGTTGCCGCTCTTGATGTCGGACGCCTGGTTGACGTGGAACGGCAGTTTCTGGTAGCTGGGCTGCGGATGGTCTCCATAGCCGTGGTTGTCGACTACCTCAAGCGTTTCGCGCTCGTAGGCCTGCGCCGTGTTGTCCCACCAGTTGCCCCCCGAGATGAGCGCATGGACGCCGGCGTCCTTCAGGCGCTTTGCCATGCGAACGTTTGCCTCAGCCTTGACCTTGTAGAGGAACTCGGCGAACTCCCTGCGCTTGCCGATGTCCTTCTTCTCGTACTGCGGATATCCCTTCCCCTTCGCCCATTCGTTGTACTTCTTGACGTACATGTCGGCGACGCCCCACCAGACGCTCGCGATGGAGTCCTCGTTCATGAGCGTGACGAAGAGTATCTGCGGCTCGTCCTTCCACTTCACGCCGGTGTAGGGGTTCACGTGGTCGAAGAGCTCCATCGCGCGGCGGAACCAGAGGTCCTCCGCCGGCCTGTGGACCGGCACCGCCGCCTTGATGTTGTTGCTGTTGAGCGGCTTGTCGATCCCCTCGCACTTTCCGTACGCGCCCATCGTGTACAGGTCGAACGTCACGTAGATGCCGGCCTTCCTGCACTCCGCCATCAGGAAGTCGAGCTGGTCGAGCTTCGACGGCGAGATTTCGGGGTACGTGGTCCTGTTCCAGAGGTTGTTCCACTCGTCTTTCGTGATCGTGACGTCGAGGTGGTGGAACCGCATCGTGTTCCATCCGCGCATCCTGAAGTCCCTGACGGCCTTCTTCGTCTCCTCCTTCGAGAGGAAGTTCGCGTCGAAGCAGAGGTTTCCGCCGACGAAGCGAACGGGCTTGTTGGGACGCTTGTCGAAAACGAAATGGCCGTCCTTCGTCACCTTGGCGAAACCGTACTTGCCGGCCGGGGCGTCGGCGGAAACCATGTTGGAGAAGTCGAGGATCGAGCCCTCCTTGATGTCGTTCTGGAACGGGAAGACGCACCAGTCCGCCCCCGCCGCGAGCTTCGCCGGCGGCGGCGGAAGGTCAAGCGCAACGCGTCCGTTCGCCTTTTTGAGCGAATCCGCGAACACTCCCTGCACGTCGAATTCAACGACGGACTTCGTGCCGTCCTTCGCGCCGGGGAACTCGACTCTGAGCTCGAAGCGCTCCTGCTTGTCCTTACGCGCGTCCGCGATCACCGCGTTCCCGGACGAGACGGAGAGCCGGAGCTTCTTCGCGCCGCTCTTCGAGACGACTTCGATGGCGCCCTTGTCGCCGACACCGATCCATTCCTTCTCGTAGCTCTCGGGAAGCCTCGTCCCGCCGACCGTCCCTCCCGCGAAGTCGTCGACCGGCAGGGGGAAGCGCAGGTACGCGCGCTCGAGCTTCATCGGCGCACCATCCAGGGATGATATCGTCCACCGCACGTGCGCCTTCGCCGCGCCGTCCTTGGAGATGTCGTAAAACTCCTCTCTGATTCCGATGCCGCGTCCGCCAGGCCACATCTTCGCCGTGTGCAGAAGCCCCTTGCCGTGCTTCGCGTCCGTCACAGGCGACTTCGCGTGCTCCTTCGCGGCGTAGTCCTGGGCGGAATACTGCCATCCCGGCCCGAACGCGACGAAATTGACGAAGCCCCATTCGACCTTCGAACTGTCTCTTGTAATCCCGTCGACGATTGGCAATCCGCGCCCCTCGACCCTGAACGTCGCGGACGTGTCGGCGAATACCGCCGTCGCGGAAATCGCCGCGAGCGAGAATATGAAAGCGCTTTTGTTCATGCAGTATCTCCTGTCCTGCCAGTTTCCGCTACCGGCGGGTGAAGTAGCGGACGTAGTCGATCTTCATCTCCATCGGAAACTTCGCGGCGGGGATGACCTTGCCCGACTTCTCGTCCTTCGTGTCTTCGTCCACGACCTTGTTGCCGTAGCCGCCGAGCGCGAGGTTCATGATGATGAACATCGGCTTGCGGAACGGGTTCTGCCCGTCCGGCCAGTCGCTGCGTTTGAGGTCGATGTCGGCGTAGAGCCTGCCGTCGTAGAACATGTACATCCTGTCCTCGTACCAGTCGAGCGTGTAGGTGTGGAATCCGTTCCACGGCTCCTCGCCCGGCTTCGCGGCGCGGAGCTCGCCACCGCCCGTCACCTTGTGGTGCTCGTTGAACCTGTAGTTCTTCTCGCCGGGATTGGGCCCGCGGTCGGCGGAATGCAGACACGCCGCGACGCGCGTCGGGTTGTTGCCCCAGATCTCGACGAGGTCGATCTCGCCGCAGGCGGGCCAGTTGAGGTACTTCGGGTCGCTCTTCGGCAGACGCAGGTTGTCGCCGAGGAACCAGAGCGCCGGCCACGCGCCCCAGCCGCCCGGCATCTGCGCACGGAACTCGACGCGCCCGTAGCGGAACGTCCGCACCGACTGGATGTCCGCCGATGTGTACTTCGCGAACTCCTGCTGGCGGTACCATCCGCCGAGGTGCCGGTCCTTGTAGAGCGGATTCGCCCACTGCTCCTTCCGCGCAGTTATGGTGAGGACGCCGTCCTTCACACAGCAGTTCTCCACGCGATTGGAGGTGTAGTACTGCGGCTCGTGGTTGCGGATCATGCCGACCTCGGGCCGCCAGTTCGCGGCGCTCGGCAGAGCGCCCTTCCCGTCGAACTCGTCGCTCCATTCGAGCTTCCAGCTCTCGGTCGAATACGTCCGCCTCGGGTCCTTCTTGGGGTCTTTTGCATCTGCGGCGACAGCCGCGAGCACGCACGAAAGCACCGCCAATACAGTCATCGCCTTTTTCATCGTCCCTGCTACCTGCCTGCGAATTATCTCACAATAACCATAAACGAAACACCCTTCACGATAAGTTCACCGCCTGCGCCTTCGGCCGTGTCAACGAGATAGTCCGCAAGCGTCCCCTCTCCGATCGCGACATCCGACTCCGCGGTGTAGGTTCCTGACGCAAGCTTCACGCCGTTGACCTTCGCCGACTTTACTGTGAGCTTCTTGCCGTTGAGGTTGAGCGTGCTGTGCTCCGCAACGAAAAGCGAGGCAACACGCGCGTCGGCCGCAACGAACGCATGCGCGCCGCCGCCGATTTCGAGCGCGACATTGCGGAGGTCGTCATTTTCGCCGCCGTGGCGCGTGGACGGGAACGCGGTGAAGTCGTTCGTGCACACGGTCGTCCAGTTGACCGTCCTGTTGTTCTGGAAAATGCGGACCGTGCCCGCACCCTCCTTCTGCTTTCCGTCCTGAAGGTAGACCGTTCCTGCCGTGGAATGGTGAAGGCGCGTGCCGTCGCCGGCGTTCCACGCCACGCCCCGCGCGAGGATGTTCGTCGTCCAATAGTCCGAGAACTCGGCGTTCGCGTCCGTAAGGCGCACCGAGACACGCCCGCCGCCCGGATACATATGGTAGTTGTTGTCGGCATCCCAGTTGTTGCCTTCGTTGCCGTTCGCGGTAATCTTGCCTGACCCAGAAAGCGAGCCGGCAACGATGTTGATCGCGCCGGCGCCGCCTCCCCAATGGGCAGAAACGGCGTTTGCGCTGGCGGTGCCGTTCAGCACGAGCGCGCCTTCGACTGTCAGGAAGGCGACGCCGCTGGAATACCGCTGAATGGCGTTGGAGCGGTTGCCGGGAAGGGAGGGGGAGAGGATGGAGTCATAGACAACGTCGCTTGGTGCGGCGGTGTCGCTCGAAGCTCCAAAGGCGCCGCCGTGGGAGCCGTAGGTCGTTCCTGCGTAGAGCGTGGCCTCGTCCTTTCCGTTGAGTCCGGCTCCTTCCGTGAGGATGTACCCGTCGGAAGCGACGGTCATGTCGCCCTTCACGGTCAGGTCCATCTTGTTGAAGCTGTTCGTCGCGGCATTGCGGATGTGGATTGCGCCCACGGCCGCGCCGCCTTGTACGGTCAGGTTGCCGTTCAGCACGAGCGGGGCGTTGGGGCTGAGCATCCACTGGCCGCCGCCAACGACGTGTTCCGTTGCAGCCGTGTCCGCGATGTCGAGTGTCCCGCCGTCGAGCAGGATGCCGCAGGAGGTTCGCTCCGCGGAGAGCGCCGACGAACCGGAGATGGATGCGAGGCCGTTCGGAAGCGAAAGCGTCGTGCCTTCAGGAACGCGCAGCACGCCGTTCGCGCCGAAGACGATTTCGTCGAACGTCCACGTCTCGTCCGCGACGATGGGCGTCGTGCGCTCCTTGGTCGGATAGTATTTGTATTGGCCGTAGCTTGGGAGGTTTCGGACGATCAGCCGGCCGTTCGCAAGCGAGGTCGTGCGGATCACGACCGTACCAGCGCCGCCCTGGTGGGCGTACTCGGAGCTGCCGAGCGCGTGGACGTTCGCCAGGGGCAATGCCATCTCCGCGGCGTCCGTGAGGAGAATCGAGATGCGGCCACCGGCCGAGGCGTTGCCGCCGTTGCTGCCGCCGGTCGAGTTGCCGTCGGCGGAGATAGTTCCAGAACCTGAGAGCGAGGCCGTCTTGAGGTAGATGCCGCCACCGGAACCGTAGTAGTGGTCCCAGCCCTTCGAGTAGCCGCCGTTCGCGAGGATTGATCCGTCAAGCGTCGTCGCGCCAACTACTTCGAGCCAGATCGCGCCGCCGCCGAAAGCGGGATGATTGTATTCGCCCGAGGCGCCACCCGGAATCCCCCATCCCGAGCCGGGATCGGCCGGTTCGAGGACGCTACCATAGGCGTCGCCGCTGTCGGCCTGCCCACCGTAGGAGACGCCGTTGGCCGCCGGCCACGGTCCCTTGCCCGTCGCAGTAATGGAGGCGCCGCTCGCGACCGAGAGCGTCCCGCCGACGAAGACCTTGATGCGGTAGAGCGGGCTCGTCTGCTCGGAAGTCGCCGTCGGAAGCGTCCACCTGCCGGATTCTATTGACGCGTTGCCGGAGATCGTGAAGGCGGAATCGGAGAACGTAGTCTTGAATATGACGGAATTGGTGTAGCAGTTAGATTGGCTCCATCCGGCGACGGTCTGAGGCGCAGCGGCGTCCCAGGTGCAGTCGAGTTTCGAGAAATCGCCGTCGAACACGGCGGTCTCGGTCGCGTTCGGTGCGCGGCCCAGCGACCAGTTGTCTCCGTTCGAAGCAAGGTATTCGCCATCGGTCGCGGTCGAGCCGACCCAATAGTTGAGACCCGCCGGCGTCGTGAAGTTCGCGATCGACACGGCCACTCCCGCCGCGGGCGCGATGTAGTTGCCGGCGGCGAGGGAGACGGACATCGTCGTATCGGCGGCCGTCGTGACGTCGACGAGCGGATGGACGGCGATGGTCGCCGAGGTCTGCCCGGCGGGAATCGTGACGGAACCCGCGTCGTCCACGTAGTTCACGCCTGCGACGGCGGTGCCGTCCGCGAACGAGTAGTTCACGACGAGCGGGAGCGGGTCGTCGTTGACTCGGCTCACGGTGAGCGTCGCCGGCGCGAGACCGACTTCCGAACCATCGGAGACCTTCGTGAGCGAGAGCGTTCCGCCGTAGATCGTGCCGAGGGAGAGCTCCGCTGTTTCGCCGCCGGTGTTCTCGGCCACGAGGAGAACCTCGTAGGTCGTGTCGTCCGTCGGAGCGGCGAACGAACCCGCGACCGTGTCGCCGTCGGAATACGTGTCGATGCGGTTCGTCGTCGCGACAGTGCCGTCGAAAAGAATGTACGACACGTCTGCCGCGCTGTTCGCGAGCGAGGCGGACGCGGTGTAGGTTCCGTTCGCGAGAGAAAGCGCACCATTCAGGAGCTTTGGCTTGGTGGTTTCGGCGAGAAGGATGTCCGACAGCTCCGTTCCGACAACGAACTCGTCCGCGCGGAAGCGTCCGCCATTGGTTCCGTAGGGGCCGGCCACGGCAATGCTGGTCGGATATGACGAATCGGAAATTAGTTCAACTTCGACCGAATCGGAGTCGCCGTCAAGCTTCGCCCACGGCGTGTCGGTCGTATAGTCGCCGACTGCCATCGCGCCGGCGCGGAGGATCTCCTTGCCGTCCGTTCCCGCGCCGACCTGGACCTCGGCGTAGCAGAGGTAGGTCGTTCCGAGCGTGATGCCGGTGATGATTGGGTACGAAGTGAAATCCGTCCCGGAGGCGGTCGTATGGACGAAGGAGAGGACGTATTGGCTGGACGAGTTCTTCCAGATGACGAAGGAAACCGCCGACTTCGATTTCGTCGGCAAGTCATAGTCTGTTCCGCCTTGCGTAAGGCCAAATCCGAAGTAGCCGCCGCTTTTTCTGGCGAGGGAAGCTCCGGCAACGAGCTTGCCAGCGGCCTTGGAGTCGAGATTGAGGAGCATCCGAACATAGAGTGTTCCGGTCGAAACATTGAGCTTTCCCGAGACCAAATCGTGGCTTGTAGACCGAAGATCGCTGTGGTTATTGTCCGGATTAAGGCCGATGGAGCCGCCGACCGTGGAGAAGTTCGCGGCCGTCATTGCGGCGGGCAAGGCAAGGCCGAAGTTTGCGCCATAGACCTTGGGTTGTGATCCGTTCATCGCCCAATTGCCGGCCGCGAAACCAACCGAGTGGTTGGTGCTGACGTTGGCGTTAGGCGTCATCTGTGTATTGTCGCCCACGTTGTTGTAGTCTGCCGGATGGAAGCCTTCGTAGACGAGAATCTCCGCGCGCGCGGTTCCGCAGGCGAGCGCGAGGAGCGACGCGAGGAAAGTTGCGATAATCGCCCCCCCCCCCGATTATGCGAAGATAGCGGGTTGAACGTTGAACGCATACTTTCGGACTGCTTCTGTTTCATTGCTTTCGCTCCTTGTGTTTCGCCCCAGTTTCTGACAGTATTCTACCACTTCGGTGAAAGGGTGTCAATGCCGGAGACTTCCAGTTTCGCCGCCATTCTATCAAGATCGGATAGGGATGGGAATATACGAAAGTATAACCGCGCTCTATGCTCGCGGCGGGACG
>ERZ842401.4666-NODE-4666-length-15755-cov-5.094904_pt1 | contig 15755 bp, 10 predicted proteins | sample MGYA00521270_ERZ842401 | MGnify/ENA primary metagenome ERZ842401 (study PRJEB31892, sample SAMEA3878208) | bioreactor metagenome | biome: Moose rumen | place: Sweden | collected 2011-10 | study: EMG produced TPA metagenomics assembly of the PRJEB12797 data set...
TGAAGCTGAAATAAATGCATTTATGCTCAATAAAGATATTCAGGCAAAAAAAGATGAACAAAAAGAATTGATGATTAAAAATATGTCATGTTTCTATGATGTAGATACAACAAGTTCTGCATCATCTTCCACAACTTCAGGCAGTACGTCGAAATAGTTTATTTCTATATTTGCATCAGGAGTTGTTGTCTCTTTTTGTAAATCAGAGTTATTTTTGTGGTGCAAAAATTTTGTACCTCTTTTGGTTGTTTATTTTTGTTAAAAAGAAACAACAATTTAATGGTATATTATGTTTAGGGGCATGGAATACATGCCTCTATATTTTTGGCTTATATGTAAGGCCTTTCAAATATAATAATCTTATCAGGCAGTTCATATTTGTTATTTGGGCACTGAATTTTAAATGCGCTTACTGATAACAAGGCAAGTTTAGCTTTTTGAAAAGAGGTTCTATGTACAAATTATTAAAAACCGAAGGGCGCGCCAAAAGAGGCGAGCTTGAAACCGTTCATGGTACTATACAGACTCCTGTATTCATGAATGTGGCAACTGTAGCAGCAATCAAAGGAGCTGTATCAACGCAGGATCTTGAAGGAATTAAGAATCAAGTTGTATTGTGCAACACTTACCACCTTCATCTTCGCCCCGGTGATGACAATGTGTATCGTATGGGCGGCCTACATAAATTCATGTCTTGCAATAAACCTATCCTAACTGATTCGGGCGGATTCCAGGTCTTTTCTCTGGCCAAAACAAGGAAAATCAAAGAAGAGGGCGTGTATTTCCATTCTCACATAGATGGTCATAAACTTTTTATGGGACCTGAGGAGAGTATGAGAATACAGTCTCACCTTGGAAGCACGATTGCTATGGCTTTTGATGAGTGTCCATCTGCAAGAGCAGACCATGAATATGTTCAGATGTCTGTTGACAGAACTACAAGGTGGCTTCAAAGATGCAAGAAAGAAATGGACAGATTGAATGCGCTTCCATATACTGTTAATCCTAATCAAATGCTCTTTGGAATCAATCAGGGGGCAATTTATGATGATATCAGGATTGAGCATGCAAAACGCATCAGCGACATGAACCTTGATGGATATGCGGTAGGTGGTCTGGCTGTAGGAGAGACTCATGAGCAGATGTATCACGTTCTTGAAGAAGTGGTTCCTTATCTTCCAAAGGATAAGCCTACATACCTTATGGGAGTTGGTACACCTGCCAATATACTGGAAGCAGTAGAAAGAGGCGTTGACTTTTTTGATTGTGTATATCCGAGCAGAAACGGACGTCATGGCCATGTTTATACCAAAAAAGGTAAACTTAATCTTCTTAATGCTCGCTTTGAATTGGATTCTCATCCTATCGAGGAAGGTTGTCAGTGTCCTGCATGTAAGAGGTATTCGAGAGGCTATATAAGACATCTGCTTAAAGCCGGCGAAATGCTTGGAATGAGACTTTGCGTACTTCATAATCTCTATTTCTACAATAACATGATGGAAGAAATAAGAGAAGCGCTTGATAACGGAAGCTTTGCAGCATACAAAGCCAAAACACTTGATGGATTCAAAGAAAATGAAGAAATCCTGGCAGCTAGCGGAAGCGATATAGCCAAAAACTGGCGAAAGGGATAATGACTCAAAATTCCCACATCGAAAACGGTGCTTGCTCCAGCTGGGATGCGAGGTGGGAAATTTAAGATAATGAGTAGTTTATCCTAAATTTACAAAAAACGCTCTTGTAAGAGTACTTTTTATTGTGTATCATTTAAGGGTAGCTTTTTTGAAAGCTCTAAAGAATTACAGAGGATTTCGGAGGAAAAATTAATGCGTTTTGATTTTTTGACAATGGCTGCAACTGCCACAGATACATCATCTATGGGGATGAGTTATTATTTTATTATTCTTATCGTAATGTTTGTATTCATGTATTTTATCATGATAAGACCTCAGCGTAAGATGGATAAAGATAAGGCAGCTATGATGGCAGCACTTGCAGTTGGCGATAGCGTTCGTACAACAGGCGGATTTGTTGGAACAGTAATTGATATCCATGACAACATGGTAATCGTTGAATTTGGTAATAACAAGAATTGTCGTATTCCTATGGTCAAGGAAGCAATCGTTGAGATTGAGAAGCCTGAGGATGCAGTTAAACCTGTTGAGACTAAAGCTGACAAGAAGAAAAAGAAAGACTGATATTATAAATAATTGTGAGTAGTTTTAATGGTGAGAAGCTTTAGACTTTTCACCATTATTTTTTTGAAAAAATTACGCTTTGCACCCTTGGAATATAAAGTTTCGGATATCATGCCCTGAATTTTTAATGCCTTCAATGAACGCAAAATACTTTATAAACTGTCTGAATGGGCATAACAGCAAAAGGGGAAGCTTTGTTTGTTTTCTTATGATTCTATGATACAATTTTATAGAAGATGATTTTTTATCGTATTTATAGGTACGATATTAATATTACCTTTTTGATATATTAATTTTGCACCTTGTACGTTGAATTTTTTTAAGCTAAGATGGTACTTAACTTTTGCGAAAACGGAAAGGGGAAATAACATTGAAGCTGAACATTACATCTATTCCGGGGGATGGAATCGGACCGGAAATTGTTGCTGAAGCTAAAAAAGTTCTTAATAGCGTAGCTAAAGTATATGGACACGAAATTATCTTTACCGATGTACTTATGGGAGGATGTTCAATCGATAAGTACGGAGTTCCTCTTACTAATGAGACTATTGATATTGCCAAATCATCAGATGCAGTGCTTATGGGATCTATAGGCGGCAATACATCGACCTCACCATGGTATAAACTTGCACCTGACAAAAGGCCTGAAGCAGGACTTCTTGGGATTCGTAAGGCTCTTGGCCTTTTTGCAAATCTTAGACCTGCTTATCTATATCCGGAGCTTAAGGATGCGTGCCCGCTTAAAACACAGATAAGCAAAGAAGGCTTTGATCTTATGATCATGCGAGAGCTAACCGGTGGTCTATATTTTGGAGATAGAAAAACAGAGGAAATCGATGGCCAGAAGGTAGCTACCGATACACTGGTCTATTCTGAAAATGAAATAAAACGAATCGCTATCAGGGCATTTGATGTTGCGATGAAGAGAAGGAAGAAGGTTACATGTGTTGATAAGGCCAATGTCCTTGATTCATCAAGACTTTGGAGACAGGTAGTTAGCAAAGTCGCGGAAGATTATCCTGAAGTTGAGCTTTCGTTTATGCTTGTTGATAACTGTGCTATGCAACTTGTCAAGGATCCCAAACAGTTTGATGTGATTCTCACAGAGAATATGTTTGGTGATATACTTTCGGATGAAGCAAGCATGATAACAGGCTCAATCGGAATGCTTCCATCTGCATCACTTAACGCTACAAGCTTTGGACTATATGAGCCAAGCGGTGGCTCGGCGCCTGACATAGCAGGGAAGGATATTGCAAATCCAATTGCAACGATATTATCTGCAGCTATGATGCTGCGTTATACATTCAGCCTTGATAAGGAGGCTGATGCTATAGAAAATGCAGTCAAGGACATTTTAAATAAAGGATACAGGACAAATGATATAAAAGATGATGATACATCTGATGATATGATATGTTCCTGTTCTAAAATGGGCGATTTGATTGCTGCGGATATTAAGTAACTGTAGTAAAGTAAGAAACTGATAAATAATAACATATACATCTTGCTTGTAGTTTCTTTTAATAGCACGATGCAAAAAATATTTACATAGTAAGAAACTGTTAATTATGAGTTTTTTGGCTACTGTTCTAAATTGATAATTGGTTTTGTTCAAGAAGGAAGATGAAAAAAGAAAAGAAAATAGCCAAGAAAATGGTGATAAACAAAATACATCACAAAATGCCGCATCTGCACATATCTGAAGATCCACAGGATATGGCAGTTGTGCTGGCGGTTGTTGTTATGACTTTATATTATATATGGAGAATGTTCTATATTACACCTTCCTATGAAGAGCTAAGCAATTATTTTTATTTTATTAGCAAGGGAGCGGTATTTACCGTAACTAACTGGTCACCTGAAGGCAATCATATAGGATATAATCTCTTTTCATCGATTCTTAACTGTGCAGGGATTCCCAAATATATTGCGATGCGTGGAATATCCTGTATGGCATCTTCTCTGAATCTGATCCTTTTATATATGCTTTCAAAAAGGTATTTTGCCAAATGGATTCCTTTTGCTACTATTATCACTTATAGTGGTTTTGAACTAGTGAATCTTCTTAATGTTCAGGGGAGAGGTTATACATTATCAGTAACATTATTCTTATTATCGATATATATTCTTGGAAAGCTTACCAATATCGAAAGCTTTAGTACAATTCAGTATATTTTTCTTACTGTTACCTTTACTGCTGCTCTTTATATTCATTTGTGGAATTTTAATTTTGTTATTCCTATGTGCATTGCTGTGCTTTTATATCTTTTAATTAATGGAATCAGAACAAGGAAAGTCAGCGGCAAAGGAAAAAATATATATTTCGCTCAGCTTTTCAAGATTTTAGTATGTGAGATAATTGCTTTTTTGCTTGCAGCCATATTATATACAATAAATATACTAGGAAGTGGAGCATCTAATCTTGCATCAAGTAAAGGCTTTGAGAATCTTTCCAGAATACAGATAATATCCAAAGATCCGGTCAGAGCATTCCTCAAGGGACTTGAACTTTTGAAAGAATCCTTCGGAATGATTGAACCGGAAGGTACAGACTATATTACAAGATGGTACCATTTCATATATGATTTTTCTAAGAGCTTTACACCAAACTTTCCGTATGTGCTTATGGTAATCTGTTTCGTTTCTATATTCGTTATGCTTGCAGGTTGCATTTTGAGTTTTGAGGAGAGCAGGACTTGTATAAGGCTTATAATTTTGTGTCAGATGTTCTGGATGCCTTTTATACTTATTTTTGTTAAGAAAGTACCGTCCTATGAATCATATATGTTTATGGGAGTTATAATGGCAATGGATGTTAGCTTTGTTGTTAATAACCTTGTCAGTATGATTGAGAAGTTTAATATTCAGGTCATTAGCTACGGAGCCCCTATTGTACTTGCAGAAGTATTTTTTTTCATAGGAGTATTTGGCGGTAAGTTTATTGCTCCTTATGATGAAGAGATAGACGAAGCTTATGAAGCACTTATCATGGTGAACCCTACTGGGTATAAGGAGCCTGTGGTTACGGATAGCATTCAGGAATATTTGATGGAATTTTTGTATGATACGCATAGCTCCAAGGATATAGAAAATGCTGATTATCTTCTCATGAAAAAAATTCTATACGAAGATAAGATGATAGAAAGAAGTACTAAGAACGAACACTACCAGGTTGTAAATTATTATGATGCGGATTCAATTCCGTGGGATTATATAAACAAAATGCACAGATCCTACGAAAATGGCAATTATATATTATTTACCAAATAAAAACAGGAGAAGAGACTATGAACAGTGACAGAGTATTAAGAGGATTACAACAGGCACCTCACAGAAGTTTGTTTAATGCACTTGGTTTTACAGAAGAGGAGCGCAGAAAACCACTTATTGGCATTGTGAGTTCACAAAGCGATATTATTCCCGGTCATATGGAACTAAAAAGAATTGCAGAAGCTGTCAAGCTGGGCGTAGCAGAAGCCGGAGGAATGCCGGTTGTGGTTCCTGCAATCGCAGTATGTGACGGTATAGCAATGGGGCATATAGGAATGAAGTATTCCCTTGTAACAAGAGATCTCATAGCTGATTCAACAGAGTGCTTGTGCAAGGCACATGGCTTTGATGCCATGGTCATGATTCCTAACTGTGACAAGAATGTACCGGGACTTTTAATGGCTGCTGCACGCTGTAATATACCTACTATCTTTGTCTCGGGAGGCCCGATGCTCGCAGGACATGTGGATGGTCGCAAAAGGTCTCTTTCATCTATGTTCGAAGCTGTCGGCGAGGTAACTGCAGGCAAAATAGACAATGATAAACTTTTAGAGTATGAAGAGAAGGTATGTCCTACGTGCGGAAGTTGTTCCGGTATGTATACAGCAAATTCCATGAACTGTGTTACAGAAGCTATTGGAATGGGACTTAGAGGGAACGGAACTATACCGGCAGTATATTCTGCAAGAATCAGACTTGCCAAGAAAGCCGGTTATAAGATAATGGAACTTTTGGAAAAAGATATAAAGCCAAGAGACATTATGACCAAGGAAGCCTTTGAGAATGCACTTGCTATGGATATGGCACTTGGCTGTTCCACTAATACAATGCTTCATATTCCTGCGATTGCGCATGAAGCAGGCGTTGAGATCAATATGGAATATGCCAATGAAATTTCTGACAGAACACCTAATCTCTGCCATCTGGCACCTGCAGGACCGACCTATATGGAAGACCTTAATGAGGCAGGCGGTGTGTATGCAGTTATGAAGGAACTGACCAAAAAGAATCTTCTGCATACAGATCTCATTACCTGTACAGGTAAAACAGTTGCTGAAAATCTTGAAGGAGTTGAAAATCTAAATCCTGAAGTTATAAGACCAATAGATAATCCATATCTTCCAAATGGCGGTATTGCTGTACTTAAAGGTAACCTTGCGCCGGATACAGGCATAGTTAAGAGATCTGCTGTTGCACCTGAAATGATGGTTCATGAAGGCCCGGCAAGGGTTTTTGATTGTGAAGAAGATGCAATTGCAGCTATTCTTGGTGGCAAAATTGTTGATGGAGATGTTGTTGTTATAAGATATGAAGGTCCTAAAGGAGGACCCGGAATGAGAGAGATGCTCAATCCTACATCAGCAATAGCAGGAATGGGACTGGGTTCAACAGTTGCTCTTATTACTGACGGAAGATTCTCGGGAGCAAGCAGAGGTGCGTCAATAGGACATGTGTCCCCTGAGGCAGCAGTTGGAGGACCTATTGCACTTGTAAAAGAGGGAGATATCATTTCTATTGATATAAATAACAATACGCTCAATATGAAGGTTTCAGATGAAGAGCTTGAAAGAAGAAGAGCGCAATGGAAGCCCAGAAAACCAAAGGTAACAGATGGCTACCTTGCTCGTTATGAGAAGCTTGTAACAAGTGGAAACAAGGGAGCTATATTAAAAGTTCCGGATATTGATTGAACACTGCTTTGAATATAAGTATTTTTACAACAAGGAGTAAATAGAAATGGTTTTGAATGGTGCGGAAATCGTTCTTAAATGTCTTAAAGAGCAAGGAGTTGACACTGTATTCGGTTATCCGGGCGGAACAATTCTGAATATATACGACGAACTTTATAAACACGCTGATGAGTTCAAACATATTCTTACAAGTCATGAGCAGGGCGCTGCGCATGCTGCCGATGGTTATGCAAGATCAACGGGTAAGGTCGGAGTCTGCATGGCAACTTCGGGTCCTGGATCAACCAATCTTGTAACCGGTATCGCAACAGCATATATGGACAGTGTGCCTATTGTTGCAATCACCTGCAACGTTAATCTACCGGCTCTTGGGAAGGACTCTTTTCAGGAGGTTGACATCAACGGTATTACAATGCCTATCACGAAGCATGGATTTATTGTTAAGGATGTGAAAATGCTGGCAGATACGCTTCGCCGTGCATTTGAGATAGCAAGGTCAGGGCGCCCCGGGCCTGTAGTTGTTGACATTACCAAAGATGTTACAGCTGCAAAATGTGATTATACGCCCGCTCAAATTTCTTTTCCCAAAACAAAGAGGGATTATTCCAAAGAGGATATAGAAAAGGTTGCGGCTATGATTGCAAAGTCCAAGCGTCCGTTCATCTATACAGGAGGCGGAGCTGTTATATCGGGAGCTTACAAGGAGCTTAGAAAGCTTGCAAAGACAATTCAAGCTCCTGTATGTGATACGCTTATGGGAAAGGGCGCTTTCGACGGAACAGATGAGCTCTATACCGGTATGATAGGTATGCATGGAACCAAGACATCAAACTTTGGTGTTAGCAAATGCGACCTTCTTCTAACCTGCGGAGCGAGATTTTCGGATCGTGTTATAGGTAATCCGAAGGTGTTCGCAAAAGGTGCTAAGATTGTTCAGTTCGATATTGATGCGGCTGAGATTAATAAGAATATAAGAACTGATGCTGCACTTGTAGGGGATCTCAAGGATATCCTTACGGATCTTCTCAAGGTTATAAAACCAATGAAGCATGATGAATGGCTTCTGGAAATCAAGGAGATGGAAAAAGAGTTTCCACTTGCTTATGATCAAGATAGACTTACTTGCCCTTATGTTATAGAGGAGCTTGATAAGCTGACAAAGGGTGATGCAATTATAACGACTGATGTAGGTCAGCATCAGATGTGGGCGGCGCAGTATTATAAATATAGGATGCCAAGAACTTTTCTTTCAAGCGGCGGTCTTGGAACAATGGGCTATGGTCTTGGAGCTGTAATTGGTGCCAAAATGGGCAATCCTGACAAAATCTGTGTTAACATTGCAGGAGACGGATGCTTTAGGATGAATATGAATGAGCTTGCTACTGCGAGCAGATACAATATTCCAATTATCGAGATCATAGTTGATAATGAAGTCCTTGGCATGGTTCGCCAGTGGCAGAACCTCTTCTACGGGCAGCGCTATTCGCAAACGGTTCTCACAGACAAGGTGGATTATTGCAAGGTTGCAGAAGGACTTGGGTGCAGCGCGATTCGTGTCACCAAGAAATCTGAAGTTGAACCTGCACTTAGAGAAGCTATAAAATCAAGCGGTCCTGTAGTAATAGATATGGTTATCGAAAAAGATGATAAAGTATATCCAATGGTTCCTGCCGGTAAACCGCTGACAGAAGTTTTTGATGCAAGTGATGTTGAAAATAAGAAGGCAGAATAGTTTCTTTATATTGCATTTAATTGTGGTATCATAATTATATGAAAAATATAATTAAGTATCTTAGCGGTATACTAATAGCGATCGTGATAATGGCGGCTTTGGCCTATATGGCTTTGGCAGTCTATTATCACGACCATTTTATTTTTGGGACATGGGCAGGTGGCAATTATATAACAGGGTTGAGCGTCAGTCAGGCAGCAGAGCTTTTGAATTCTTTGTATGAAAGCAAGGATTTAACTGTTATAGATAAGGATGGCAAAAAATATCAAATATATTCAAATGATATAGATATAAAAGCCGACTATACAGCATCGCTTCAGACTGCTTTTGACAGGCAGAATGTAATTACCTGGATTTATAATATGGTTAAAGGCAAAGAGCTTACCATGGTTCCGGAGATAAGCTATGATAAGGAAAAGTTGAATGATATTGTCATGCTATGGCCTTGTTTTGATCTTAAAGAAGAGGATAGAACTATACAAATAGTAAATATCGCCTATGAAGGATATCAGCTTATTGATACTATGGAGGATGTGCCTGTTTATGATGAGATAATCAAACAGATTGATATAGCTCTAAGAGGCGGAATAAGTGAAGTTGACCTTGCGGACTTTGATGCTTGCTATAAAGACCTGGAGCTTTCAGATGATTTGGAATCTATCAAGAAGACCTATGACAAAATAAATGATATACAAAGTACCGGAATTATATATAAATTTGGACAAGAGGAAATTGAGTTTGGAGCTTCTTTGATCGGTAATGCAATTGTTACACAGGATAATGCAAGTGACATGTCTTTACAAAAGCAGAATAATAAAAATCCCGGTAATGGGCTGTTTATTATTGATAATCAGGAAGTTTCTTTTCCAAAAGATTATTCTTTTGAAAATGGATTTGCAGTAGATTCGTCTGGTAACCTTATTCTTAGTGAAGCTGTATTATATGAAAGCGTTTCGGAACTTTGCGGACAGTACAGTACAGTAGGAGGGTCAAGAAGCTTTACAACCAGCCTTGGACAAAAGATCAATGTTAGCGGAGGAACCTATGGCAACAAGATTGATACAGATGAAGAATTTGAATATGTTATAAGTGCACTTATAAATGATGTAAAAGAGGATCATGAGCCTTCATATGAACAATTGGCTTCTAATCAGGGACATGATGATATTGGAGATACTTATGTTGAGATTAGTATTGATGATCAGCACCTGTATTATTATCAAGGCGGAGAGCTTGTACTTGACAGCGATATAGTGACGGGAAATGTTAATCTGGGACGCGATACGCCAACAGGTGTATACTATGTATATGGCAAGACTAGGAACAGGTACTTAAGAGGCAGAGGTTACGTGTCTTTTGTTAAATATTGGATGCCTGTTTATAAAGGTGTTGGAATGCATGATGCAAGCTGGCGCGATGAGTTCGGGGAGGATATATATTTGAATAGTGGTTCACATGGGTGTATCAATCTTCCGACAGATATAGCAAGCAAGCTTTATGAATATGTCGAAATTGGAATACCTGTTGTGATATACTAGTGATATTGTCAGGGTAGATATAGAACCTGACATTGTAATTTATGTGTAGTGGGGAGTTTTTATGGGTGATCTTGACAAGGAATACTCTCGTATTCCTATTCTTATACCTGCGTATAGACCTGATAATAGCCTTCTAAGACTATTAAGAGAGCTTGACAGCATGAAACTTCGCAAGGTCGTCGTTGTTGACGATGGTAGCGGAGCTGAATTTGCGCGCATTTTTGATCATATTAGTAATGAATATGGATGCAAAGTAGTTCATCATAGTGTTAATCTTGGTAAGGGACGTGCGATCAAAACCGGCTTTAACTATATTATGTGTCACTATCCGGAGGCGCTTGGTTGTGTCACAACGGATTGTAACGGAAGTTTTTTGTCGGAGGATATCAAAAAAATTGTCGATACTCTTATCGAAAATCCGTCAGAGCTTATTATGGGTTCAAGGGTACTTAAAGGATCTGCTGATTATGTGGGTAAGGCTGTAACGGGATATAAGGTTTTGCAGCTTTCGTTTAAATATCTTGTTGGATTTGAAATACATGATCCTCAGTGCGTATTAAGAGGTATACCTATTTCATACATGAAAAAGCTCATGAATGTTTGGGGTGAAGGCTATGAATTTGATACTAAGATGATAACAAGTTGCAAGAAGTTTCAGGTTGGGGTCAGAGAAGTTGGCCTTTCTACAAAGTATGAAAAGAGGCGTAACGTTTATAAATATCGTACGATCAAGGATAATATTCCGATTTATCTGACTTTTGCTTCGTATATTTTTACATCAATAATAGCTACTGTTGTTGACCTGGTTTTGTTTCAGGTTCTCAAAGGTCTGTTTAATAATATTAGTGTGCTAGACGATACTGCTATGTACATTCCGATTGCAACCGGTCTGGCGCGTACTGTTTCGGCTTTTGTTAATTACAAGCTTAACTTAAGACTCGTGTTCAGGAACAAGAAGAATTCAATAAAGACTTTGAGAAAATGGATCATGCTGGTAATAGTGCAGGCAGCTATCAGCGCTGCTGCTGTTACTATTATTCATACACTCTTACCATGGACAGAGGAAGTACTGATAAAGGTTCCGGTTGATTTTATCTTGTTTTTCCTTAGCTATTATGTTGCCAAAGAGAAGGTATACGGATGAAGTTGAAATTATGCAATTGAGCTATATATAAAAGCTGTCTGTGCAAGTGTAACTCTTATGTGATAAGATATTACTGTATTGATTTCTATTTGGAGATGGCTTTTTTACTTTTGATAATTGTGCTTTTTAATCATTTTACATATGGTGCTTTTATATTCTTTTTGATGTTTTGAACTTTTTAAAATGGTAATTTTTGTAAGATTTACTTGTAATTTAATGCGTTGAATACTCTTTTATCAAGGGATTCTAAGGCATAATAAAAAGAAGTTGAAACGGAGGGAGCCCACGTGAACAACAGACTTTATAAGTTGATGAATTGGCCTGAAATTGAGGAAATCATCTATTCAGATGGACATGATCCACACAGAATTCTTGGAGCACATAAGGTTGGAAATTCTATCCTGATTCAAACCTTTCGTCCTGACTATGCAGAAATAAAGATTGTAGCATCCGATGGTAAAACCTATCAAATGGATCTTGAGGATGATGCAGGTTTTTATGCAGCACTTCTGCCGTATAAGGCAAATTTTTCCTATCATTACATACTTGTAGATCAAAGTGGCAAGGAATTTGTGGCACATGATCCTTATAATTATGAACCGCTTATTACGAGAGAGGATTGTATTAAGTTTTCAAGCGGGATGCATGATACTATCTATGAGAAGCTTGGTTCTCACATTATGAAGCGCGAGGGGGTTGACGGCGTTAATTTTGCTGTATGGGCACCTGATGCTGCAAGAGTGTCGGTAATTGGAGACTTCAACAATTGGGATGGTCGTATTCATCAGATGAGAAGAGTTGATGAGAGCGGCATTTTCGAGCTGTTTATTCCGGATGTGACAAGCGGACAGGAATATCAGTTTGAGTGCAAGACAAGAAGTGGGGATATCTTCCTTCGTCCTGACCCTTACGGAACCAAAGCAAGAGATTATAAGGCTGAGGTTTCGGTTGTTGCAGAGCCTATATCGTACAAATGGAATGATAAGGCTTGGATGAACTTGCGCCAAAAATATGACAAGACAGGGAGCGCTCTTTCTATATGTGAATTGTCGCTTGATGGATTTGCTCAGACGGCATTTGAGGATGATGAAGAAGTTACATATGCTGCTCTTGCCAATCGTGTTATACATTATGTTAAGGCTAATGGCTTTAATGCAATTGAGCTTCTTCCTGTATGTGAGCATGATGAGGTTCACAAATTTGATGTTAACAGCTTTTATGCAATAAAGGGCGAATATGGAACTGCATCAGACTTCATGGGATTTGTTGACTTGTGTCACGGTGAAGGTATTCGCGTGATTCTTGATTGGACAGCAACTTATTTTCCGGAAAGAGATTTTGGCTTGTCTTATTTTGACGGTCATGCTCTTTATGAGTATGAAGATCCCGGTAAGGGAATTCAGCCCGGAACACATCGCCTCATATTTGATTATGGGCGAAAACAGGTTACCAATTTCCTGTATGCTAATGCATTATATCTTTTGAAGAATTTTCATATTGATGGTTTACGTATAACAGATATATCTAAGGTTTTGTATCTTGACTATGACAGAAAACCGGGTGAATGGACTCCTAATATCTATGGCGGTTATGAGAATCTCGAAGCTGTTGAATTTATGCGTGAACTTACGCAGAAAATCAATCAGCTTGATCAGGGTATCCTTCTTATAACCAAAGAAACTGCTTGCTGGCCGCATCTAACAGATACAGTCGAAGAGGGTGGCCTTGGATTTGACTATAAGTGGAACAACGGCTGGTCTCATGACTGCCTTGAATATATGAAGTATGATCCTTTGTTTAGAGGGCAGCATCATAATGAACTCACGTTCTCTATGATGTATTCATATACCGAGAAATTCATATTGGCATTGTCACACGAGGATGTTGGCGGATATCCTGCTCTTAAGGAGATGATGCCCGGAGATGATGATCAGAAGGAATCCAATGTAAGACTCACACTTGCTTATATGATGGTTCATCCAGGTAAAAAGATGCTCTATCATGGAAGAAACGCTTTATCTATGGAGCGTGGTCTTCAGATGGAGAACTTTATATATAAGCTTAATATGATGTATTTCGAACATCCGGCTCTTTATGAACTGGATGATGTGACAGATGGCTTTGAATGGATTAATTCGATGGCTGCAGATTTGTGTATGCTTGCATTTGTCAGAAAGAGCACCAAGGATGAAGAAGAACTTCTTGTTGTCATGAATATGGCAGGTGTTGAGCGAGAGTTCAAAGTTGGTGTAAATCATGATGGTCGTTATGAGGAAATTCTCAATACCGATGCCAGAGATTTTGGCGGAAGCGGTGTTATTAATGACAGGAAGATTGAAGCGCAGCTCGACGAAGTCGATGGTCGCAAATACAGTATACCTGTAAAGCTCGCAGCTATATCTTTGGCAGTATTTTCTTATATCCCTTATACTGACAAAGAGAAGAAGATTCGCAAGATAAGAGAAGAAGCTCATGAAAATAAGCTCAAAGAGCAGGAAAAGAATCGTACAATGCTTTTGAACAAGCATGAAAAAGAAGAAGCAAAAATGCTTGCTGAACTAAAAGCAAAATATGAAAAGGAACTTGCACAGCAGCAGAAGGCTATTGAAGAAAAATATGACAGGATTGAAGAGGAAAGAATTTTTGCAATAGTTTCTGATGCGGCTATAGAGAAGCTTTCTGAGCCATCTTCAAAAGCTGATTTTACTAAAAAGTCCGGAGAAAAGACTGTAGCAAAGGCAAAGAAAGCAACAAAGAAGTCTCCTTCAAAAAAGGAATCCTCAAAGAAAGCAGATATAACGAGCTTTTCTAAGGAGAAGACGTCTAAGAAGACCACGTCGCCAAAAGCTGCGTCAACAAAAAGTGCCACAGTAAAGGCAGATTCAAAAAAGGCTTCAAATAATAAGGCTTCAAATAATAAGGCAGATAAGCCTACAAATGAATCGTCAAAGAAAGCTCCGGGCGATAAGTAATATACTTTTAAGCTTTTGACAACATCGGCGAGCGGACAGGATATTTTGCACCGATGGTTTGGTGAAGTGTATTAAAGTAATATGCAAAAGATCACCCCAACAGAATTTGATCAAGGATTAATATGAACCCAGTAATATTTGAGTTTATGCATTCAAAAGCTGCACTTCTTGCTTGTGCAGCTTTTGGTGTGAATGTAAGTGCAATAGGAGAAAACCTCTCTGAGGCTACAAGTACTATTGTTTCTGAACAAGCAGCAGAAACAATTTCCAATCTTTCAGGAGAGGAGGTTGACCCATCAGTGCTTGAAGAATATTTTAGCAATCTTCCAAAGGCGTTTGTTGGCTGGATTTTTAAAGTTGCGATAGCGCTTGTCTTTCTGTTTGTATTCTGGAAGATCATAGGTGCAATTGTTAGAGCGATAGATAAGTCTATGAGAAGAGCCGGCGTTGATGAAGGCATGATTAATTTTATCAGCAAGCTCATAAACGTCGGACTTAAGATATTGCTTATATTTATAATAGCTGCACAGCTTGGCTTTAACACTGCAAGTATTGTAGCTCTTTTGGGATCGGCAGGAGTTGCTATAGGTCTTGCTGTACAGGGTACGCTTTCCAATCTTGCAGGCGGGGTTATGATCCTTTTGACAAAGCCTTTTAAAATTGGGGATTATATCATTGAGGATTCTCATGGTCATGAGGGGACTGTCAAAGAGATATCCCTGTTTACAACAAAGCTCACTACTGCGGACAATAGGATTATAATTCTTCCTAATGGCGATCTTGCCAATACTTCGCTTACCAATTCAACTGGTAATAGTGAAAGGTTACTTGAAACCAAGATAGGAGTAGCTTATAAGACTGACTTTGAGAAAGCGCGTAAAGCTCTTTTGAAAGTTATGGAAGATAGTGAATATATTTTGCATGATAGGGATATAAAGGTTGTTGTAAGTGATTTTAATGATAGCAGTATTACTCTAGCTATGAGGGGCTACGTAAAATCCTTTGAATATCTGTCTGCCAAATGGGATATTAATGAAAAAGCAAAAATTGCTTTGGATAATGCAGGCGTCGAGATTCCGTTTCCTCAAGTTGATGTGCACATATCTGAAAATTCTTCCTTGCAAATGGGCAAATGAACTAGTATAATATCCTTTGTCGGTGCGCGTGTATATGTGCGCTCTATAATAGTAACGAGCTGGAATAGCGC
>ERZ842401.4667-NODE-4667-length-15754-cov-9.500733_pt1 | contig 15754 bp, 10 predicted proteins | sample MGYA00521270_ERZ842401 | MGnify/ENA primary metagenome ERZ842401 (study PRJEB31892, sample SAMEA3878208) | bioreactor metagenome | biome: Moose rumen | place: Sweden | collected 2011-10 | study: EMG produced TPA metagenomics assembly of the PRJEB12797 data set...
AGACGCGGAGCCTGCAACTTGAAACCTATTTATGGTTATATTTCGGGATTTTGGGATAACTACGCTAAAGTCAATAAATATGTTGCAGAGATGATTCTTGCCAACCTCTATATGAATGCGGAGGTCTACGGACAGGGAGCCAAATACACCGAGGCGATTCCATTACTTGCAGATATTATCAACAATGGCGGATACAGTCTTGCTCCTAACTATCAGGACAATTTCTGCTATGACAACAATGAGTCGCCAGAAATTATCTTCCCGCTCGTATTCGATATGGACCACGCTCAGTGCTACGGTGGTACACAATATCTGATTGCCGCCAGTTGCGGACCAGGCTGCCCCAGCAAAGACAACTGCGGACTGACTGGTGCTGAATGGGCAGGACTCCGTGCAGGACAAGATCTGGTGGAGAGTTTTGAAAGTGATGACTTACGTGCATCGTACTTCTGGAAGAAGAAGAGTGACACAGAGGACCGTGAGGTTAGCATCAATAACTGGGAGGACTATTCACAAGGCTATCCTTGCCTCAAGTGGACTAACAAGAAAAAGGATGGTACTATTCTGGACAACCAGACTTTTGCCTCAACCGACTATGTATTCTATCGCCTTGCAGATGCTTACCTGCTCTATGTAGAGGCTATCAAGCGCGGCGGCACGGGTGGTGACGCTTCTTTAGCAGTTAGAGTATATAACGATATTCAGCAGCGTGCCTTCGGTAACAATAGCCATAACATTGGTTCTCTCAACGACATCTCTCTGGAAGAGTTACTTACAGAGCGTAGCCGTGAACTCTATTTCGAGGGACATCGCCGTACTGACCTGATTCGTTTCAACAGTTTTGTGGACAATAAGTCATGGAAATGGAAAGGTGGCTCTGCTAACGGTATCCAGAAAGTGGATGCCAAGTACATCTTATTCCCGATTCCACAGAATGACATCGATGCCAATCCGAATCTGAAGCAGACAAAAGGCTTTTAAGAATTAAAGAATTGAAGGATTAAAGAATTGAAAATATGAAAAAGATATATTTATATATAATTGCCTTGGCCGCTGTTTTCAGTCTTGCAGCCTGCTCTGCTGATGACAGCCCACAACTCAGCGGTGTGGAGAGCGGCGAACTGAAACTTGACGCTGGAGCCATTAACGGGAGTAACTCCAAGTATACCTTTACTTGGACCAGTACCAGTTTCTACCTTGACGGAGATTTGCAGAAAAAAGTTTCTCTCGTCGGTTATGAGAAAACTGGTATTGACTACCATCTGATGGGTGTAGAGACTGGACGTGACATGGAACAGGATGGTGTTGATTTCGGTGCTGTCGTATCAAAGAACTTCCTGACAATCGACTATGAGGCTATTGCCAAGATTATGATAGATAATTTCGGTATGGTACGCAGTGCTGACGAAGAGTCTGAGTCAAGTATTGACTTTCAATTAGTTGCTAAATACTGCAATCCTGACACTTGTCAGGTTAAATCCAACATCATCACGATACCATTTACACTGACTGTGACTCCTCCTTTCGAGGGTGAGAAAGCAAAACTCTTCATCAGCCTCGATACCGACTGGTCGCCTAACGTTTATGTATACGCTTGGGGTGATGTGCCCGACACAGACCTCTTCGGAGGATGGGGTGGTTACAAGATTGAAGGTGAGACCATTACAGGTCCTGACGGAAATCAGTACTATGAGATTCCTCTGGGTGACAAATTCTATGGCGGTACTGTTCATCTCATCATCCATGACGAGGTAAATGACGGAGATCACCGTGTAGAGACTCAATCCGAACTTGCCATCAATTTCGCTGAGGAGACTGAGGATGTCTATCTGCGCGTCACTGGTGATGACCTCGACGGTTACGATGTGAAACGCGTGGAGAAACCACTGCCAAGACTCTATGTCAAGAGCGATCTGGGATGGGCAGAATACGCTATGTATGTATGGCCTGAGGACGACGAGTTGCCTGGATGGCCTGGAATCCTTCCCATTGGTACGGAGAGTATCAATGGTGAGAACTGGTTGGTATTTGAGGTGACCAAGCCTTACACCAAGAAGTCAACCAACTGGATCATCAACAACAATGGCGCTGGTTCACAATACGACCTCATGCAGGGCTTCAACTTCACCAAGAACACCTTTGTACGTGTGGCTGCCGACGGCTCATTCACTACGGGCGACGGTCCTATCCAGTCAGATGGCTATGTGGTTTATGTCATTGACCAGACTGGTTGGGATGTGATCACCTGCTACCAGTGGGGTGATGTGAATGACTTTGGCGGTGGTTGGCCAGGAAAGGCTGTGGATGGCACTGTCACCTTCGGAGGCAACACCTATAAGTATTTCAACTATGGTGCTGACGTGAAGGGACTGAACCAAAACCTCATCTTCAACAATGGCGGAAACGGTATACAACTGGGTGACTTCAACTTCACCTTTAACCGTGACTTGTTCCTGACTATTACTGATTCTGCTGTCAAGGAAAACTAATATTCCCAACGCATGAAAAAGAACTTTGTATATCTCTTATCCCTTGGTGCAGTGCTGCTTATGGCAGCCTGCAACCCTGGGAAAGAAGCCTTCTCGGTGGACAACACAGTGCCTGTTGGCAGGGAAAACCGCGTCATCTATCAACTGAACATCGGTGCCTTTACCTCTGAAGGAACTTTCAAGGCGGCACAGGAGCAGTTGGGACGACTCGACACACTGGGTATAGACATCCTGTGGCTCATGCCTATCTACCCTCGTGGGGAGACGATGCACAGTCCATATGCCTCCATGAATTTCAGAGCCGTTAATCCCGCCTATGGCACGATAGCCGACCTGAAGGAGTTTGTTGCTGCTGCCCACGACAAAGGAATGAAGGTATGGCTCGACTGGGTGCCTAACCATGTCGCCGTGGAGAATCCTTGGGTAAAGGAGCATCCTGAGTATTTCACGAAAGACGCTAAAGGGCAGATGATTCATCCACACGGATGGGGCGATGTCTATGAACTGAACTATCAGAACCAAGGACTGGTCAACGCAATGAACGGAGCCTTGAACTTCTGGGTAGAATACTGTCATGTAGACGGTTTCCGCTGCGACTATGTCAGCAGTCCCACCATTCCCGTGAAGTATTGGCAGAACATCATTGCCGAACTGAAAAGCAAAGGTGCGGGCATCGAAATGCTCAGCGAGACGGATATCAGCAATAAGGAGAATATTCGTATTGACTCTTGCGGTTTCGACTATGACTATGCGTGGGACCTCCAAGGAACGTTGGCATGGAAATTCAAAGACAGTGAGAAGGCTGATACACTAAAGACTATCCTGGACACATTCCTCAATGCCTCGAAGGCAATCAAGAATCGCCGTATGGTGTATCTGACCAATCACGACCAGAACTACAACGACGGAGGACATACGCTGAAGGACTTCTATGGTGACAACCGTTATCTGTTAACTGTACTGGAGTTCACATTCTACGGCATGCCACTGCTCTATCAAGGTCAGGAAATCGGTGACCCAGATACCCTGAACTATTTTACAGATGCCAAAGTACGGTGGAATAAGGTTGACCGTAAGATGCAGAACACTATACGCACACTGATCGCATTGCATCATACCCAGCCCTCGCTCGCCGCTGACGCTCCCGTGGAGTTTCTGGTGACCGACAACCCACAGGTACTTGCCTATCACCGTGGTAATGTGGTAGTGGTATTGAACTTAGGGAAAACAAACGTTAACGTGAAGGTGAATAACATAGAAACTGGAACATATACTCAGTGGCTTGATGACAAGACTATCGAACAAGGTCCGTCTGCCACAGAGCGCTCTCTTGGCACCGCATCCGAGATCGCTTTGTCGGCTAAGGGATATGCGGTATACGTAAAACAGTTATGACCTGCTTCATCATAAAGGTACAACTGTTTAATTAGAGTTAAAATTTTAACCACGGGCGGACTGCTCTGGGAAGAACGGACCGCCCTTTTTTACAACTAAAAGACAAAAAATAAAGATTATGAGAAAATTTTTCACACTTCTAATGGCATTATTGCCTTTGCAGATGATGGCGGCAGACTTCATTGACGACATCAATTCCGCTACAGCAAAATATGAAGCAGGGCATCAAGTGATTTACGAGATGAATGTGGGTTCATTCACGGCAGCAGGCACATTCAACGCTGCTAAGGATAAACTGGGAGACTTGAAAACCCTCGGTGTGGATATCGTGTGGCTGATGCCTATCTACCCCCGTGGAAGCAGTAAAAGTCCATACGCTGTCATGAATTTCGATGATGTCAACAGTAACTATGGTACAAAAAATGATCTCAAGAATTTTGTAGCCGCTGCTCATGAGAAAAACATCATGGTCATCCTGGACTGGGTTCCAAATCACACGGCAAACGAACACCCCTGGCGCACTTCGCACCCATCATGGTATAACGGAGAGCACTCCTATCCCGATGTCAGTGACCTGAACTACGACAATGCTGATTTGAAAACTGAGATGCTCCGTATTATGAAAGGATGGATTGACTGTGGTGTTGACGGTTTCCGCTTCGACTTTGTGACCAATACCAAGCCCTCCTACTGGATGTCAACCAATGCAAGTCTGAAAGAATACGCTGCCAGCAAGGGAAAGTCTGACATTGTCCTTTTGGCAGAGATAGACACGAATGATAATCAAAGATTCAGCAATAAGACCAACAATATCGGGTTTACCCATGACTATGCATGGTGGTTACAGGAAACGGTACTCAGAAACGGGTTTGGTAAGAACAAGAACGTCAGCACCCTGAAGAGCAACTTAGAGAAATTCCTTACTGACTCACCTGCACTGAACCTGAGCCGCATGGTTTACCTCACCAGTCATGACCAGAACTGGAACGACGGCGGGGCAACACTTGCAGATATGTATGGTGACAGCCGCTACGCACTGACGGCATTGGCATTCACACTGTATGGTACACCCATGATTTATAATGGACAAGAGATTGGTGGCAGCCAGAAACTGGACTATTTCAATGACACTAAAGTCAACTGGAACTCTGTTGACAATAAAATGAAGAATACTGTCCGCACCTTGACTGCACTCAAGCACTGGGCTGGTGCGCTGGAAGACGCTGTCAAAGTCAATTGGCTGAATACTGGCAATAATAACGTGCTTGCCTATACACGCAAGGCTGGCGATAACGAGGTGTTAGTGATTCTCAACTTGTCGACAAGCGATGCTACGGTGACCCTTTCCGTGACAGCAGGAGAATGGAGCCAGTGGCTGGACAGCAAAACTATCAGCAATGGGGTAAACCGTACGTCAGTAAGTTTCACCGCATCGAAGAGTTTTACTATAGAAGGTAATGGTTATCAGGTTTATACCAGAGGAACAACAAGTGGTATTCGCACCATCACTACTCCACGTCTCGTTGATGGTCGTATCTATACACTCAGCGGTCATCAAGTGAAAGACAAAAACTCCTTACGTCCTGGTATTTATATCCAGAACGAAAAGAAATTTATTGTCAAGTAATTAATATGCTTATCAATGAGGAATCGCTTGTCGACATCGCGTCAGCAGGCGATTCACCACTTTAATTCATAAAGTGCTGGCTTGGCTCGACCTGTATGGTTGTCGAACAAGCCACGGTTGAGCCAGTAGTTAGTGACCTGCCGCCCACTCTCATTCTCCTCAGGGAACCACCAGAAGACACCTGTCACATGCTGGTGGCGGCGCAGTCCACCTGATAACGGCGCATCTGCCCATAGAAATTCTTGGTAATAGACCAGACTCCAGCCTTCTCCGTATGGATAATCAGTTTCGCATGGGGACAGAGTTCACGACAGGCACGGACACCGCTCTTCAACAAACGAGAGAGCACATCAAAGCCCTCACTACCCGCAGCATTAATTCGTCCTACTTCCCACATCATGCCATTGGTAATCTCATTACCCACCTGTATCATCTCTGGTACACAACCTGCAGCAATCATCCGCTGCAAGCAATGACGGGTATAAGCATATACACGTACCTACTAATAATAAAAAGAGTCTTTTCATCACTTATTTAATCAAAATCAGGCGGACATGGGTCTTGAGCCTGTCCGCCAGTATGTTTATTTGTTTAGGGAATTACTATGCCGTTTCCCCCAGTTCATACAGTTTTTCTGGCGCAAAACCGATTTCGTTATTCCAGTCTACCGTAAAAGGATCTAAACGAAACGACTTGAAATAGTCTAAATCCTGTAACTTACGACAAATACCCTTCTGCATTAACGGTGTAAAATCGACTAGCAGTACCTCACCAGTACTGAATGTAAGACGAAGTGTATAACCACTTACATATTCTGCTGACGAAACACAAAGAATTGGATTTGTCATATCTATTTCCTCCTATTATTTTAAAGGTTCTATCTTTTTCTGCTGCAAAGATACGGACGTTTTCATGCAGCCGAGAGCAGAGACCAAACTTGCTTGGGCTATGCCGAGGCAAGGAAAAGGTCGGATGAAATCCAACTTTTTAATCCTCCAAACTTTTAAAAGGCAAAAAACAGAAATCAGGCGGACAAGGGTTTTGAGCCTATCCGCCCGATTATGGTTATTGTTTAAGGGGTTATTTCATCACAACCTTGCGACCGTTCTGGACAACAACACCACGGAAGCCCTCCTGAACGCGCTGTCCCTGCAAGTTATACATAGGAGCATTCTTGTCGACAGCGGTACTCTTTATGTTCTTAATGCCAGTGCTAAAAGTTGCCTCGGCTTTCACCGTCCAGTTCTTGCTGGCGCTCTTGCCACCACCCCATGTGAGTGTGAAGGTGACAGACTCGATGTTGTTTGCAGCGAAATTGACGGAGAAGTTTTCGCCAGAAGCGGTAAGCCATTCGGGAGCAGCACCACCGTCATACTCAACATCATAATAGCCTACCCACAGTTCATTGGGACGGAACTTAAACTCCCATGGATCAACGCCAATTTCTGTAGCCGTTGCCGAGAAACTATATATCTTGCCTGCCTCAACTACAGTCAGACTAGATCCCTCAGGCAGACCCCATTCGTTGTGGTTACCAGAAATGCCGCAAGAGGTAATCTCTGCATCGGGAGCCTCGCCTTCGTTAAATTCTGCCTCAGCCTTCAGCGTCCAGTTCTTGCTGGCATCCTTACCGCCACCCCATGTGAGCGTGAAGGATACTGACTTGATGTTACTCTCTGTGAAGTTGACGAAGAAGTTGCCTCCCTTATCGGTGAGCCATTCAGGAGCTGCGCCACCGTCGAAGGCAAAGTCGCCGTAGCCTAACCACAGACCATTAGGGCGGAACTTAAATTCCCATTCAGCAACACCAATTTCTTCAGCCGTTGCTGTGAAACTGTATTTCTTGCCTGCCTCAACAACTGTCAAGTCAGAACCCTCAGGCAGATCCCAGCCGTTGTGGTTACCAGAGATACCGCAAGAGGTAATCTCTGCGTCTGGAACCTCAATATAGTCTTCAGTAACGTCCTGTAGGCTCACATTGCCTTCTCCGTCGTCCCAAGAAAGGATGAAATAGCGGTCGGAGGTAACCCCATTGACATCGCCAGTCTGTTTGGTATTCGAACTATCGCCGTTGTTAAACAGGAAACAAATGCTGGTAATGTCTTCTGGGAAGGAGTACATCCAGAAAGTTTCTCCTGTATCAGGATGCGTGTAGGTTTCCGTCATCTGAAGTGTTCCGGGCCAATCGCCTACATTATCGAAGGTTCCACCGATTGCACTCCACGTCCAGAGGAACGGGGCGGTTTCACTTTGTACGTAAATGGTAATCTTTGCCTGGGCAGCGATGACCATCACACACATAATCATTAAAGTAAAAATTTTCTTCATCATCGTTTTGTTTTTAGTTTATAATATAATAGTATAAAAAATGCAGTCTCACTCTTTTATGGTGCAAAGATAAGAAAAAATTTCTTTTGTCGGCTCATAAAAAGGGAAAAAAGTGAGGGATGGTGTGTAAACGTTTACACACCATCCCTGATATTCTTACTTCTTCAATATCGTCCAGTCGCCGGTGATATCGTTCAGATAGAAGTCGTAGGTTCCCGAAGGAACAGTGATATCGCTGCTTCCCGATGGCAGGGTGTACACCGTCTGTGCTATAGGCTGCGAGCCGTCACCACCCCAGTCCTTGGTATCCCAGTTATGGTTGGCGCGGAATTTCAGTTTCGCCTCTCCCGTCAGTTCAAAGTCAAGCAGGCACCAGTTGTGGGGAGCCTTGGCACACTCAGTGAGGTCGAAATCGGTATCCCAGTTGGTGCCGTTGATGGTACCGATGAGGCTGATGCTCGTGTATTCCACCGTGGGAGTCTCAATAGCCTTCCACTGGTAGGTGCGAATGTCCTTCTCTTCGTCCATGTCGATGGTGAAGGTGTACCATCCTTCGGTGAGCGGACCAAGCCACTGACCTGGCTGGGCAAACTTGCCACTCTCCGTACGAGGAGCAGTAGCCCTGCCATCGAAGCCCCACGTCTTGGTGGTAGCATTGGCTTCCATGGCTTCGCGCTCCCATACCTTGAAATTGTAGACCGACTTGCCGTTGCTGTTATTAGGCCAGAAGGTAGTGTAAGTGAACGTGGTGGGAGCCGTCTTGTAGAACATGTAGTTGCGGCTGGTCTCTGGAGTCTCCACATTCATGTTGCTGCCTGAGTTGGTGTACAGGTAGTAGCAGTAGAACTGGATGACCGCCTCGGTGACAATGGTCTGCTTCTCCATATTCAGCGTGAGGTTGTACATGGCAGCACCGTCGTTTGCAGGACCGACGAAGGCTGGTCCGCCTTTCAGTAAGGCTTCCCCTTCACCTTCTCCAAAGGCAACAGTCGTATCACCAGCCTTGAACTTCTCAAGGTCTTCCTCGGCTACAATCATGTATTCTGTATCCATGCGGACATCAGACTCATTTTTGACAGCAGAAATGGTAACCGTAAACTCTGGGTCGTCATAGACATCTGTTTCGCTGTGGTCGAACTTCGTCTCTGCCCATTGACCATCAGCATCCTTCACCACGGCATAGTAGGCGGTAGAGATGTAAATGTCCTTTTCGTTGAGAGGAGTAAAGGTTACGGCATAATTGCCATAATAATTCTCACCAGGTGTTCCAACTATCGCTTCGCTAGTGCCATTCGTCACAGTGAAAAGACTGATGCGCAAATAAAGTGTAGTGGGATTGGGGTCGTGTGTGAAGTTATTATAGTAGGCTGTTTGCAGGGCACTTGGAAGGATGGCAACATCAGCCGAGTTTTCCATGCTTTCTGCCTCAGTAGTTACAGCGTCGCTAAAGTCTGCTTTCCGTGCGACATCAATTTTTGCCTTCAAAACGGTGTTTGCAGGTAAACCACCATCTGCAACAGATGTAGACCCTAAACTGATAGGAGCATCGGCTGTAATCAGATCAGGAAGATTGATGCTTGCCATGTTTACTTCAGTAAACGTGATGGCGTCTGGCTTAAGTATGCTCTCCTGCGGGTTTGCCTGAGGACTTGTCGAGGTCGAATAGTCGTCACCACAGGCTGCAAGCCCCATCGTTAGCAGAGAAACAATATATAAACTTAATCTTTTCATATTATTTTATGCTTTGTTGGGGTAGGGAGTATTTGCTCCCTACCTGATTATACAATTTTTAATTCACAGCAAACTTCACCTTGTTAGTGTTCAAATCCACAGTGAATGTCACGGAACCACCTCCGAAACCAGCGAATTTCCATGTTCCCTTACCAGGTTGCAGGAGGTCGTCTGTGTATTCGTTGTTTGTGAATTCTACATTAATAGGCGCATCCTGTTGTTGTGGACCAACCGATCCTAATGGGTCGTCGTCTGTTCCCCAATCATTCAGATAGGTATAGAAGCGGAATTGCAGGTCACCAGCAGGAATATCAAGGGTTGCCTCATATACCTTGTTGCCAATCTCTGTCTCTGTCAAAATCCACTCGGCCAGGTCTTCTGCATTGTCTGGTGTTGGAGCAAGCCATCCATTGGGAGAACCAATCAGATAGATGACACCGGCCTTCTTAATTGCAGCATACGCTCTCATGTGATTGAATGTTACGGGATTGGAAAGAACCTCAGAACCAGAGACTGGCTCTGTCAGCGCTTCATAGAGGGCAGCCCTGACACGCATGGCAATTTTCCGATAGCCAAGGTCAACATAGTCTTCCAGGTCAGCAACGCCATCCACCTGATTGATAGCCATGGCAATTTCCTCAGCACTGATATCCGCACTGCAGGTATAATAGTTAGTGCTCAGATAGTCGTCTTCTTGACCTGTAACATTACCTCCAGCATCTTTAATATCTTTCATGCACCATTTGATACTACCGTCATCCTGTACAACACCAACTTGTATGCTGTATGTAACATAGGCATTATAGCCGTAATTGGGCTGCGACCATGTAAGATGCACTGTATTCTCTTTCGACAGTTGAATATACTGGTCGGTCATAGCCGGTGTATTCACTGTAAACTCCGTTGGTGTTTGGAATGTCGGGTTGTACTCCCTGTCATCCTTACACGATGTAAATAAACTGGCAATTCCAACAAGTAGGGCGCCTAGTAATAATTTATTTTTCATATTGAGTTTCTAAATATATTCAAGTTAATATCTCAATTTATTCAATCTCAGAGTAGCCGTCAATCTGTGTCAGATTTTTATTGGCCATAATCTCTGAAGATGGCAATGGGAAGAGATTGTGTGACTTGTCGAACTTGATCTTATTCGTTCCGTCTTTGACACCATTCTTGTAGTCCCAGTTGTAGTCATCCTGACCACCATACTTGTTATTACGGATGAGGTCTACACGGCGATAGCCTTCAAAGTAGAACTCACGAGCACGCTCATCCAAGACATCGGTCAGCGAGTACGTACTCTTGACCTTGGCATGGGCACGATTGCGAAGGGCATCAATATACTGCTTAGCCTTGGAGGAAGTCGCACCATTCAGTTGAATCTCAGCCTCAGCAGCGTTCAAATAAGCCTCAGCAGTACGGAAGAGGAAAAAGTCAATATCAACGTCGGTAGCATCATGAGGAGTAGCACCCGTAGAGTAGTTATTATGCCATTTGGGAGTAGCAAGTCCCTGGGTGAATTTACTATTGGAGCCCAGGTCGAGAGTGTGTCCATCACCATAGAAAATAGCACGGTCGTCAATACCCATGGCACGAATTTCAGAAGCCTTCTTACCGACAAATGTAGAGGGAGAAGAGGTGAACTTTTCGATGATTTGTTGACGGCAACGCATGCCGCTCCATGCACCATCGCTCGTTGCACAACTTTGTCCTGTAACGGTCTTCATGTTGGTGTCCCACATGGCTGCAATAAAGAAGCGTGAGCCACCCCATCCACGGGTTGTAACACCATCCTGCTTGAGAGGAAGAATGGCCTCACAACTGGCACCATTAGAACCATTGTCGCCCATGAACAATAAATCGTAAGGTGTATAACCGTTGTTTACAGCCTCAGTGGAAATCTTGCTGTCATCAAACAAAGAATATCCTGAGTTGATAACCTTCTCTGCATATTCCAATGCTTTATCCCAGTGGGGATTGTTCTGACCATCATTGTTCAGATAGGTGCCTGCATTCAAGTACAAACGACTTAAAAGTAACCATGCAGCAGCCTTGTCTACACGACCATAGTTAGGATCACTGTCCGTCTTAGGCTGAGCATCCATCAGATTGGGTTCTGCTGTCTCAATTTCAGTTTTAACCCAGTTAAACAAGAACTCACGACCCAAGGTCAACAGTTCTGCCCGAGTATAATCGTTCCCATCGACAAACTTCTCGTTATAGGCATGAGCCTGCTTGGGAGTTTCTGATGAAATCGTCGTAGTAAATGAAGGATCACCAAAGAAATCGAGCATCAGATAATAATTATAGGCACGCAACAAACGAACCTCTGCCAACATGGTAGCATCAGAGTCTGCCCCCACCTCTATATAATGATTGCAGAAGCCGATATTGGAAACCAACCTATAATAGAGAAATTTTAGAGTTGCAGTACTGGGAACACACTGGTTGTAGCAGATGTCTACAATACCACCATCACTCCACCAGCAAATAGACTCATCTGTTGGGAGTGAGTTGAAATTGAAGAGGTTACGGAGTAAAGTTGATCGACCTGCGTCTTGAATGGTGAAGTCGGCACTTCCGTCATTACCCTCCATAATCAAGCCTGCATAGCATTTTGCATACAGTCCACTGAGATCAACTTGTGATTCCACCGTCGGGTCAATGTTGCCATCCTCAAGGTCATTCATACAGGATGTGACACTGGCAGTAAACAAGAGCATTGCTGCCGGAACCATTGCTTTTATATTGATGAATTTCATAATTTCTGTACTTTTTAAATTGTCGGTTAGAAGTTCAGATTAAGTCCGAGAAGGAATGTACGACAGCGGGGATAGACACTGCTCTCCTTGCCAGAAGTTTGCTCTGGGTCAAGACCGTCATACTTTGTGATTGTAAAGACATTCGTACAAGATGCATATACTCGTCCAGATATTCCTTGGTAACTTGCACCCTTGAAAAGATTCTCAAAATTGTAACCTAATGTAATGTTGTCACACTTCAAGAACGATGCATTCTGCACAAAATAGTCGCTTAGAGGATAGTTGTATGAGTTCCATTTGAGCGCAACAATACTTGGTGTACTGTTACTATAATAACCACTGGGGTTAGCAAGAACAGAAGAGTTCATCTTACCCTGAACGATGTCGTTGTAAACATAGTTTCCTATACTGAAACGGAAATTAGTTCCTAAATCCCAATTCTTATATGCAACCTTGAAGTTGAAACCTCCCGTCCATGGCGCAGTGATACTCTTATAGAAATAACGGTCGTTTTCGTCAATCACACCATCTGCATTACGGTCAACATAAACGCCTTGAATCGGACGACCGCTGGCATCGTAGACTTGTTGGTACACCCAGAAGGAATTGGCGGGTTCGCCAACCTTGTGATAGGTGATCTGTGAGTCTGTACCAGCAGTCATTCCTGCCTCAATCATGTCGCGACCTCCGTAAAGTTCGCTAATCTTGTTCTTGTTATAGGCAAAGTTGGCTCCAAGTTCAACAAACCAGTCTTTTGTCTGGATGGGCTTACCAGAAATAGCAACTTCAATACCCGTGTTCTTTAAAGAACCTGCATTAAGCATCATAGCGTTATCAAAGTTCATACCACCAGGAATGGTCGGTGTGCAAAGCAGGTCTGTTGTCTTGCGGTAGTAAGCGTCAAGCGTTAAAGTCAGACGCTGGTTGAACATGCCGAAGTCAACACCCAAATTCCATGTGGTGGTTGTTTCCCAAGTCAAGTCATTATTATAAACTAATGGCTGGTAAAGGACACCCTTTGTGTTGGAACCAATAGGATAGAGATAGTGACTGTTATCAATATTTGTAGTCACCTTATATACTGGAGTATAGTATTCACGACCAGTATCCTGCTGACCTGTCTTACCCCAACCCAAACGCAACTTAGCATCGCTGATGGCATCTACATCTCTCAGGAATTTTTCATCCTTGATGCGCCAAGCAAAGGCCGCAGAGGGGAAAAAGCCCCAACGGTGTCCATCTGCAAAACGGCTGGAACCATCATAACGGGCAGTAAACGTGAAGAGATAACGATCCATCAATGTGTAGTTGGCACGTCCATACCAACTGACGAGGACAGTCTGTCCTTTCCATACGTATTCGCTCTGCTCGTGTATGGTGTTGGCCTTAGGGTTGCCGTCATCATCAGTCCCTTCGTAGGTGTCAGGATAATAGTCCTTATACCAACTGCTGCCCCAATATTTCATACGGCTGTATTCATAACCAGCCATCACATCGAGATGATGGTTCTTATTGAAGTCCTTGAAATACTGGGCATAAGCGGTATAGATAAGATTGTATTTCTTCTCAGTGTTATCACCTGTACCACCATAGTAATAGCCATAGGTGCTATAACGATTGTTTGCAGTATATTCACCACCATTGGCATACTCGCCGGCAAGATTCATGTGAAGGCGTATGTCTTCTAATCCGTGAATCTTATAATCAACTTCAAAGTTTCCAAGGAAGACATTGGCTCTCTTATAGAATGTATAGTTATCTACTTTCTCAACAGGGTTAACTGGTGAGTTGTCTAAGATAGCATAAGGGAAGGTTGGATCGTAAACATCTGTGGCTTTTGTCCATTGCCAGTATCCACCCCAGTTTTTATATGGCTCATCATTACTCTTAATTGGACGCGTCGGATCAATGCTGGTGGCGAGACCTATAGCATCCGTACCTCCGGGGTTAGTCTTTGAGTGTGCGTACTTTGCATTGATATTCAAATTCAAGTGGTCTTTCAGTAAAGATGGGTTCAGAGTGAGACCTGCTGTAAAGCGGCTATAATCAGATCCCTTCAGAACACCTTGTTGGTTTGTGTAGCCAACGCTGACACGATAAGGCATTGCCCAATTTTTATTGCCTGCACCGCCAGTAACGGTTACATTGTGATCATGGCTAAAAGAATTACGATAGATTTCATCTTGCCAGTCAGTACTATAGGTGCCTGCAGCATAGTTGGGAGTACCATCAGCATTGAACTCTTTCCATCCCAACCCACCATATTGAGTAGAGTTTTCACCGTACTGTTCCTTCATATAGGCAACGTACTCACCAGCGTTCATGACATCCAGTTTCTTGGCTACAGAACTAACTGAGAACGTTCCATTGTAAGATACTTTGGGAGCCTGATTACGACGTCCCTTCTTGGTTGTGATAATAATAACACCGTTAGAACCACGGCTACCATAGATGGCAGTAGCAGAAGCATCCTTCAGAACGGTAAACGACTCAATATCGTTCGGGTTAACCAGCGAGAGCGGGTTGCTCATACCTTTGGTGGCATTATTATCCATCGGCATACCATCAATCACTATCAGCGGGTCATTGCTGGCATTCAGAGAAGCACCGCCACGAATACGAATCTGAGCACCCTCACCTGGTGCGCCAGAGGCTGAGTTGACATTGACACCAGCAATCTTACCCTGAATCATGTCTTGCGCGCTAACCTGTAGTCCATGGTTTTTCTCATCGGGCTTAATCGCTGTTACAGAACCTGTCAAGTCTGTTTTACGAGCAACACCATAACCAATGACTACTACATTGTCAAGAACAGTTGCATCCTCTTGCAGTGTGATCACAAGATTAGCGGCTGCCTTCACGGTCTGGGTCTGATAACCCACATACGACACGCTAATGTCAGCACCTTGATTAGCCTTCAAGACGAAATTACCATCGAAGTCTGATACGGTAGCGGTCTGAGTACCTACCACACGTACCGTCGCGCCGATAATCGGTTCGCCCTGAGCATCTTTAACATGGCCTTTGACATCAATCTGAGCAAAGGCTCCCACCGAAAGAAAGAGTCCTAACAAAAGGACAAGCATCCTTAACGGAGTTTGAATGTTTACCTGCTTCATCATTATATTTTTAAAGATTAGTAATATGTTTTTAGTTCACTTATCGTCAAAATCCTTGATATGCATTATCTGCATTCTCGTTGCAAAGGTAAGATTTGTTCTCATTCGTTAATACTTTTTTTGAGTTAAAAGCGTATTTCTATAAATGCAAACGTTTGCATGTTGTGGCATCTAAAATAAATAAGGTATAGGAACTATCCAATGGATTTTTTTGTAATTTTGTACCCAGAAAACTAAAAGCCTATAAGATGGAAGAGCATACTCCCTTGACGATGAAGGACATAGCCCGTGAGTTTGGAATCA
>ERZ842401.4668-NODE-4668-length-15741-cov-11.840240_pt1 | contig 15741 bp, 13 predicted proteins | sample MGYA00521270_ERZ842401 | MGnify/ENA primary metagenome ERZ842401 (study PRJEB31892, sample SAMEA3878208) | bioreactor metagenome | biome: Moose rumen | place: Sweden | collected 2011-10 | study: EMG produced TPA metagenomics assembly of the PRJEB12797 data set...
CTGGCGGAAAGTCTATCGATAATTTGATTATGGAAATCAAGTCATAAAACAAAAATAAAAAGAACCAAAGCAGTAACATCTTTGGCTCTTTTTTATTGCAAAAACGTATAGCAACAGAAAGATTTTTCTTTCACTCCCCTTTTTATTTCTTATTGCGCAAAAGTTTTCGGTACAATGGCATATAGAACTCTTTGCATACCGATGCCCACGAATAATTCTTATGCACATACGAAGCCGCTGTTGTTATGATATTTCGGAATGCTTCTGAATTGTTCTGCTTTATGTGAATAACATTCTGCAGCGTTTCTACGAGTTTATCAACCGTATTCGGAGAATACAAAAAGCCTGTTTGACCATCGATTATTTTCTTTAATCCACCAGTTGCGTGAGCTACAGGAACACTCCCATAGATTTGCGCGATAAAGTCCTCAAGTCCACACGGTTCAAAATTGCTCGGCAATACCATAAAATCTGAAACGGCTGTGCAAAGTCGGCTAAATCCTCGGTCATAGCCTTTGTAATATACACATTTTCCTGCGTATTTCTGCGAAAGAGCTATAATGCTTTTTTCAATTTCCTCTTGACCATGCCCGATAAAAATGAATCGCACTGCACTATCGCTTGACAATATTCTATCAGCCGCCCCGACAAGCACATCAAGTCCCTTTTGCATAACAAATCTGCCGTGAAACCCCACATACACAGGCTCGCTTACATCAGAAGCAAGCCCTAGCGATATATAGCCGTAGCGAATTATGCCGTCAGGAACGGGGTGGTCGCTATCGGCATATTTTGTCAAGAAATACTTACGGCAGTTGTATTTTCCGAACAATCTTCCTGTTTCTGGCGAAAACGGATACGGCAAAAGCGATACTTCTGTTTTTTCAGGATTATACCGTTCAAAATCTATACCGTTCGTGATTCCCTTTATTGTAATTCCCCTCTCTGCAAACGCTTTCGATAATCCAGCAGTCGCCTCATTGTGCGGGTTCAAAAGTTCTTTTGCATAAGAGGGAGAAACAGTAGTAAGAGTAGCCGTTTCGCTCGCAAGCAAAAAGGGCTCAACAACACCGTTTATACTTGCTCTCTCAAGTGTTTCTGTCGGCAAATCTGTATATGCCTTAGCCTGTTCTTTGTTCTCAAAACTGTGATGGTAGCCAGCCCCTGCATTGTGAATAGTAACAACACATTTTGTTTTTTTGTACTCATCTTTATAAAATGCCTTTACAAACGCAGGAACAAGAGCTGTTGTCGCATCTTGACAATGGATAATATCGGGGATTTCGTCTATTCTCTCTTTCCCGTACGACAAGACTCCTTTTTGAAACAGCGTATTCAAAAGCAATGCGTCTTTAAACCCCGTGCCGTGCTGATGAGAAGCATCTTTTTTTTCGTCTTCGATAGTGTATGTATACACACCGCTTTTTTCGGCAAAGGCAGCATTTGTAACAAATATAATTTTCACACCATTGCACATCGCTTTGTCAAATCCCACTTCATAGGAAACGCCGTTGACTGTGATTTTTGCTTTTGGCACAAAACTCTTTTCGTACTCTTTTAAAGAGTCAAAACAAGTGCATTTATACAACGGTATAAAAAGCGTTACATCATGCCCCTCTTTTGTCAATTCTTCACAAAGAGATGTTGTTACATTCTTTACGCCGCCAGCTTCTGCTATGCCTGCGTATTCTCTACTGATTTGCCAAATTTTCATTCTCTCTTCTCTATTTCTCTACAAAATCTGGGCGCAAAACTTCAGCACCATTTTGATACACATGATGAATAGGTGAATTATCTGCCATATACGCAGTAACAAGCACACGAATACATCGAGGCAAAGCATTTGCAACAGGCGGTTCACTTGAGCAAAAAAGAGCACATTTTGTAACATCAAAATCGATATGAGCTTTTCGCAATGCAGCCGCAGGATTCAAAGCCGTTAAATCCCCTGTCATCGTGAATTGAATAGAAACAATATCCGTTGGATTTAGCTCATTACGCTTAAAAAGCTCTTCACACATTGAGCCGACATTTTTTATAATATCCTCTGCTGTATTTTCAGCGCAAACCGCACCTCTCAATCCATATAATCGCATATAATCCCCTATAAAAAAATACTTGACGTTTCTTGTTATTGTCGGTAATATCCACTAGTAGCCTTATGAAAAAAAAGCCATTGCTTTTCCGCTTAACAAAAAGAGTTACCCTCTTTCTTTTCTTGCTTCTTTTAGCTCTTATAGTAGTTTATGTTACTGGCAATTTTCAAAAGTTCCTTGATTCCACACAAAAGCTCATTTTATTCTATGCAATTCTCGTATCAATCGCATTAGTTTTGTTTTCAGTGCTTTCGATAATAGAATCCCTCATCTTTATGATTGCACTTCGCCGCATTGAGCTCTTTTTATACATCGTGCCTTTTGCACTTTGTATTATCGTTTCCCTCGTCATCATCGCTCTTGCAGGCAGCATCTTATTCATCTCAGATAGCAGTTGGCTTGAATCGGTAAAATTATAACAAAATCGCCACCGTGCGCCGTCATAGTTACGCGCCCTTCCTCATTTTCGTTTGCAATTCGATTGCTCAAAGAAGGCATACCGCTTTTTCTAAACACGCCTCCTTCCCATTGCAAACCAGATGTTTCTATATATCCCGTATTAAAGTTTTTAGGACTCCTGCATACAGAAATATAATCGCTATGAAATACGTCCGTTATATCCGCCGTTTTTCCATCTTTTAGAAAATAAAGAGCCTGTGTTTCACTCTCATCATCGCTATTGCCTGGAATCCATACATTCATCGCTCTCTTTAATACACTCGACGAGAATATATCGAATATGGCAAATAAGTGGTCAACTCTGCCACCGCCCCCACCTAACAGCGTAATCCAATTTTCTTCTTCGCTTCCAAACAATTCCAACGCTTTAGAAATAGCTAGCTCTGTATCAGAATAATCTTTGTCGCAAGGAAATTCTAAGACCTTATTTCGATTGATTTTGTCCAAAAAAGATGTATCTTCAAGGCTATCCATATCCCCCAAAACAATATCAGGAGAAAAACCATGCTCTATCGCACTTTTTACCCCAGAATCTGCCGCAATAATGTAATCAGGACGACCATAATGTGCAAAAAACGGCTCTAAATTGCTCTTTTTTGGGCAATTTCCCCCTGTAAATATACAAATATGCTTCATATCTATCCCTTTTTATTCAATTTCTTTGCTATTTCAAGCAAATTTTCTTTAGTATTCTCACTAGGATTATCTAAAACACATTCCAAAAGCTCGTTTAGTATCCACCCCAATTTTTTCCCTGCTTTTATGCCCATCTTAATTAAGTCCGAACCATTTACAGCAAGGTCTTTTAGTGACAATGCGCTGTTTTCCGCATCTATTTCTTTTATCCTATCGCTCAGCTCATTCAAATTGCTCACCGTAGGACTTAACGCAACCACTTTTGCATTATGCATTCCATATACATCAGCAAGACGCAAATCAAACAAATCTTCAATGCACTCTTTTTTCACTCTCACGATAAAACGGCGAACAGCTGCATTTGACCAAGTACTTTCATAAAAGAACATGTGCTCTTTTACAAGATGCGAAACATTTTCGATTTCGGCATTAGAAAACTTCAATCGCGTCATTATCTCTCTACATTTTTTCTCAGAAACCGCTTCGTGATTGTAAAAAGTAACTATTTTCTCTCCATCGCGCTCTTCAACTCGCTTTACGTCGGGCTTTCCTATATCGTGAAACAAAGCTGCAAGACGGACATTGAGTTTTTCTTTCGGCGCGCCATCTGCTGCATAAAACAAATGGTCTGCCACATCAAAATCGTGAAATCCGCGTTTATCGCCTTGAATACAATTCCTGCACGCCTTGAACTCTGGTATAAACAGAGAGAGTATCTCTTTTTCTTCGAGCAACTTTAGCCCTACGCTCGGTTTTTCACTTTTTAGGATTTTTACAAACTCGTCCCGAAAGCGTTCCATAGAAATACCTGTTGTAACTTTTCTTACATTCTCATCAGCTATAGCTTTTGCGGTGTTTTCTTCGATTGCAAAACCTAATTGAGAAGCAAAGCGAATAGCTCTCACAGGTCTTAATCCGTCCTCGCTAAATCGTTCATACGGATTTCCAACGGCACGAATACACTTTTTCTTTATGTCTTCAATGCCGCAAAATGGGTCAACAAGAGAGCCGTCTTTTAGCGATACAGCGATTGCATTCATTGTAAAATCACGACGGCTTAAATCTTCCTCGATAGAAGACGCATACTGCACTTTATCGGGGTGTCTGCCATCAGAATACTTGCCTTCAATTCTGAATGTCGTCGTTTCTATTTCTTGATGTTGAAAATGAACCGTAACAGTGCCGTGTGCTATTCCCGTCGGAATAACCTTTTTAAACATCGCAATAACTTCTTCAGGAGATGCGTCTGTTGCTACATCTAAATCAGCCGCCTTTTTGCCTAAAAGCATATCGCGAACAGCTCCACCTACTAAATATGCTTCTTTGCCATTCGCTTCAAAGATATCATTCATTCGGCACAAAACATCGGGAACTTTTACTTTGTTTTTCATTCTTCCCCCGCTTCAACCGTTTCTGCAACAGGCTTTTCAAGATATAAGCCGATTTTTTCTCTAAAAGTTACGCACAACTTATCGTTTTGAAAATCCACAAAGACCGTTTCATTTTCAACGCCTTGATTTTCAAGCAAAAGCATAGATAGCTCATCTTCTATATCGTGTTCGATAATGCGACGAAGCGGACGCGCACCCATAGTAGGCTCATATCCGTGTTCTATGATGTATTCTTTTGCTTTATCAGACACCAGCAAATCAAGATTTCTGTCTTTTAGCCGCTCTTCTAACTCTGACAACTGTATATCAAGGATTTCACCGATTTCATCATGAGATAGCGCATTAAAGACAACAATATCATCGATACGATTCAAAAGCTCAGGTGTCATTATCTTTTTCAGTTCTTCCATCGCATTAGCTTTTATCTCGTCATAATCAAGAAGCCCCTCAACTGAATTAGAAGCAAAACCGACTCTGCCTTCACTCGTAATCTTTCTCGCTCCTGCATTGCTCGTCATTATAATAACCGTATTGCGAAAATTAACGGCATGACCAAGATTATCGCTCAATTCGCCCTCTTCGAGTATTTGCAAAAGCAAATTGAAAATATCAGGGTGCGCCTTTTCTATCTCATCAAGCAATACAACAGAATAAGGCTTTTGCCTTACCTTTTCGGTCAGCACTCCCCCGTCTTCATAACCAATATATCCAGGCGGCGCACCTGTTAGGCGAGCAGCATTATGCTTTTCCATAAAGTCGCTCATATCAATACGGATTAAAGAGCTTTCGTTTCCAAACAAAAACTTTGCAACGGACTTTGCAAGCTGCGTTTTTCCAACTCCTGTAGGTCCTAAGAAAATAAAAGAACCGACAGGGCGTTTTGTGCTAGAAACCCCTGCTCTGTTTCTGCGCACAGCACTTGCAATTAAATGAACTGCGTCTTTTTGCCCAATAACATCTTTATGAAGCTCATCTTCCATGTGAACAAGGCGCATAGCTTCGTTATCAGATAAATGCTTTATCGGAATTCCAGTCATAGAGCTAACAACAGCGCAAATATCTTCTGCCGTTACCATCTTTTCTCCGTGAGTTTCTTTTCGTTTCTTTTCATAATCCTCAAGTTTACTTCTGACATCTAAAACATAATCACGAACAAGAGCCGCCTGCTCATAGCTTTGATTTTTCACAAGGGATTTTTTCTCTTCGATAAGCTCTTCTAGCTCGTTTTCTATCGCGACAAGCTCTGAAGAAGATGCGTTTTTCTCAATCTTCTTTCTTGCGCCTGCCTCGTCTAACACATCAATAGCTTTATCTGGCAAAAACCTATCAGCAATATATATCTTGCACAATTTTATCACTAAAGGAATAACGTCATCTGCATACGTTACCCCGTGATACTCTTCAAATCGGGGCTTTAGACCGTTTAAGATTTCAATCACATCGCTTTCTTCAGGCTCTTCAACTCTTACAATTTGAAACCTTCGCTCAAGCGCAGTATCTTTTTCAAAATACTTTCTGTATTCTCTCGATGTTGTCGCCCCCACAATTTGCACTTCGCCACGCCCTAGCGCAGGTTTTAGCATATTACTTGCTTCCATTGAGCCTTCAGGACCGCCCGCACCTATCATTGTATGCAACTCATCAACAAAAAGAATAACATTGCCATCTTCTTTGATTTCGTCAATCATTCTTTTTAATCGCTCTTCAAACTCGCCTCTGTACTTTGTCCCTGCTATCATTGCCGCTAAGTCAAGCGAAAGCACTCTTTTTTTCATCAATCCATACGGAACAGTGCCGTTTGCAATGTGTTGTGCAAGCCCTTCAGCTATAGCCGTTTTTCCAACTCCTGGCTCACCAACTAAAACAGGATTATTCTTTGTTCTGCGAGAAAGTATTTGAATAACACGGTTTATCTCATCATTACGCGCAATAACAGGGTCTTTTTTTCCCTCTCTTGCCAACTGCGTCAAATCAGTGCTGAATTCTTCGAGTATCGACTTTTTAGACTTGTTTTTCCCCTTTTTAGAAGAATTATCTGCTTGCAAAACAGTGCCATTAGAGAACGTTCTCGCTCCGCCTGCTTCATACAAAAACGACGATTTATATCGAGATTGCAAATCGACAACCGTTTTTCTCACAACTTCTATCGGGATTCCTGCTTTTTGAAAGTATCGTGCCGTCAAGCTATTTTGCTCTTGCATTGCAGATAAAACAAAATGCTCCGTGCCAATATATTCGTTTTTCAACAGCTTAGCTTCTGCTCCTGCTGTATCAATAAACGATGTTATGCGTTTATTAGAAGTATCAAGAGCCTTTCTTACGCCTAGCTGCCGATTAAAAGAGTTCGGAGTAATAGAGCTTTGCTCAAGAGCTACTTGATACGTTAATACATTTATATTCAATGATTGCAATGCTATGAATCCCAAGCCCTCGCCGCTTTTCAAAAGAGAAAGCATAACGTGTTCAGGAAGCAGCTCAGAACTTCCGCTTATTCTTCCTTCTTCTTGCGCAAGTTCATTTATAATTCTTTTTGCTCTCGGTGATAACTGAAACATATTTCTTTTACTCCTTCATTTCAAGACTTTCAAAAGCCTCTTGCAAAATAAGAGAGCGAAGACGCGATACTTTGTATTTATTATCGCTTTCTACATCGCTTTCAAAATTAAAAGAACTATTTTTTAATACAAACTCTAAATGCGACGGCTGGAGTTTATATAAAAGAGAAAACAGCTTTGCATCATCTATTTTGCCCACAATTCCGCTATCAACTCCCCATTTTATGCTAGATACTATCTGTATCGCCTCTCCGAGCGACAATAACCGCGAAAAGCGTGCAAGAGCGTAAGCTCTATACACCGCATCTTTTAGCATCGTGGGATATTTTTTTACCATTTCTTCTCTACATTTTCTTTCTATAGTACATATTCTTTGACACGCAGCTGTTATGCTCGCAATCTGGTCAACTTCATTTCCCTCTGTGCTATACGCATTTGAAATCTGATAATACGAGCCTATCGCTTCGCCAAATCCCATATCATAGCAAGGCTTTGAAACAAATCCGCCGCTTTTGAGCAAAGAAAAAATACTATCTTCTTCCTTTAGAAAAATGCTAGAAGGAATATGAATCCACGCACTCAATTTCATACCACTTCCGCAATCTTTGAACGAAGAAGAAAGATAGCCAAAATCATAACTTGCCGCAAACTGTATAAACTGTTGCAATGCGTTATCAAGTTTTACACAGGTCGTAAAACTTTGCGCAAAATCAAGCCCCGCAAAAAACGCAGATAGCCGAATGTGGTCTTCCCCATTTATGACACAAGAAAGCTTCCCGTCTTCTCTAATTACTAATCCCTCATTACTTTCTCTATCTTCCTCTAAAACGCCTCGTTCTGTCATAAGCTTTATGCCAAGATTATCCATATTCGATAAATCGATTGTGTGGTATATCTCAGGATTTCCAAGTCGTGAAAAAGCGTCGAATACTATAGCTTTTACTCTTTCTCGGTCATCTCCTCTCATTCTCTGCCGAAAAGGAAAGTTCGCCAAATTTCTCGCCAATCGCACACGGCTCGACAAAACTACATCATTATCAGAACTTATTTCAGAATACCAAGCCCCGTCTTCACTCATAGCTTTCCTCTGATTTTTCAAGGTTCTCTATATCGTTTACCGCAGTTTTTTCTAACGCCCTCAAATAATCCCTATAAATCGCAGCTTTTTCATATTCCTCTGAATTAACCGCATTTTCTAGTTTTGCCCGTATCGCCATTCTATCAGTAAGCGATGACTTAAACGAGGCTAAACGATGAGGCAGAGAACCTGTATATGCGTTTTTTATGCCCGTTTGCTTCATCAGTTCTTCTATTTCAGTCCTAAAAATAGAATAACATTCAGGACAACCTACCTTAAAATCTTTTCTAATCGCTCCTAGCTTTTGCGCACACACAGGGCAACATCTGTTATTTTCGTCTATCGTTTTTTTCGCCATTATGCCCTGCACAAGCTTTAAAACAGAAGCCGCAATCGAGTTTGAGCTTATTCCCATTTCTCTCGCGCATTTAGAGCAAATATGAACAGCGCAACTACGCCCCGTCATATCAGCACGGTTTATCGTCATCTCTGATTCATTTTCGTGGCATATATCACAAATCATATTTTCACTCTCCCTAGATTTTCCTCAATGTATCAATAGGCTTTTCTTGCCCCGCCTTTATCGCAGGAAATGCAGAAGCAAAAAGCGACAATACCAATGTTCCCGAAGCAATAAGCAAAAGCTCTTTAAGCGGAACACTAATCGGAATGTTCTGCAAATAATACGCAGGGTCAAGAAGTCTTATAGAAGAATACGAATCTATCCCATTTAAAAGATACACAAATTTTGAAAAGAAATTTAGTGCTTTTTCTGCTAAATTTATGATAAAATTGCAATTCACTGCGCAAAGTAAACCGACAGGAATTCCAATACACACTCCCCCAATGCCGCACATCACACCAACACATAAAAAAGCAACACAAATTCCCTCAGCACTGCCACCTAAACTCTTTAATATCGCAATTTCTTTTTTCCGCTCCATAACAAGCATAATGAGCGCAGAACTGATATTCACCGATGCCACTAACACTATAAGAAGCATTATCACCATCAAAAGAAGCTTTGTTGAAGCAAAGTTTTCATATTGTGCCGCATTTATCTTGTCCCAACTATTCACCCCAGAATTCATCGGGATACTTTTCTTTATCCTAAAAGCGATTTCACCCAAATTCGCACTAAAAGCATTTTGTGTTTTCACCCCGATACACATCTTTACAAACGACAAATCAAGCATTTTAAAGCCTGTCTTGAGCGGAATAAACACCCACAGAGCATCTAATTCCTGATACCCAGAAGACACTATAGCACTTATCGTAAACGACTGAATGCGCGGAACGACTTTTCCCGAAGAGAGCTTTCGCGTCGTTATCAACCGAACAGTATCGCCTGCGTGAAGCTGTAGAGTAGAAGCGATTTTTTGTCCGAGAATTGCGCTATCATCAGCAGCTAAGAGAGGAGTTCCCTCTATCACCGAAAAAAGATTTTTATAATCTTCGTTTGCCTCAAAAATATCTTCTTCCACAGCCCGTATTGTAGCCCCTGTCCTCCCCTCATTTCCTGCAGCAAGTCCTACTCCCTGCAATTCGGGATAAATAGCAGTAACGCCATCTATTTTTTCAATGCGTCTTGCAGTGTCCATAAACTCGTCTTCGCTTTCCACACTGCCGCCATTCATTACGACTTGCAAATGAGAAGTTGACAACCCTATCATTCTCTCCGTCATTCCCTCAACCATTCCATTAGAAATAACAAGAACGGTTACAAGCGGAATAAGGCTAATCCCAATACAAAACATCGCACCCATAAGGCTTTTTTTTGCACCAGAGCCTTTCGTTTTAGAAAACATAAAGCGAGAAGCATAGAAAAAACTAGAAGCAAATGTCATTTACACAATCTCCAATTTGCCCGACTTTATGCTATATCTCACATCGCCTTTTTCAGCTAACTTCATATCGTGCGTAACAAGAATGAGCGTTTTATTATACTTCTCTGCCATCGAAAAAAGCAAATCACCTATCATAACAGAGTTTGCAGGGTCAAGGTTTCCTGTCGGTTCATCTGCTAAAATCAATTCAGGATTATTCACTAAAGAGCGCGCTACCGCAACTCTTTGCCGCTCCCCTCCAGAAAGCTCTGATGGAAGATGAGATGCCCTTTCGGATAATCCAACATCATTAAGGAGTTTTTTAGCTCTTTCCATAGCCTCTTTTTTTGGCACACCCGCCATAAAAGAAGGCAAAAAAATATTTTCAAGCGCGGTAAAATCTTTTAGCAGATAGTGAAACTGAAACACAAGACCTAAAAAATGACTTCGATAATCCGCTAAGTCCCGCTCATCGAGTTCAGAAACGTTATATTTGCCAACCACCACAGAGCCTTTAGAGATTCTCTCTAAGCCGCCAATTATATTCAATAGCGTGCTTTTTCCGCTCCCGCTTTCCCCTACAATAACAGCTTTCTGCCCTCTTTGCACACTCATATCAAGATTACTAATCACCGTGAGCTTTTCGCTTTGAGAAACAAAGGTCTTTTCTAACCCCTTTATAACTACTATTTTTTCCTTATTATCCTCAATCATTCCTCAAAACCTCAGCTACCGTAAGTTTAGACATTCCTCTGCTTGCAAAAAAAGAGGCTGCAAAAGATGCAAATATCCCGAACAGCGTTACAAACAACACCTCTGAAAACACAATCCGCGTCGGAATACGAGCATAAAGCAAAAACATTGGATTTTCTCTGACATATATCGCATTCTCAGGCGCGATAAGAAGTGTAAAGAAATACAAAAGATAATACTGCGCTTCTGCTATAAACGTAAACACATTCTCCATATTCACGCCAATAAATAGCCCCAGCAACAAGCCCGCTACAGAACCTTTTACGCCGATAGAAAACCCCTGCATAACAAAGATTGACTGTATCTCTTTTTTCTTGCCACCAAGAGCAGAAAGCACAGCTATTTCTTCTCTACGCTCATACACCATACGGCGCATTGCGTTATAAATATTCACTGCAACCACCACAAAGATGAGAATAACAAGGAACATCAGCATATTCTTTTCAATTCTCAGTGCACCGAAAAAGGTTCTATTGTAGCTTCTCCACGACTCCACATCACAAAGCGGAAACTCTTTTTCTAGCATATTCGACACAAAAGAATCATCAGATGATTTTTTGAGCTTTAAGCCATACATCTTCTTTGCGCCCTTGCCAAAATACTTTTCGCCATCTTCAAGGCTTATAAACGCATACGAATTATTTATATCGCCATAACCAGAAAAGAAAAGCCCCTTTACCGTAAATACTCTGTCGTCAGACAAAAGACTTACATCGATCGAGCCAGAAAGAGCCAATAACGAAACCTCTTCCCCTACTCTCACCCCCAAACTCCTCGCAAGTTCAGAGCCTAACACAATAGAATTCGCTTCTGTTACATCAAAAGAGCCTGTATATACGCTTAATTGCTCACTAAAGCCCTCGTCTTTTATGCACACATCATACGGAACTGCGCGAATTAAAGCGGCGGCTTGCAATCCTTTTTTTCCGACCATAAGACTTTGCGCTTCATAAAACGGGATAGCAGCTTTGATAAACGCGTTTTCGTCACAATACTCTATGAAATGCTTCTCTTGTGCCCTTTCGCTGCTCACTTTTTCCACTCGTAAATGATAGGAACTCACTTCCATAATCGCATCGATAAAGCCTATCTGAAACCCGTTCATTACGCTAAGCGACACCACAAGAGTCATCACGCCTAAGCAAATACCGAGCGAAGAAAGAAAAGAAGTCGCCGCAGAACGAGATTTTTTGTCTACCCGAGAAAAACGCTTTGAAATATAGAATATCCAATTATGAGAAAAACTCATTTATTAAATCTTCTCCTTCTCACAACTTTATCATTCAAATACACTGTTTCTATTTCTTTTCTGCCGTGCACATAATACGCCGAAATTGCATAATTATTTTCAAAATATGTCGTCGTCGTATAGATATTTTCATCGGTATGCTCTGTAACAAGGCGTAAATTATCATTTTCGTATATTTTTATATCGGGTTCTGCACATCTTTCAGTATAAATATACTCTTTTTTGTGCTTTTCGCTCTTTTCTTTTTGTTCCGTATCATATTTTATAACATTTTCACAGATAATTCTTGATAAATTATCATATTCCCACTTTTTTTCTAACGCTTTTACCCCGTCTACTTCTAACACATTCGACAAGATAAGCCCTGTATTTTCATCGTATATCGTTGTAAGTTCTTTTGTTTGCTCTTGCTTTCCGTCGTCGCTGTCGGAATAAAAAAGCTCTACAGACTTATTCGCGCGAGTTATATTGTCGTTTGAGTATTCATAGCGCAATACGCTCATCATCTTCGGCTCTTGCTGCGACTCTGAAATATCCCATTTCACTTTCTTCAAAACTCTCATAAAATCATCGTATTCCGTTCTGAATACAATTTTATCATTAGAGCTTTCAAGTTTCCTATTTCCCTGCACCACAGAAAAATACTCATCTTCATACTCAAAAAGGCGCAGTGTTTGCTCATTATTTAAAAAGAACTTTCCGTCTTCTATCGTACTCTCCCTTTCTTTTTCCTCGCTCATCAATTCCACAATAGACACATCATCTTCTTGCACTATATGAGCTACATCGCTAAACTCAACACACGAAAGAGCAGGAGTCCACGAACACAAAGACGGATTATACAACGGCTTCAGAGCTATCTTTTCTATCGCGCGAAAATCTTTTATATAAAATCCGTCTAGCTTTTCGAGAAGTATCTTTTGAAAAAATTCTTTTATTTCAAACGTTTCACCTGCGTCGCCATTCATAGATTCTTCGCTCACAGCCACCTTTGCAAAGCCCTGTGCAGCAACGAGAAAGAAAAGAAATGCGAAAAGCAGGCGACGCAAAAAAGCCATGAGCTACAAACCTAAGAACTCGTTTATATATGTATCTGGATTAAAGACACCTATATCTTTATAGCCTTCTCCCGTGCAAATAAACGCAACAGGAATTCCCAATTCTTTACCGATAGCGATTGCAACGCCACCCTTTGCCGTCGAGTCGTATTTTGTCAAAACAATAGCATCAACGCCGACGGCTTCGTGAAAGACCTCCGCTTGACGAAGAGCATTCTGCCCTGTAGTACCGTCGATAACAAGAATCTTTTTATAGCACCCCTCATCAGCCTTTTGCTTGGCTATGCGGTCTATCTTCTGCAACTCTCTCACAAGGTTTTCTTTATTGTGCAATCTTCCAGCCGTATCAGCAAGAACCAAACCGCCACCGTGCGACTTTACGCTTTCTGCAGCATCAAACACCACAGAAGCAGGGTCAGCACCGCTTTGATGAGCCACCACGCGAACTCCTGTTCTTTCTCCGTGAATCTGTAGCTGTTCTATCGCCGCCGCTCTAAACGTATCCGCTGCCGCCATTATAGAATTTTGCGTTCCCGAATTCTTGTAATGCAGTGCCATTTTTGCAACGGTTGTCGTCTTTCCCACTCCATTCACGCCAAGAACAAGATATACTGATGTTTTATCTTTTTCGGGCTGAAGCGAAATAAAGTTCACATAAGGCGTAATAAGCTCTTTTAACACCAAAAGCACTTCTTTTTCTTCAGAAATCTTTCGCTCTTTGCAAATCGCCTCTGCTTTTTCCACAAGCTCAAATGCAGTTTTCGCCCCTACATCGCCCTCAATCAATGCGTCTGTTAGCTCATCAAAAAAAGCACTATCAATAGTCTTATGAAATCCAAACAGATTTTTTATCTTTTGTGCAAATGATATTTTCATTCTTTTATCTCCATATCTTCTTTCTCTTCTATTTCTCTCTGCCTATCACTTATCGGCTTTGCCTTTTTTGCGTTCTCTGGCAACACTTTGCTTGCAGTATGCAAATAGCGCACTAATTGCACCACCCAATTCACCCCAAAAGTCGCCGAAATGCCGAAACTATACCATGTGTACTTCTGCCACTTATTCACTTCGTCTATATCGTCTGTATAGCCCAATTTATACGCATTGCGAGCTTCTATATACTTGCCATAGGTGAGAAAGCTAAACGGTAAAGACAACACCAACAGTGTATAACCAGTATACATTCTTTTCCGGCTTTTATCAATGTAATACTCTAAGTCTATAGGCTTTGTTTTCAAATAAAAGTATTTTCCGTCTTCGATTTTTTTTGCAGGCACAAAAAAGTATGACGAAAGCGATTTTTCCTCTTCATCTTCGCCCCCGTCGTCCACTTGCATAGTGAATTGACCAATAATATTTTTACCGTTGACTTTTATATGCGCCGTCCTTGTATAATCGTCTACTTCGCCCACATTCAAGCCGTTCGCATAAAAAGTACCCTCAAGCAACTTCTTAAAATAAATGAGTATCTCATCTTCTTTCTTTTCTTGCAATGTAACCTGTATTGAAAAATCGCTTTTGTCTGCAAACTTGTAAGAAAATGTTTCTGTGTTAAAACCGTCCGCCTCGATAACAAACGTATGCACTCCTGCATCTATTAAAATCTCTTCGCGAAATTCATTAAACACAACATCGTCAAGCGTTACAACAACGTTTTCGAGTGCGCTTTCTGGCTGTATATCGAATTTTATTCGTATCGGCATACTATTCGATAGCTTTGGAGAGAGAGAACGAGAAAGATTTTTCGCAAGCTGCACAAGGTCGGTCAAAAGTCCTATTTCTGTAACAGAACTCACCACTTTTCCCGATGGAAACAGCCGTAAATCCACCCGAACAGATGCATATTCTCCGTACGGCTTTATCACTCCCGTCAAAAGCCCTGCGATATTCTCTTTTTTTGCCGCCGCGCCAAACGCATAGCTTTCGTATCCTTGCTCTTTTACGTCGCTACTCACCGAAAACAAGGTTGTTACATCGCTTTTATATAAGCTCACCCTTTCTTCAGTCGGTTTATTTCCTTTATCTTTATGAAAAAGCCGAAACGGCGGTTTCTTTTTTTCAAATCGAGGCTCTTCTTTTCTTTCCGTTCTTGCTATCGCTTCTTCTTCTAGCTTCTTTGCCTCTGCAAGATTGTCGCTTATTTGTTTTTTTATCTCTTCTATTTTCTTTTCGCTTTTCTCAATTTCTTTTTTTCGCTTTCGCTCTTTTGCCTCTGTTATGACAATGCTATCTCTTGTCTTCACCTCTTTCGACAACTGCAAAAACAACGACAAGCGATTTACCAAAAGTTCATTTTGCTTTCGATTATAAATCTCTTCATCAAGAATAGTTCTCGAAAAACTTTGCGACAGCTGTTCCAAGATGATTTTCGGTATCATCTCACATTCAGAATCAAGAGAATACGAATCAAACGCACTTTGTTCTACGCTAAACTTTTCCGCCGCTAAAGTCCACACCCCCAACGTGCTTTGTCCACTCGTGTTTTGTGCCGATTGCGCAAAAGCTACTATGCTCCAAAATAGAAACATAGTAACTGTGAGAAAAAATTTCTTTAGAGAAGAAAACTCTTTTATAATAGAAAAATTACAAATCGTCGTCGCTGTCATCAGCTTCTGTGGGAAGCCCCTTCCATTTTGCCGA
>ERZ842401.4669-NODE-4669-length-15740-cov-16.696207_pt1 | contig 15740 bp, 14 predicted proteins | sample MGYA00521270_ERZ842401 | MGnify/ENA primary metagenome ERZ842401 (study PRJEB31892, sample SAMEA3878208) | bioreactor metagenome | biome: Moose rumen | place: Sweden | collected 2011-10 | study: EMG produced TPA metagenomics assembly of the PRJEB12797 data set...
ATTATGCCCAAAATTGCAACGATAAACAAACCGAGTTTGCTTTTCTTTTCTTTCGCCTTAGCCAAAACACTGCTCCTCAAAAAATAATTCTCATTTGTATTATAACCGTTTTAAGTAAAAATGAAAATGATTTATCACAAAATTAAATAAATCCGTCGTTTTTCTGCAATTTTTTCATAGTTTTCACAAAAACATAAAAAAAGGTCAAACTTCTCTTTCAAAAAGTCCGACCTCCCGCACCAATTTATGAAACAAAATCGCCCGCATCACAGCAAAGCGCTTCTGAAAGTTTCTTTGCTGTCCGAACCCCGATATTGCGCTTTCCGCTTTCCATAAGCGCAATATTAGCCGCCGCAATGCCGCTTTTTTCCGCTAATGCCGCCTGCGTCAACCCCGCATTTTCGCGCCTGATTTTCAAAACTTTGGCGGGTGTCAATCGCGATTTCATTTGCGCATAATAATCCCAATCGTCTATATCCTCGCTCTCGTCTTCATCATCAATAATTTGCACGCTCGGAATTTCTTTTTTTATGATGTCCAAAAAATAATTCATTCCTACGCCCTGCATTTTTACATCAATATGGGGCATTTTCGCGACTACCTGCATAGCGTTATGCTATCAAATATGATAGTACAAGTCAATCATTCTGTCATTCTCGCACTTGCAGAGGGAATCTTTCTTTTCGCTGTCTGCCATAGACAAGGGGCTTAAGCCCCTTGCTGCCTCTGCATTGGATTCCGACGAATGATTATCGAAACGAGAATGCCCCCTTGCTTATGCGTTGCAGAAACATTTATTTTATGAAGTGTAGATAAAATTTTGTAACTATGCTAAGATATTTTTACTGCAAAAAAAGTGCGGGCGGTACAATCCGAGCGGACTGAGGCAAAAACACAAGTGTTTGGCACCCAATCCGACTGGATTATACGGTTCGCAGTCTTGTTTTGGGGACAATCCGTCTGGATTGCGACTAAAACAAGAGTGTTTTGCATATAATCCGCGCGGATTGTATCAAAAACAGTTTGCGGGGCAGACAATTCACTCGGATTGAGGTCAAAAATATTTTTTCGCTCAATCCGCTCAGATTGTCACAAAAAATATTTTTATGGAGAGAACAAATGATTAAAGTTTCAACCCATCTTGACATTCAACGGCTTTACACGGTATGCGACAATGTGTGTACGGTGATTAAAGGCAGTCCTGTGTACGAAAAAGACGAGTATCTGAAAGCAGATACCGACACTATGTGCAATTCGGTAAAGCAGATTTCCGACGCGATGAAGAAAACGCGCATTTCTAGCCGCCTAGATGAGCTGGACAGCGCGCGTGATTTGTATATCCGCAATCTCGGCGATATTTATACGGGATACGCGGCGCTTCCGTTTGAGGATATGGCGCAAGCGGCACGCAAAAAACTCGATGTGTATATCAAGCACGGCGGAAAAGCAATTTCACGTTTGCCGAACGCAAAAGAAACCGCGATTATCGACAGCTTTTTGACCGAAGTTACCGCGCTCAATTCGGAACTGCTCAAAGGAGTCCCCGAGACCGAACAGCTGTTAGCCGACGCACAGAGCGCGTACAAAGCGGAGGTGCTCTCTTACAACGAACTGCTGTCTGACGCAAAGACGGAGAAATCCGCGTATGAAATGAAAAAGCCGATGCTGTCGCTGCTGAACGAACAGATTTTGCCGTATGTGCAGGCGATGGCTACAACGCGGAAGGGCGATTATGACGCTTTGATGAGAAAACTCGACACGCTCATTGCAAACGCGAATACGCTCGCGCCCAAAACGGCGGCAAAAAAGGCGGATTCGGGCGCAGAACAATCCGCTCAGGCGTAAAGGAGAAAAAAAATGGCGAATCGAGAAAATTTTAAATCGAGAATCGGATTTATTATGACAAGCGCGGGGTGCGCGATAGGGCTTGGAAACGTGTGGCGCTTTCCGTTCATTACCGGGCAATACGGCGGGGCGGCGTTTGTGCTGTTCTATTTGGTGTTTTTGGTGATTTTGGGTTTGCCGATTATGGTGAGCGAATTTGCGGTGGGGCGCGCGTCGGGCAAGTCGGCGGTGCGAAGTTTTCACGCGCTGGAGCCAAAAGGCACAAAGTGGCACATCTACGGCTATTTTGCCGCGGCGGGCAATTATCTTTTGATGATGTTCTACACGACGGTGGCAGGCTGGATGTTTTCGTACATCTTTAAGAGCGCGACAGGGACGTTTTCCGCCTTGAGCGCGGACGAAATCGGCGGCGTGTTTACCGATATGCTGGCAAATCCCGCCGAGCAGGTGCTGTGGATGACGGTCGTCATTCTCGTGGGCTTTGTGATTTGCCTTCGCGGGCTTGAAAAGGGCGTAGAGAAGGCTTCCACGGTAATTATGACGAGCCTGCTTTGTTTGATGATTATCCTTGTGGTGCGCGCGGTAACGCTCAAGGGCGCGGCGGCAGGATTGGCGTTTTATCTAAAGCCCGATTTTCACAAAATGGTGGAAAACGGCATTGGCGAGGTGATTTTTGCGGCGATGGGGCAATCGTTTTTTACGCTGTCGCTCGGAATCGGTGCGCTGGCGATTTTCGGAAGCTATATCGGCAAGGAACGCGCGCTTACGGGCGAGGCGGTGAACATCATCGCGCTCGACACGGGCGTGGCGCTTATGGCGGGCTTTATCATCTTCCCGACGTGTTTTGCGTTCGGGGTGAATCCCGGTCAGGGTCCGGGGCTTATCTTCATCACGCTGCCCAATATCTTCAATGCAATGCACTTTGGGCGCATTTGGGGCACGCTGTTCTTCGTGTTTATGAGCTTCGCGGCGATTTCCACGGTCATTGCGGTGTTTGAAAACATCATCGCGTTTGCGATGGATATGCACGGCTGGTCGCGCAAAAAGGCGGTGCTGATTAACATTGCACTCGTGTTTGTGTTGAGTCTGCCGTGTGCGCTCGGCTTTAATATCTGGAGCGGCGTGCAGTTTGCGGGCGTGGGCAACATTCAAGACCTTGAAGATTTCATCGTGTCGAATAATCTTTTGCCCTTAGGCTCGCTGGTGTATCTGGTGTTCTGCACCGCAAAGAACGGCTGGGGATACAAAAACTTCATTAAAGAAGCGAATACGGGAAACGGCTGGCGTTTTCCAAGCAAAATAAAGTTCTATATAACGTGGATTCTGCCGCTCATCGTGCTTTTCATTTGGGCGGTCGGCTACGTTCAAAAATTTTTTATGTAGACCTCACCCCCTTTCCCCCTCTCCTCACAGGCGAGGGGGAAATTGTATCTCGTTTGAAGCAAAGGACAAATCTGAAAGATGAAAAAGAATGTCGCGCCCAACCCAAAAAAGATTTTTAATCGCGCACTGTTTGCCGTGTGTACCGCATTGATTATTTTTATGACTGCCGTCATTTATTTTGGGCTGGTGATTGCGCAAAGATACCGCGCTTCTATCACGAAAAGCCACAATGATTCAATGCTCCAAACGGTGCAAAGCACTGCCGACAGCCTGCAATCGCTGTTTGCTGAATACAGTGCGGATTTGCGCTCGTATTGCCGCGCAGTTGCCGTGTCAAAATCCGATGCGTCTTTTTGGTGCGAAACGTATGTGGCGGAGCACAGTCCCACTATCATCGCGCTGTATCTGGAAACAGACGACGGCTCGTTTGCGTTCGGCAAGGCGCGAAAGGAATCGATTTCGCACATTTTTTCGGTCTCTCACATCGACGATAAAACGCGGCTGGAACTCGCCGAATTCAAAGACGGGCTCAAGGCGCTCGTTATCACGCACCAATACGACACAGATACGCACGCTTCAATGGTTATCGCGGCAAAGCAATTCTACGAAGAGCGCATCGCAAAATTCCACTTCGGCGAAGACGGCTATTTTGTTATCAAGGATTCCAAGGGAATTATTTTGATGCACCCCGAAGAGCGTCAGTGGGGAATCCACGTTATTTCGGGACGCGAAAAGATGTATCCGGGCAAGGATTTGAACAGCCTTGAAACAATGATTTCGCACCAACTGGAAGGCAAAACGGGCATCGAAACCTATTCGTCGTATTGGTGGGCGCAGGACGGCTCTCCGCGCAGTCGCAAAATCAGTGCGTATACTCCCGCACAACTCGGCGAGGATTTTTTGGTGGTCAGCGCGGTCATCAAGGCAGACGAAATCGACGGCGCAATCACGGAAAGTCTGTCGCGCCTTTTTTTGCTCTTCGCACTTTTTACGCTCGGGGTCATCGTAACGGTGAGCTACATTATGTATCTTACGGCACAGAACAGGCGCAGTAACGAAACAGTGGCGTATTTTGCCAAGATGAACGACGTGCTTGAGCAAATGCACCAGAGCGAAGAATACATCGCGCACCAACAGCGTCTGCAAATTATCGGCACGATGACCGGCGGCATTGCGCACGAGTTTAATAATCTCTTAACGCCGATTATGGGCTACGCGGAACTTTTGATGCTCTCGCTCCCCGACGGCAGCGATGAAAAAGAAAGCGCCGCCGAAATCTACGACGCAAGCGAAAAAGCCCGCGATATTATCCAGCAGCTTTCTGGTATGAGCCGCCGCAACATTGAATCCGCATTCAAGGCGATAACCGCGCGGGATTTTCTCAAAAAAGCGATGAAAATGGTGCGGACGGTCTGCCCCAAAAATGTCCAGTTTCTTGAGAATATCCAGCTTTCCGACGAGCAAATTTTGGGCAACACCACGCAACTTAATCAAGCCGTGCTCAATATTTCGGTGAACGCGATTTTTGCCATCGGGCACAAGGCGGGGCACTTGCAATTCGAGGCGAAAGTGGTGGATAAATCGGAGTTGCTCGAAGTGACCGACATCAAAAGCGAGGAGAATTGGCAGAAATACCTCAAAATCGACATTGTGGACGACGGCTGCGGAATGAGCGAGGCGGTGATGAAGCAGATGTTTGAGCCGTTTTTTACCACCAAAAAGAGCGGACAGGGCACCGGCTTGGGGCTGTCGGTTACGGAGCAAATCATTACGGCGCACCGCGGCTACATCTACGCGCACAGCGTTTTGGGCACGGGTACGGTGTTTCATCTGTATTTTCCGATTATCGAAAACGAACGGGAGCAGAGCGCTCAAACCGCCATTCGCACCACAAAATCGCAGATTTCGCTTTTTATTGCCGACGACAACCGAAAGATTTTGAGCCAACTCGAGCGCAGTTTCAAAAAATTGCCCGTGTCAGTGCAAACGGTATCGAGTTTTGAGCAGGCGCGAACACACATCGCGGAAAAGGATTTTGATGTGATTGTGCTGGAAGAATTCATCAGCGGAGAAAGCGCGATTGATTTTTGTATGTCGGTCAGAAGCGGGCATTCGGTCAAAATCATTATGGCGGATATGGTAAATCGAGAACTCGCTGAAGCAAAGCAGTATCACATCATCGACGATTATATCTTAAAGCCCGTCTCCGTTTTTTCGATAATCCGCACTATGAAGGACTGCCGCCGCAACGAACACGCATAGCGCGCGAAAACGAGGCGAAAAGCACAGAAAATGCTGTTGACTAAAGGAACTCTTTGCCGTACCATAATTTTATGTTCACCTACACGCAATGCAGTGCGTCAGGCTGCACAAAAGCCGCGCTGACCACATTTGACGGCGAAAAAGATTTTTGCTTTATTCACTCAAAAAACCAAGAAAAAGCGCAAAAATCCATTCAAAGCTACATCACGGCAAACGATAAAATTATGGGATTAACAGCGGACGGGCTGTCGTTTCAGGATTTTGATTTTTCGGGGAAACAGTTTTTCGGCTGTTCGTTTAGAAACTGCACGTTTTCAAATGTCAAAACGTCAAACTGTTATTGCAGGCTGTGCGTGTTTGATTTTTCGGTTTTCACGGACTGCTCGTTTTTAACGTCGGACATAAAATTTTCAACGTTTGCAGGGGCGGCATTTTCGCACGTTCTTTTTACCGGAAGCAATTTAATTCAGAATAATTTTGAGGGAATCACGTCGTATCAATCTTCGTTCGACGATTCGGATTTGTACAACAGCCGCTTTATTTGCGCGCATTTAATTAACACGTCGCTTCGTAACTGCAACATCAAAAAGACGCTCTTTTTTGAACTTGAGACGCAAAATGTGTCGTTTAAGATGTCGAATACGCGCGAGGCGATTTTTGATAAGAGCGGCAGTGCGCTAATGAACGACGAAAATGCGGTTGACGATTGGATGGTGTGAGTATGAAAGTATATCAGCATGTGGGCGTTGAGGGTTTTACGAATTATTACATCATCGTGAACGAAAAAACGCGGGAAGCCGTGATTATCGACTTTGAAAAAGTAACGCCCGAATTTATTGACCAAATAGAACAAAATCGGCTCAAAGTCTGCGCGGTTTTAATCACGCACAACCACAAAAAGCACGTTTCGGGATTGAAAACACTGCGAAAAATCTATTCGTTCCGCACCTACGCCGCCGAATACGAGGTGGAAAACGAAACGTCGGTGGTGCTCAAAGGCGACGGCATTATGCGGCTGGCGGGCATGGAAATCGGGTATTTTTCGCTTCAAGGGCATTCCACGGATTCGCTGTGCTTCAAAATCGGGGGCATTATTTTTACGGGCGACGCGATTTTTGCAGGCACTATCGGCTCAACAACGAGTTTTTATGCCCGGCAAATGCTGATTCGCAACCTGCACGAAAAAGTGCTTTCGCAACAGGACGATTTGGTGATTTTGCCCGGACACGGACCGCCAACCACCGTGGGCGCGGAAAAAAAGTTCAACATCGACATCAATTCCCGCATTTGATTTTCTGTCATTCCCGCTTTGCTGCGGGAATTTTTTTCATAACCGCTCGTTAAGCAAAGTCGAAACGAGCAAAAAGATTACTCGCGGGTAATTTGGTACACACGACCGGCATTCAGCGCATAATTTTCGCTCACAAAATCGTCAATTTGGCGGGCGATGTCGTAAAAGCCCTCCGCATTGGTGGAAAGCACATAATTCGCCAGTTCGGGAATCGCTTTTTGCACGTGCGCTCTCCCCGCAAGATTTTTGTAATACTGCCTCACATTTGAAAGCCTGCTTTGCACCGTGTACGCCATAAGTTCATTGTGCATCAAATACAAATCCGCCGTGTCGTAATCAAGTTCAGGGCTTACGCGATAATACATCTTGATAAACTCAAGCGATTTTCTGTCCATCGAATTGTAAATCGATTCCATTTTTGAGCGGAATTCCTCGTGCGTAAAGAAAATGCCGTGAAAACACTCGTGATTCAAAAATTGCCAGCGAAGATACTCCGGCGATTCCCGCGAAATCGACACCAGCGCGCCCTGCCCCGCTTTTACGCCGTCCGCTGCCTGCACCAAAACGCCGTTTGCAATCAAAATGCGCTTGAGCAAAAGTTCGTTTTGGTTAAGCGGAAAATGCTCCGCGTCCGCTTTGTTGAAAAACGCCGCCAGCGTGTCAGCGCGGTAATCGTGCGCATTGAACCCGTGCAGATTCGCAATTTTTGCGTCAGGAGCAAGAGAGCCGCGGAAGCCTGTTTTTTCGGCAAAAAACGAAAGCCGCTTCAAAAACAAATCCTGCACGGCATAATTTTTCATATCAAAAATCAAAACGCCGGGAAATTCCTCCCAGTCAAAAACCTCAAAATCCGTATTGCGCCACCGCGTCAAATCCCAGTCAGGCACAAGCCCGGGGTCTGCTTTTAGAGCCTTGAGCGGATTTTTCATCTCAGGATTATAGCGCAAAAGCACGCCCGCAATGTCGCTGGTGTTTTCAATCGAAATCCCCGCAAAAACATCGCGCAGTGCCAGCGAAGGAATCACCGTTGCCGTCTGCCGCGCACGCCGCCGCACCGCCAATTTCTCCGAGCCGACCGCGACATTCAGCGCCTGCGCCTTTGATTGCGGCTTATACAAAATCGAAGCATACGTTCCCGCGTTCGCACCAAAATACAATCTTCCGCCCGAAAAATCGGTGAAATTCTTGCTCGCGTTTGCAATTCCGCCCTGCAAACCGAAACCGAAAAACTTTGCGCCGTCGCTTTCCGTCCAGCCAATTTTTGTTTCTTCTGCGTCAACGTGCAGGATTTCCACCGGAGAAGCGCATTGGATTGCAAAGCCCTCGGGGAGCGCAGAAGCGCAGAGCGAAAGCGTTACCGCCTTGCCGTCAAAAACGCTTTCGGGTGCCGTTGCCGCATTCTTTTTCTCGCCGCCCGAAATCAAGAAAAACGTCGTATCCGCCGTGCTTTTGAGCGTTACCGACAGCGAAAGCGTCATATATTTTTTATTGATTGCAGCAAGCGCATTCTTTTGGTTTTCCGAAAACGAAAACGTCGTCACTCCGTCGCTCTCCGCCGTCAATTCGGCAATTTCGCCTTGAAACAAAATCCCGCGTTTTTTGGCTTCTGCTTTTTTCTGACCACACGAAAACAACGCAAAAACCGCCAAAACACAGGCAAACATCATACATCTATTTCTTTTCATACAAAAAACTATATTCTTTTTCACGCAAAAAGTACAGCAAAAAAGACTGCGCGGACAAAAAACAGCCGTCTCGGATTTTCGAGCGATGTTTTTCACGGCGAAAAAATTACCTTGAGCTAATAAAGCGCGATACGATAGAATGGCTTTTATGAATCAGATGTTCTTTTTTATGGCATACAGTATGACGCTCGGCGCGGCGCTCGCGATGGACGCATTTTCGGTATCGATTGCCGACGCAATGCGCGAGAGCAATATGAGAAAGCGCAGAATGTGCGCGATTGCTGGCGTGTATGCCGCGTTTCAGTTTGTTATGCCGCTCACCGGTTTTTTGTGCGTTCACACGATTATCACGATTTTTTCTGCATTTCAAAAACTCATTCCGTGGATTGCGCTGCTTCTTTTGGGCTACATCGGCGGCAAAATGCTCTTTGAGGCGCTTTCGGGCAAGGTCGAAGAAGATTCGGCGGGGAAAAAACGCACGCTTTTTTTGCAGGGAATCGCCACTTCAATCGACGCGCTGTCGGTGGGGTTCACGATTGCCGACTACAGCATAAAAAAAGCCCTCGCCGCCTCCGCAATCATCGCGCTCGTTACGTTTGTCATCTGCATAACAGGGCTTTTAATCGGGAAAAAGGCAGGCGAAACCCTTTCGGGACGAGCGACCGCCGTCGGTGGCATAATCCTGATTGCAATCGGCATTGAGATTTTTATCAAGGGCGTTTTTTTCTGATTCCCAAGTGCAATGCGCCGCGATTACACGCCGAAACGCACTCAGCGCAGCGAATGCAGTCCATATCGGCGGTATTTTTGTAAATAGGAATATCGAGTTTGCATTTTTTTTGACACATTCCGCATTTGGTGCATTTTTCGCTGTCAACCCAGATGTTTACGAGCGCAACTCGGTTAAAAAGCGCATACATCGCGCCCAGCGGGCATATCCAGCGGCAAAACGGGCGATACACAACCAGCGAAGACGCGAGCGTGAGAGCGAGCAAACACAGTTTCCAGCGAAAAAGCCAGCCGATTGCGCCGCGCATTGCTTTGTTGAGCAACACCAACGGAATCCCGCCTTCCAGCGTGCCGACAGGACAGATGTATTTGCAAAACCACGGTTCGCCCATTCCCAAAAAATCCACGACAAACAGCGGCAAAATCACCACGAAGACCGCCAAAATGCCGAATCGCACAAAACGCAATCCCGCTTCGCCTTTTACGCGGCGGATTTTTTTGACGAACGGGATTTTGAACAGCACATCTTGCAAAAACCCAAACGGGCACAAAAAGCCGCAGATAAAACGCCCGAAAAACGCGCCGAACACACATAAAAATCCCGCCGCATACAGCGCAATGCGGTATTCGCTTGCGTTCAACGTGGCTTGCAGAGAGCCGATAGGACACGCAAAAAGCGCGCCCGGGCACGAATAGCAATTCATTCCGGGCGTGCAAAACGCTTTGCTCTTTCCGTCAAAAATGTGCGCCGTTGCAAAACCCTTGGCGTATCCGTTCGACAACGCGGCAAAAAGCGCCTGCGACACACGGCGCATTTTTATCATTCTGCTTTCAGCCAATTCCGATGCACTCCATACAGATTCGCGTTGCTTTGAGCAAAACGGTGAACGCCTCGCCGCGATACACGCCCGCCGCAATCATCGCGATTCCCGCTGCAATGAGCAAAAAAGTGATTTTTGTATCCGCCGTTTTCATTCCACCGCCGCCAAAAGTTCGTCCACGATTTTCTGCCAGTCCGAAAGGCTCCGCGAGCCGATATATTCGTCGCCGACCTGCGTTCCGTTTTTGTCCACAAAAATCGTCGTCGGCACGGCTTGCACGTCTTTCAAAATCGTTGTCCACATCGCCATCGACGGCAGGATATGCACATAATTCGCGCCCGTTTTTGCCACAATCGTATCCGCATTTTTCTTTTGCCGCGCAATAATTTTGCCCGCTCGGTCGGTTGCGTCAATGACAATGCCCGCAATTTCAAAGCCCCTGCTTTTGTTATTCGCCGCCAACGCCGCCAAATCGGGCATTTCGCGAATACACGGATTGCAAAACGTGCCCCACATATTTATCATCGTGAGTTTATTTTTTGAAAACAGGGTTTCAGAAACCGCATTTCCGTTCAAATCCTGTGCAGAAAACACGATTTTATCGCCCGATTTTGCGCCCAGCGGCAACGCCATCAGAACCAAAAAAGCCAAAATGATTTTTTTCATAAAAATCCTCTCATTCTCTGTTTTGGTTTATTATAGCAGACTGAGGCGCAAAAGAAATGTGATATTGTTACCAAAAATGCAAAATTTACGCTTTTGCCGTTCATTTTGCGCTTTTTTCAAAATTTTATTATCAGCCTATTTTAAAAGAAGCCTATAAACATTAAAGCATTTCAATCCTATTTCAAGAGAAGGCAATTAACATAAAAGCACGTCAATCCTATTTTAAGGGAAGGCTTTTAAAATTAAATCATATCAATCTTATTTTAAGAGAAGAGAAAAAAAATGCAATCACGCCTCTCTTTTTTTCGTCGCGCAAAAAAAAATTCTGACAATACCTGTTTTCACGCTTTTTTGTGCGATAAAACCGACTTGAAAGCGCTCACCGAATTGCAATAAACTGCAGGTATGCAAACGATACAAGTGATTCACCCGCTTTTGCCCGTGTGGAACAGCGAAAGCAGGATTTTAATCCTCGGGACAATGCCGTCGCCCAAAAGCCGCGAGGCGCACTTTTATTATATGCACCCGCAGAACCGATTTTGGAGAGTGCTGGAAAGAGTGTTCGGAGAAGAAATCGGAAACACAATCGAAGAGAAAAAAGCGTTTCTGCTCAAAAAAAATATCGCGCTCTGGGACGTGCTCAAAAGTTGCGACATCAGCGGCGCATCAGATGCTTCTATAAAAAACGCCACGGCAAACGATTTTTCCCCGCTTTTTGAATCCGCAAAAATTCAGCGCGTGGTTTGCACGGGAAAAACCGCGTTCGCACTGTGGCAAAAGCACTGCGCGCCGCTCTACGAAGCACAATTCGGCGTGGAGTCGATTTGTTTGCCGAGCACCAGCCCCGCAAATGCAAAATGCTCGCTCGAAATGCTCATCAGCGCATACCGCGCGGCATTGCGGTAAACAGCGTCTTTCGCATAATCAAAAAACTCAGTATACTTTTTTGCAGGAGAATACATACACTATGCGCACATTCAAATGCAAAAAAGCATATGCCGTGGCATTGGGCAGAATAAAATGAATGGCAGCAAGGCAAGTTCGCCAATGACAAAGCCGAAAAAAATCCGCCCGAGATGATTTTTAACTTTTTTAGCACTAAAAAAGCGGGAAATTCTTTTGGGGAAGTGTTTTTAGTGCTAAAAAAGCAAGAAACATTGAAATTTTTCAATATTATAGCACTAAAAAAATCCGCCCGAACTTGTGCAAAGATTTTTAGCGCGAAAAAACGCCGCCCAAGTCTTTTTCGGCATAAAAAAAACTGCGGCAAAAACGATTTTTTTATGCTCAATCTCAGTTTCTTGTGCTACAATTATCGTATTATGACAAATGTACAACAATCTTCTTCAAAATCAACTATGAGAATGTCTGTTCTGTATTGGGCAACATTCATACTTCCCGCAGTGTATGGCTTTTTCTTTTCTACCTATTCAGACTGCTGTTTTTCATCAGCAGAGCAATGGAAAGTCTTTTTTTCAGTGCCTGTCATTTTGTATCTTGCGCTGTTTGCCGCCGCGGTGTTCGCCGTTGACCGTATAACCACCGCGCGAATCAAAGCCTATGACGGCTCGCAGCAAAGCTACAGCACCGCCCTTTCCGCGTTTCATACCAAGGTGTTTTTCACGCTTTTTGCGCCGATTTTGGGCGGATTTGTGTATCCGTTTGCCGCGTTTGCGGGCGCAAAGAGCGCAGGGCTCGACGCGGATTTTTGGTCGATTATGTATGTGTCGGTAAATGCGGCGTGTTTGGTTTCCACCTTTTTTAGCGCGGTGTGGTATGCTTCGTTTTCGCACTGGGCTTCGTTTGTGCCGCTCAAAGAAAAATCCGTGCGATTCGGCGTTATCACTCGCATTATGCTCACCATGGCGCTCACGATTTGGGGCGTGTTCGCAGGCGTTATGGCGACGGTCGTCGTGTCGCACCGCGCATACAGCGGCGATGACGGCTATGTGTTCGCCGTTACGTTTGTTCAGAAATGGATTCCGTATATGGTGTCGAGCCTCGTGTTCAGCGTGGCAAATATGGGCGCAATCGTGGGGATTTTGTTTAAGCGGCTCAGAAAAATCAACAAATTTGCCGCCGATTTGGCAGAGGGAAATTATGCGCGCGAAAAAATCGTGATTCACGGGCGCGACGAAATCGGTATTCTTATCAACAGCCTGAACGTGTTTTTTGACAACACAAAAAAACTGCTCGAAAACTTGCAGTCAAACGTGGACGGCACGCTCGGCATCAACGTGGATTTGAACGCGAATATCACCGAAACGAGCGCGTGTATGAACGCGATTGTCGGTACGATTACGAATGTGCAAAAAAGTATGTCTAACCAAGAAGACAAAATTGAAGGCACCATTTTGTTCATCAACGAGATTTTAGACCGCATTGAAAATCTCAACAAAAGCATTGAATCGCAGAGCGCGGGCGTGGAGGAATCGAGTGCGGCGGTGCGCCAAATGGTTGCCAACATCAACAGCGTTACGAATATTCTGGGCAAAAACCGCGAGCAGTCGCAAAAACTCGACGATGCAAGCGAAATCGGTATGCGAAAGGTTGAGGACGCGGCTCATCTTGCAGAGAAAATCCTGTCTGAAAGCGCGGGCTTAATCGAAGCAAGTTCGGTGATTCAAAGCATTGCCGACCAGACGAACCTTTTGGCAATGAATGCGGCGATTGAGGCGGCGCACGCGGGTGAATCGGGCAAGGGCTTTGCGGTGGTTGCCGACCAAATCGGAAAGCTCGCCGACGAAAGCAATCTGCAGGGGCGCAAAATCGCCGAGAGCCTAAACGAGCTTGAGTCGGTCATCAAGGGCGTGTCGGAAAGCACAAAAGCCGTGCAGGAGCAGTTTTCGCTCATCTTTAATATGACGCGGCAAGTGAGCGAGCAGGAAAGCGTGGTGATGAACGCAATGACGGAGCAAAGCGAGGGCAGCAACCAAATTCTCGAAGCGATGAAGAGCATTGACGATTCAACGATGACGGTGCGGAGCGAAGCGTCTGCGATGGTTAAGGAAAGCCGACGCGTGGAAGACGAAATGCAATCGCTGGTTGACATCAACTGCAGCGTGAACAACGCAATGCTTGAGATGACGACGAACACCGACGAGATTATGAAAGCACTGCAAAACATCAACGGCACGGTGTTGCGAAACACCGATACGCTCAATTCGCTTGAAAAAGAAATGAACAAATTTAAGTTGTAACAAAAAACGCCGGGAGCAATCCCGGTTTTTTTATGCCGCACTTGCTGCGGCAATCTTTTTCCCTTTTTCTGATAGTGCATAAAATGCAAATGTGCTATACTCTCTTTTATGGAACGAAGAGAAAATTTCAAATCAAGACTTGGATTTATTATGACAAGCGCGGGGTGCGCTATCGGGCTGGGAAACGTATGGCGGTTTCCGTTTATTACAGGGCAATACGGCGGCGCGGCTTTCGTGCTGTTTTATTTGGTGTTTTTGGTGGCACTGGGGCTTCCCATTATGGTGATGGAATTCACCGTCGGGCGCGCTTCGGGAAAATCCGCGGCAAAAAGTTTCCACGCACTTGAGCCGCTCGGCAGCAAATGGCACATTCACGGCTACATCGCAACAATCGGGAACTACGTTTTGATGATGTTTTACACCACGGTTGCAGGCTGGATGTTCGCGTATATCGCAAAGAGCGCGCGCGGGGTGTTCACGGGGCTGGGCGCGGAGCAAATCGGAGGGGTGTTCAACCAAATGCTTCAAAATCCTGCCGAAATGGTCGGCTGGATGGCGCTGGTTATCATCGTGGGATTTATCATCTGTCTGCGCGGGCTGGAAAAAGGCGTGGAAAAAGCGTCCACCGCGATTATGACATCGCTTTTGTGCCTGATGATTGTGCTGGTGGTGCGGGCGGTAACGCTCGACGGCGCGCTCAAAGGCATTTCGTTTTATCTCAAGCCCGATTTTTCAAAAATGAGCGAACACGGCTGGGGCGAAGTAATTTTTGCGGCAATGGGGCAATCGTTTTTCACGCTGTCCATCGGTATCGGCTCGCTTGCTATTTTCGGTTCATACATCGGCAAGGAACGCGCGCTCACGGGAGAGGCTGTCAGCATTATTGCGCTCGACACGTTTGTGGCGCTGATGGCGGGCTTTATCATTTTCCCGACGTGTTTTGCATTCGGCGTGAATCCGGGGCAAGGTCCGGGGCTGATTTTTATCACGCTGCCGAATATTTTTAACGCAATGAAGTTTTCGCGCGTGTGGGGAACGATTTTCTTTGCGTTTATGTCGTTTGCCGCGCTATCGACGGTCATCGCCATTTTTGAGGATTTGATTGCGTCGGTGATGGATTTATTCGGCTGGAGCAGAAAAAAAGCGGTTATCATCAATCTTGTTGCGGTATTTGTGCTTTCTCTGCCGTGCGCGCTGGGGTTCAACGTCTTGAGCGGTGTGCAGTTCGCTGCTATCGGCAACATTCAAGACCTCGAAGATTTTATCGTATCAAACAACCTGCTGCCGCTCGGTTCGCTGGTGTATTTGATGTTCTGCACCTCGCGCTACGGCTGGGGATTCAAAAACTTCATCGCCGAAGCAAATACGGGCAATGGAATGAAATTTCCCGTGCAGATTCGCTTTTATATAACGTGGATTTTGCCGCTGATAGTCCTTGCCATTTGGCTCGTCGGCTACGCGCAAAAGTTTTTCAGCTAAATCGCGCCAAAAAACTCCCCTTCCCGCAAAAAACGGCACGCAACACAATGACATTGCCCGCCGTTTTCCAAAATCGAGCGATGTCATTTTGACACGCCTTCCTTTTGCAAAAAAATGGCGAATGTCATTTTGACACGCCCCGTTTTTCCCGAAAAGCGATAAATGTCATTTTGACACGGCTTCCTTTTTTCCAAAAGCGGCGAATGTCATTTTGACACGCACTGCTTTTCCAAAAAGCCGCCGTGTCATTTTTGAAAACCGTCGAATTTCACCCCTTTTTTTCACATCGCAGAAAAAGGATTTGCCATTTATGCGGATTTTCTGCTATATTATGCAAATATGGCAGAAAAAAAAGCTATCTACGACGAATCACAGATTA
>ERZ842401.4670-NODE-4670-length-15739-cov-10.759819_pt1 | contig 15739 bp, 11 predicted proteins | sample MGYA00521270_ERZ842401 | MGnify/ENA primary metagenome ERZ842401 (study PRJEB31892, sample SAMEA3878208) | bioreactor metagenome | biome: Moose rumen | place: Sweden | collected 2011-10 | study: EMG produced TPA metagenomics assembly of the PRJEB12797 data set...
ACACGCTGCAACGGTAGCCTTTTTGCTGCACATACATTTCATTTGTCCAGCCGATATTCAAGTACGATATCTATAATGCGTTTGCCCTGATACAGCCAGTCACTTGAATTGCTGTAAACAAAATTACGTGGTATACTGGCTTATCTTATTTTCCAAGAGGAATGGTATGAAACGATTTTGTGCGGCTTTACTTGCATTGTGTGCCTTGATGACATTTTCCTGTAAAAAAGAAAAGGCTGGTGGAAAAGGGGAAGAAAATCTTTTACCTTTGCCTGTCGCCATCGGCGCAACGGAGGAGCGAACCTTTGATCCTGGCAATTTCTTTACGCCAGACTACACACCCTATGAGCCGGAACCTGAGCAGGGCGCGGGAAAAGTGCATCTTTCCGCACCAAAATCAAAAGGTGAAAAAATCGTAAGCATTGTTCCAGGCTTGCGGAAACTTTCTGACTACCTTACTGCATACAAGAACAAGCGGACGGAATATGAACTGCCCCAAATCAAAAGGCTTCCTGACGCTGCTTCTGAGACCACGGCAAAGTCAAAAAAGTCAGACCTGCCCTTTACTGTTGCTGACTGGGGGCCGCAGGATGCCATTCCAGCAGAAGTGCATTATCCTTCATTTTATGTGCTTTTTTCTGAGCCGGTTGTTTCCCTTACGGCGGTGGGAAGCCAGCGGGACGGAAGCGAGTTTTTTTCTGTAGAGCCGGCGGTAAAGGGGGAATTCCACTGGAAGGGAACAAGCCTTTTGACTTTTGACTGCAAGGAAAACGTAAATCCTCAGCAGGTCTATCGCATCAGGGTATCCGACAAGGTGACATCCCTGAATGGAAAACAACTGACAGGCGAGACGGTCTTTTCCACCAAAGCCGCCCCCCTTGCAGTCATCTGGAATGCGGCGGGCTACAGCAAGAATAAATGGGTGGATTCAAACGAAGTGCCGCCGGAATGTGCCCAGGAAGTGCGCGTTCAGTTCAACTATCCCGTACAGGCAGAAAGCCTGAAGAACATTTCTTCTATTATTTTTTCTGATTTAGAAAACGGTGAAAATCAGGGAAAGCCCGTGGCCTTTGACGTAAAGCAGGAGCTGATTGACACGGTAACCTATACCTGGAAGGAAAAAACACCCTTTGACACCTACGTAACGCTGCGGGTGACGCAAAAGACTGGCGATGAAGCCTACTCTACAAAAGTCCAGTTCCATACGCTGAGTCCTTTTCAGTATCAATATGACAGCGATGGCTGGACTCATGGCAAATACACCAATCCCCGCAACATTGAGTTTTCCCATCCTGTGGACAAAGCATCTGCCCTTGCCGCTGTGACTGCAAAAACGAAAAGCGGCAAAAGCCTTTCCGTCAGCAAGGATAATCTGGAGGTAGAGGGAACAAGACTGGTGGTGTACGGACTGCCTGTTGACTTTCATTCTACCTACACCATTTTCATTTCTGATAAACTCAAGGACATGTACGGAAGAAAACTCACGCTTTCTGGCGGCGAGCCGATTGAGATTTCTGTGGAAGTGCCTGGACCTGAAAGTGCGGCTCGCTTTATTGACAGCGGCGTAAAAATGCTTGAAAAGCAGTTCCCCCATCGTTTGGTCTTTGAATACCAGAACATTGATGAGGGCGCCTATCTTGTGGAAAAGACGGACATTCCCTATGACGGGGAAAACTGGAGCACAAGGCTGGAAAAAGTGGTCTACAGTGATGAAAATGCTACCCTGCGTCACACGCTTTCCCTTACGCCCCGCGACCAGCGTCTTTTTGAAGTGGTGGATTTTGACCGCCTTTTGACTGACGGCACGGGTTGGATTGATTTTAAGGCGGCAGTAAAGCTTCCCAAAAAGCCGACAAAATGGAGTCCTGAGCCCTATTACTGGACGACTAATAAAATGACCGTGCAGGTGACGGACTTGGGTGTGACGGTTCGCTACGGCATGAACAAGGTGGTGGCATTGGTAAGCCGTCTTTCTGACGGAAAGCCTGTTGAAGGAGCGGTTGTCTATGCTTCAAAAGACCGAAAGTCTCCTGTTGACGAGATAAAAAAAGATGCTCCTTCCGCAATTACGGATGAAAACGGCATGGCGGTCATCAATCTTGCATCAGACGATGTATCCAAGGTGCTGACCGATGAATACTGGAATGTGCCTGCCATCATTGCTGAAAAAGACGGCGACAAGGTACTCTTCCGCCCTGAAAATCATTATCCCTGGCGAAGCGGCATTTATTCCTATGAAAGTGCCCCCAGCAAGATTAGTGCAAAAGCCCGCATCTTTATGTTCAGCGACCGTGGACTGTATAAGCCGGGGGAGAGCCTCTCCTTCCGTGGCATTGACCGTGACCAGATTCTTGGTTCATTTCTTCCCTATCAGGGGGCATATACGGTGACCCTGCAGGAAGACGGCTGGCGGAATGCAAAGGTCTTTGGCAAGGTGGAAGGAAAGACAAGCGAGAGCGGCGGATTCTACGGCTCCTTTGCCATTCCCGATGACATTGAGCCGGGCATGTATCTGCTCAGGTATCAGCGGGCGGACGGAAAAAAAGAAGATGTCTATGTCAATGTTGCCTACTTTGAACGGCTAAAATTCCAGACCGCACTTTCCATGCCCAAAACGCCAGTGATTGCAGGAGAAAAAGTGCAGGCTGCCTTGAGTGCATCCTATCTTGCTGGCGGTACCCTTGCTTCTGCGGCTTACGAGTCAAATTGGTTTAGGGAACCATGGTATTTTACCAGCAGTGAGCCTGAATTCAGTCACTACACTTTTGGTCCTGTCAATACGACGGAAAACCGCAATCATATTTCTGACGCTTCTGGTACACTGGATGCAAACGGCGAGGCTGTCCTTTCCTGCGATACACGGGGAAACAGCATTAAGGGCGTTCCCTACCGCTACCGACTGTCTGCGGAAGTAACTGATGTGTCAAATCAATTGGTGGCGGCAAGCGGAACGGCACTGGTACATCCTGCAAGTTATTACATTGGACTTTCAAAGCCCGCTACTTCTGGTGCATTTGCCCGCAAGGGTGAAAAACTGACCTTTGCCTACAAACTTGCCACCCCCGACGGAAAGGCCGTTGTTACGGATAAGACGGCTCAGATTCTGACTGGCGGCGGAAAGAAGGCAAAAGTCACCCTTACTCGGGAAGAATGGAATCTTGTGCAGCAGCAGGGTATCAGCGACATCTATAGCCGTTATGAAAAGACTGACATTCAGGAAAGCGAACAGACAGTGGTGCTTGGAGCCGATGGAAAAATCACCGTTACGCCTCAGGAACCGGGTTCCCACAAAATCCAAGTGGCATCTACGGACAGTGCGGGGCGGGATGTGATTACTGAATACGAATTTTTTGTAACGGGAAGCGGACAGGTTTCCTGGTATCAGGATGATGCGACTGAACTGCGCCTTACTCCAGACAAAAATCAGTATAATCCCGGAGAAACGGCACACCTTTTGCTGGAAAGCACTTTGCCCGAAGGTAATTATCTGATTACGGTGGAGCGGGAAGGTATCTTTACGGAGGAAGTGCGTCATTTGGACGGCTCCATTCACGTGCTGGACATTCCCGTTGCCCGCAATTATGTGCCGGTCTTCTATGTGTCGGTGTCATCATACTCTGTGCGGCAGGGTAAGCCTCATCACAAGTATGGCGAAGTTGATTTGGATAAGCCCAAGGGCTATTATGGCGCGGCAACAGTCTTTGTAAATCCCAGGGTAAAATCATTCAGCGTACAGGTGAAAACGCCCAAGCCTTCGTATCGGCCGGGAGAAGAAGCAGAAGTGACATTAGTGGCGACTAAGGGTGGAAAGCCCCTTGCCAATGCGGAACTGACTTTGCTTGCCGTAGACCGTGGCGTTCTTGATTTGATTGACTATCATGTGCCAGACCCCATTGCTTTCTTCTACAACAATGCTAATTTCCCCTTGCAGGTCAGGGGTGGCGATTCCCGTGAATATCTGATGGATCCCGTTACCTATGAGGTAAAGAATCTTAAGGGTGGTGACTCAGGTGACGACGAAAAGATGGAGGAGCGCAAGGACTTTAATCCTACGGCAGTCTTTGAGCCCATGCTTAAAACTGATTCCGATGGAAAGGTGACGGTGCGCTTTACCTTGCCTGACACGCTTACAACCTACCGCATTACCGCTTTTGGCGTGCATGGAGAACTGCTTGCCCTGCAGGAAGATGAAATTGCGGTGCAGAATCCGATTAACGTGCAGCAGGTGCTTCCGAGAGCCTTGCGGGAACGTGATACGGCGGAACTTGGTCTTTTGCTGACCAATCTGGACGGTCTTGCGCATGAGGTGCGTGTTTCCCTTGGTCTGCGTGATTACGACAAGGCTGCCGCTGAGGCAGAAAATGGTCTTTCTGCTGGAGAGGGAAAGGCTTTTGTGGATGGACTTTCTCAGCACACGATTACCATTCCCAGCGGTGCAAGTACCTCTGTCTACTTTGATTTGGCGGCACAAAAGGCGGGGCTGGTGACGCTGGAGTTTACCGTTACCAGTGATGTGCTGAATGAAAAACTGGTAACGCCGCTCCTTATAGAAAAGCCCTATCTCTTTGAGACGGTCACAACGACGGGGCAGATTGACGCAGATGAAGGCGAAAGTTCCGAGCGTATTGCCATTCCCTCTTGGGCGGAAGACTTACAGGGCGGCGTGACTGTAACGCTGGACGCCACGCGGCTTGGTTTGCTTGGCGGGGCAGTGCAGTATCTCTTTGACTATCCCTATGGCTGTATGGAGCAGCAGTCGGCAAAAGTGCTGCCATTGGTTATTTTTGGCGATTATATTGATACTTTCGGACTGGAAAACCAGGTGACCAATGTGCACAAATGCCTTGTGTCATATTTTAAGGACTGGAAAAAAGCACAGCATGGAGACGGCGGATTCGGCTACTGGCCGACTTCTTCCTACAGCGATATGTTTGTTTCGCTGCGGATTTCTCATCTCTATGCCCTTGCCTTGCAACGAGGTTACTCAAAACGCGAACTTGCCATTGACGGCGAAAAGCTCCTTGCCTATGTCACGGAAAGAATGAATGACAGCCACTACAAGATGAGCGACTACCTCCGCGCCTACGGTCTCTATGTGCTGGCATTGCAGGGCGGGGATGTGACAGACGCAAAACTGCTTCCTCTGGTTGAAAAAGATGGACAGGACATAGCCGTGCTTGCCCTTGCAGGCTTGGCTTCTGAGGCTAAAGATGGCGCGTCTGGCTCTACAGCCCTTGCCGCGGCAGAAAAAATCCGTCGCTACATGCGTCCCACAGCCCGTGGCGTAGATATTACTAATCCGACTGCTCCTCATCATGCCTTTGCCTATTATGGGGATGAGGCGGAAAATCTTGCCCTTACCCTGCAACTCTTTACGCTGCTGGACAAGGATGATGAGATGAATACCCGTCTTATCTGGTCGCTTTTGCAGAATCAGCGGGCGGGCTACTGGAAAAACACGGCGACTACAGCCCGCGTACTTAGCGCAATCTATACGGTCATTACAAGCAAGAACTTGGATACGATGAACCTGACGGCAAGTGCCTTGCTGGGCGGTGAGGAAATGGCAAAAGGTCACTTTAAGGGAGTGGCGGCAAAACCCCTTACCATAACGCTTCCCTTTGCGGGAGATATGCTCAAAAAACAGCCTAAGGATGCAGAAATTCCCCTGCGCGTTACGAAAAAAGGAAAGGGTGCGCTCTATTATACGACAAGCATGCGCTATGCCCTTCCTCAGGAAGACGAAAATGCACGGGATGAAGGTTTGGGACTGGACATGCGCTTGTATGACAATGCGACAGGTGAAGAAATCAAGGTGACAGGCGAAAGCCCCTTGGTGGAACTGGAAAGCGGAAAAACCTACAAGGTGACGATTACACTTTCTTCTGCCTATGACCGCGACTTTATTGCCCTGCGTGCTCCCGTGCCCAGTGGTGCCGAAATTTTGGACGCAACCTTTGTGACCAGTCCTGACGGGGCAGGGGCGGCTAGCGGTCGTGGCTCCTACAGCAAGGATTACGATGAGGAGGCGGGCTGGTATTACGGCGGCTCCCATTACATGAGCAATCAGGCAATCTACAACGGAGAAATTCAGTTTTTCTGGGATTCCTTTGGCAAGGGAAAGACAAGCGCGGAGTTTAAATTCCGTGCCGTGCGCCGAGGCGTGTATCCAACGCCGCCGGCCAATGCGGAGTGCATGTATGAGCCTGAGGTGTTTGGTCGTACTGCTGGCCTGCTCTATACCATAAAATAAAGGTGGCGGCTGTGCTTGCGGGTCAGCAGAGGTCTTTGAGCGTCTGCAAGAAGATTTCACCGGCCCGCGTAAACTGTTGGGCACGCCGCCAGACCACATACATGTTCGTCGTGAGTTCTGGCATGAGGGGCTTAAAGCAGAGGGGGGAGTCTGCACTGGTGTCTACCAGTCCGTCAAAGGTGAGCAGATAGCCCACCCCCTCCCTGGTAAGTACGCTTCCGTTGTAGGTCAAGTCCAGCGTGGCAACGACGTTCAGATGAACCGTGTCATCGCCAAACCATTTGGGTAAGTCCGCCGCCAAAGCCTGCCTGGAAACCATGAGGGGCTTATCCACAAGGTCAGCCGGCTCAATAAAATCCCGCTCGGCAAGTTCTGCATCCCGACGCATCACTACGCCCCAGCGGTCAACGGCATGAACAGTGAGGGAATTGTATTTTTCCACGTCAACATTTTCTACGATTACCGCAAAGTCAAAAAGACCCTTATCCAGTTTTTCAAGGACGCGCTCACTGTCTCCTGCATACAGGTGATAGCGGATTCGGGGGTGTCTTTTTTTGAGGTGCAGAATGCATTTTGCAAGGAAAGAAATGTTGCGGCTTTCTGCACAGGCAATGGCAATGTCACCAGAGATTTCATCGTCTTTGAGAGATTTAAAATCCTGCAGGGTTTTGTCCGCCATGGAAAGAATGTCTTCCGCCCGTTCCCGCAAAAGTTCTCCCGCCGGAGTGAGGCGGATGGCGTAATTGGTGCGCTCAAATAGTTTTTCCTCCAGTTCATATTCCAAATCCTTGATTTGCCGACTCATGGTAGGCTGGGTAACATTGAGGTTTTCCGCCGCCTTGGTGATGTTTCCCAGTCGGGCGGCTTCAAGAAAGTATTTTAGTACGCGAAGTTCCATGGGCTTTTTCCTTTATGCATACTATACTATGTATCTTCCTTTTTTTCCATATATGAACATATGAACGTACCGCAGGCTGAGGTGATTTTTTTGTACTTGTATTGCAAATTGTGGTGTATACTTGTTATAATTAGAAAAGTCTTTCAGCAATAGGAGTGCAACAGATGAATCATATCTTTAAATTGGTCGGAAGGGTGAATTCTGCAAATGCGGACAAACTGGGAGAAACCTTGTTTGCCGAATATAAAAAGTATGGCGAGCTGACGTTAGATGCCGACGAGTTGGAATACATTTCATCGGCAGGCCTTCGGGTGCTTTTGAAGTTGCGGAAAGAGCAGGGAAGTCTGGAGATTATAAATGTTTCTTCCGATGTAAAGGATATTTTTGACACGACTGGTTTTTCCGATTTGATGACGATAAAAAAGAAACTCCGTCAGGTTTCTGTGGAAAATTGCGAACTCATCGGCAGGGGCGGCAATGGAAGCGTCTACCGTATTTCCGATGATGACATCATCAAGGTGTACACGAGCAAAACTCCCGTAGAAAGCATTGAAAAAGAGCGGGAACTTGCAAGGAGTGCCTTTGTTGCTGGAGTTCCCACAGCCATTCCCTACGATGTGGTTAAGGTGGGTGAAAACTATGGAATCATATTTGAAATGATAAAGGCTGATGTCATTGCAAGAAAATTCATGAACGCGCCAGAGCATTTTGATGAATATGCAGAAAAGTATGCCGCACTGTTTAAACAAATCCACGGTGTAAAACTTGCGGGAAAAGGACTTCCGTCAACAAGTCAGATTTATCTTTCCTATCTTGACCAGCTGGGTGACTGGTATTCGGAGGAAGAACTAAAACGCCTGAGATGGTTCATTCAGCAGATTCCCGAAAAAGAAACCATGGTGCATGGAGATTTTCACACAAATAATGTCATGGTGCAAGGGGATGAACTTTTAATCATCGACATGGCGGAAATCAGCTACGGTAATCCTATTTTTGACCTTGCGTCTTCCTATTTTGTTCACATGGTAACCCCCAGACAGTATCCTGACCGTGTAATGAGGTATCTGAATGTCACTCCAGAAGTTGCCATGAAACTGTGGAATGTAATTATGGAGCATTATTTTGCTACAAAGAATCAGGAAACTATCAGCGAATATAACAAGATAATTGAAGGCTTCAGCCTTTTAAAGGCGGCCTTGATTCCTGCCATCTGGCTCAATATGCCTGACGAGCACAAGAAAAATGCCGTGGAAGCAGCGCAAAAGTATTTCTTTCCCCAGATGGAAGTGCTTCTAGAGGGCTTAAACAAGATGATAAAATAGAGTAGGACTATTCTTCTTCCGCTTTTGCATCTTTTTCCGATATAAAGCAAGCCACAAGTCCGTAGATGATGGTAGGACGAATCCAGATTTCTATAAGCAGGTAGTCGGTGTATACGTCTTTCTGATCAAGATAGATGTCGATGTTGTAGAGTATGGCAATGGACATGTCAACGAGAAAAAGCAGCCAGAGATTGCGCTTGGAATAGGTCTGCCAGTCCTTGCGGGCATAAAAGAAGGTGAGCATAATGAGCAAGAGCACCGAGAGTGTCAGACAGACCAGGTGGAGGGGGTAATTGACCAGCGGTGGTGCAAAGAGAATGTCACGTAGAATCACCGTGATGCCTGCGAAGACCGTAATCCAATAGTTGAAACGCTGGGTATCGAGACGCTTGAAGAAATACAGCACCATCATAGCAATACATGCGATGTAGAATACATTGAGCACTAATTCAGGCCAAGTTTCGTGCAGTCCAAAATGGCTGACCGCATAAAGCATGGTGCCTGCCGAAAGCACTGCTGCTACAAGGGTAATTCCTATGTCAATGATTTGTGATACCTTCTTGAATCTTGTTTCCATTGTATTCCTCTTTTTGATTCTTTCAGATTAGTATAGCACATTGAAATTGCAAATGCAAAGAAAATTATTCTGACAAGATATTCCACATAGTACTTTACAAAAGAATATCTGAATGTTATCTTTTTTTGCGCTTTTTTTGCATGATGGAGGGTATAGCATGAAGCAAATTTTGCAAGTGCCTGTATGTCTGATTTTTGCTTTCGGCATGATTGCCTGTGGCTCGGACGAGTCAGATCCGCCTACAGCAGTTTCATTACTGACTTGAAAACCACAAAATTGCAAAAGCGGTAACTAAAGATGAGACAGTGCACGGTCTGGAACTGGTGCAAACTGCCGTGGCAAACAACTACAAGCAGTAATAGCCGGCAAAAACGAAAATCGGAGGGTAGTAAATATGACTAATCAAGAATTGAGAGAACTTGTTAATCCTGTCTTCAACACGGCAAAATCTTGCCTGCAATTGGATGCGGCTGCGGGAGACGAGGATTCACAGCGTTTGTGCGAAGCCCTGGGCTTTGAGTCCTTTGGTGCTCAGATGGCGAAAAAGCCTATCCCAAAGGAACTGCACGAGCAGGTTAAACGGATGGCCCCGGCATACATGATTCTTGTGGAGTCAAGATTTCAGGCCATGAACCGTTTGATTGAGAATATGCAGGACAGGCAGATTGTAGACTTGCCCTGCGGCTACACTGCCCGCGGCATTCGCTTTTCCCGCCAAAAGAGAATGTATTTTGGCTTTGATCTTCCCGCTGCTATTGATGAAGTTCGGCCTGCCGTGGAAAAAATTATCGGAAAAAATGAATCGATTTCCTATCACGCCGTTGATGCCACAAACTATGAATCTTTGAATGCGGCCTTTAGCGAGAAAAACAGCAATCTGCTTGTTACCACGGAAGGTCTGCTCATGTATTTCAGTCAGTCTGAGCTGGAGGAAGTCTTTTCAAACATTCACCGTCTCCTTCAAATCTACGGGGGAAGCTGGGTAACTACAGACAGGGCGTATTTTCTGCATGATAAGGACGTTGTGGCCGCCTCTCTGAACAATGATTCCCAGCTGACGGCTCTCTTTGACGCCATAACAGGTCGTGCCGCTTCTACGGCATCGGAGTCTAGCTTCAATGACAATGTCTTCTTCGATCCTGACGATGAAAAGGTCAGAGCCTTTATCAAGAAGATGGGCTTTGACCTTCATGAAATCTGCATGGCTGATTATCTTCCTGATGAAATAGCATCAATCAAAGGAAATCCCGATGCGGATTCGGCTGTCAGGGATGTCTTTAAGAACATGTTCTTTTGGGAACTAAGGTTGTCAGAAAAGACTGCAGCAAAGCCCGCGGATACACATCTTCCTTTTGAAGTCGTAAGCAGCGTAAAGGATGGAACTTTTGAAGCGTCTGTACAGGGCCGCATGGACACTATCACCGCACCAGAGCTTTTGAAGAAGTTTCAGGAAGCAGGAAACGGTATCAAGACGATTCATGTGGATGTGAGCCGCATGGTCTATGTGTCCTCAGCAGACCTGCGCGTCCTTCTGATTATGTATAAGTCTCTTGAAGATAAGCAGAACTTTGCCTTGACTGGCGTAAATGATGAGGTGCAGGAGATTTTAAGGACCAGCGGATTTGACCAGTTTCTCTTGAAATAGGGGAGAGGGGGTGGTTCTTCAATAGGTGTGTCATTCCTAAAAAGCATAACTAGCCATAGAAACAAAATATTGGTAATAACCGCGTTTCTTCGTTATAGTAAAAGCATAGGAGATACGCTTATGAAGCTTACCAAATCAATCGCACTTGCAGGAATTGCCCTGGCACTTACAGGAACAGCCTGCAAAAAGGAGAAAACTATGGCAGACCCGACAGCGGCAAAAATCAGTAGTGAGGCTGAGCACTACACCTTTGAGCTTGCAGAAAATGTAAGCCGCACGAAAGTTACCTTCCGAAACCACTTTGGCATTGAGCTGGCGGGAGACTTGTACGCACCGAAAAATACCGCCACGGCCGGAAACGCCGCAATCGCAATCTGCGGCCCGTTCGGAGCGGTCAAGGAACAATCATCAGGATTCTATGCAAACCAGATGGCAAGCCGGGGCTACATTGCCCTTGCCTTTGACCCAAGCTACACCGGCGAGTCTGGCGGAGAGCCCCGTTACATGAACAGCCCTGACATCAACACCGAGGACTTCATGGCGGCCGTGGACTATCTTTCCACCAGAAGCAACATCGACCCGGAAAAAATCGGCATCATCGGAATCTGCGGCTGGGGCGGCATGGCCTTGAACACTGCGGCAATCGACACCCGCATCAAGGCGACCGTTGCCTCAACCATGTACGACATGAGCCGGGTGACCGCAAACGGCTACTTTGACAGCGCGAACTCTGCCGATGCCCGAAACGAAGCGAGAAAAGCCCTTATGGCCCAGCGCATCGAAGACTTTAAGGCTGTGGAGGCAGGCGGAACTTACAAACTGGGCGGCGGAGTTGTAGACCCCCTCCCGGAAGACGCACCTTATTTTGTAAAGGACTACTATGACTACTACAAGACTCCTCGCGGCTACCACGAGCGAAGCCTGAACTCAAACGGCGGCTGGAATGTGACTGCGGGAACTTCGCTTTTGAACACGAAACTCCTTGCCTATGCCGATGAAATCCAGAACGCGGTCATGGTTCTGCACGGAGAAAAAGCCCACTCCCGCTACTTTGGCGAGGATGCCTTCAAGCGGCTGGTCGGCGACAACAAGGAGCTGGTCATTATCCCCGGAGCCAGCCACACCGATTTGTACGACGGCGGTGACAAGAATTACATTCCCTTTGACCGACTGGCAGAATTCTTCGGAAAATATTTGAAGTAGGAAGATTATACGGCATCCCTCCCCCTGCTTTGTCGGGGGGGAAGATGCATGGGGTGAAAGCGGCAATGCCGGTAAATACTTTTTGAAACGCGTATTCCCTGCATGAATAAAGTTTATTCCTCAAAATCAATAAGAGGCATATCATCAGGAAGAAAAATCAAGAATTTCTGATACTTTTCTATCCATTCCCCGCTGTCAACCCACATGGGAGCGGTCAGTACAACATAAAGCCACTGTCCGGGGGTATTATCCTGTACATCTGCTTTTAAAATTTCCAAGACCGTCACCTTCATTCCGCCTTCATGATTCAGCGTCCTGTATGTTACCGCCGATGAATAATCCTTTTCTGTTCTCAAGCCTATTTCGCCCATTATTGTAAAAGCGGACAATTCTTTTATTTTTGCATGGTCTTCCAACATATACCCATGCGCAGGCAAAGTAAGCATAAAAGCAAGGCTAAAGCATATAAGCAACAGAATTTTTTTCATTTTTTTTCTCCTTGCGCCCAAGTGGCGGACGGCGGCATGATATTGGGTTGTACCGCATATGGCTTGACTGCCTGTCGTCGTTGAAAAGCATTGTTAGGTGTTTTTACGCAAACAATAATAATTCTTTAGGAGCAGATTGAGCCTTTAGTTCTTTTAAATTTTCCAAACTTAAAACTGCTCCAAATTCTTGGAAAATATGTTCAAAACAAATTGTATTATTTCCCCAATACACCATTGCACATGCCATTGGTGCACCTTTGTTGTCCGTACTTCCATTTACTAAGAAACGAAGTCTTGTGTCATACAAAAAACAAACCGCATCAGCCTCACCAAAAATATATTCTTTCCAGTGTGTTGTATTTGTAGCGACGGGAATAAGAGCGATAATTTCAGCCCCATACACTTTATGGGAATATGCACATTTTGAAAGCCAATCTTTTATTGTAGTTTTTCGTTCCCTGTCGGCTCCGTAAGGTGGATTTATATATATAGTCTTGAAATTCCATTCTTTATGAAGCCCATCTGTTTCTGGCAAAAGAAATTCAGTTTTGGCATGAACAATAGAATCTTTATTGGAACATGAATCAAGTTCTATCTCGCCGCTTGTATAATTAAAGACATTGTCTGCCAAAAGATTCTGCAATGTATCTACTGATTCGTAGCTCATAGATAAAAGTATAGCTTTTTTCCTTGGCAATGTGAACCAGCAGCGGCGAATCTTCCTTCCTCAAGATAAAATTCAAGGAAGGATGTGAAAAATGAAAAGAAAAAAGGTGAAACATGCTTTTAGGTTCAATTTCAAGTGTTGGCAAAAAGTCATTCTGAGGAATGAAGTTCCGAAGAATCCCGTCATTTCAAGGTATGCGAGATAGATTCTTCACGCTTTCAGCGTTCAGAATGACCTTGTTTAAGCTAAAAACATGAAACTCGACATTTGACCTTTTCATTATAATGAAAAAATCGTACAATGCGACAAACTAATCTATGGGGAAGAAAAATATTTTGACAGAAGCCAAGACTTCGATTACAGGATAAACAAAGGTGACCTTTGCTACAAACTCTGTATCGAAAAAGAATTTGAGTGGGTCGGAGACTGGACAGCCCAAAAAAAATCCAGCATTTTGAAGTGCCAAGGAAAATCACGGAAAATTATTCCCACGTTAGGAAAATACGGTAAAAGTGAGGTAAAGAAAATGAGTAAAAGCACACCACGATTCACATTCAACACCATCGGGCTTTTTACCCGAAACAACAGGGCCACCGTGGATTTTTACACCCGCACCTTTGGATTCCGCTGCGACTGGGACGGCGTGCAGCCCAATGTGGAAATGTTTTTGGGCGATATGAGGATTATCCTTTTTCCGCGTAAGGATTTTGAACAGATGACCTCGCAAAAGTTCCGCTACCCCGAGGGCTTTAACGGCACTGTGGAAATTGCTTTTGATGTGCCGAACTATGCCGCTGTGGATAAAGAGTACGAAAATGCCCTGGCAAACGGTGCAAAGTCTGTCATGCCGCCCACAACTGAGCCATGGGGACAGCGCACCTCTTATGTGGCAGACCCCGACGGCAATCTGATAGAGATTGGCTCTTTTGTGAAAGAATGAAAAGACATGAGTGAAAACGAAAATCGAGTCATTTATCTGTATATGATGCAGGCAAAAACAATGTCCTGAATATCTTTTCTCCGGGCTCCTTTTTTTCTATGAGCCTGCGAAATTTCAGGAGAGTTGTTGTATCGGGCACTTCCTCTTTTATAAAATCTATTCCCCAAAATCTCTGCAAAAGACCTGGAATTATTGTCTGGTCAGCTTATCCGCCATTTTACGAACCTCTGCTTTATACCGCTCCACTAATTCCGGGGGATTTAAGACCGTGACGGCAGAACCAAAACGAAGGACCCAGTAAAGCGTTTCCTGAAGCTGGTTAGACTCAAAAGTCAGAATAACGCTACCGTCCTCGTTTTGGTGGCACTCCTGATTTTTCGGTAATCAAACTTCATGATTTTGTGGAGCTTAGTTGCCTTAAAAACCGCATTAAAAACATCTTCGGAAATAATGGGAACTGGGTCAGCAATAAATTCCACATCGTTCACAAAGCTTGTCTGAACCTCTACCTGATTGGGAAGCATTTGAGAGAGAGTCTCGTAAACCTTAGTAATCGTTTTTTTGAGGGGCGTGTTGTTATATCGTTCCATGAGAGGCAAGATTCCCGTCACCGCAAAAACCTCGCTTTCAGTCAGCAGCATGTTTTTAACAAAGTAAGTGTTGTCACTGTAATAGTAGCCCTTTTTCATACGGTCGTATTCAATGGGCGCATTGTAGTAGATTTTAAGCTCGTCAATATCACGAAGAATTGTGCGCCGCGACACTTCAAGCTCCTTTTGAAGCCGCTCAACACTGGGATACGTCAGATTCTGAATAGCCTGCTCAATCTTAAAAAGCCGCAGAGGCTTTGTGTGGTTTTCCTTTGGTTTTGATTTTTTCTGGACGCTCATAAGGGAATCAGCATTTTCTGACTGCAAGACATTAGAGGCCGTTCATATTTCAAATGATGTTAAGGTTATCGGCAACAGGGCTTTTTGTCTTATATATATATTTGCAGAATGGCTTTTAATCGGAATCTCCAAGCATTTAATTTTCCCAAAAGCATAAAGATAATAGTTGTAGTTTCAGAAAATTATACGGAGAATTCACCAGAAACATACGATGAATTTTTTAAAACATACGGAGTTTTTAAAAATCATACAGAGAATTTACCAGAAACACGCCGAGAATTTTGGGGATAGATGGGGTGATTTTTCCTTGCTTCTACTCAAAAGAGCAATATTCTCTGTAAAATTCGTTCATTTTATAGTATAATTATTTTATTATGCAGATGGTTTTTAGCAGCTTTTAAATCCTGATATTGGAACCATCTTAGACAGGGTAGGAACGCATAAATGTTAGGAAATACACTTATAGATAATTCACAAAATTTAAAACTTGTGAATGTACTGGATGAAATAATTAATATCCCGGAAATTCAAGAAATCTGTATAGCCACTGGTTACTGGGATTTGAAAGGAACGGCATTAATAACAGAATCCCTGAAAAATTTCCTGGCAAAAGACGGCACGAAACTTCGCTTATTAATCGGCAAAGACCCTGATGTATATCAAAAGGATTTAACGGCAGATTCATATAAGACAGCAAAACAATATCCTCAGGATTATATTAAGATTGATTTACAAAATGTAGAATTGAATAATCAATCCTATCAAAATGCGGCCAATCTTTTAATGAGATATTGCAACGAAGAAAAGAAAATCGAAGTCCACATTTTTAAACTAAATGAAGACGATGAAAAACAAT
>ERZ842401.4672-NODE-4672-length-15736-cov-3.573114_pt1 | contig 15736 bp, 17 predicted proteins | sample MGYA00521270_ERZ842401 | MGnify/ENA primary metagenome ERZ842401 (study PRJEB31892, sample SAMEA3878208) | bioreactor metagenome | biome: Moose rumen | place: Sweden | collected 2011-10 | study: EMG produced TPA metagenomics assembly of the PRJEB12797 data set...
TAAAGAATGACTTCCAGAGCCAACTTGATAGATATAACTCATCTATAGACAATAAGATTGATGGGGCGATAGCGAGTTATCTTGCCGGTGTTAATATTGCTAAAGAATCAAAAATAACGGTGCTACTTAAAGAAGATGGCAAATATGGCAATCTTACTTTGAATTGGTGCTCAGGAAATAGTGTGTGGGATAGTAAAAGTGTGAAGTATTCAAACAATGTATATAATATTGCTGATTTTGATTGGGATTCCGCTGACAAAGATTCTAGTAAAAAAACTTGGTCAGGAAGTAGTGTTCGTTATGCTGGATATCTAAGAGCCTATGGTGAACACGTAGGGGTTTCTTCGTTGGATGATGTGACTTATTTAACATCAAAAACAGTTAAATTTACTAATTCAAAAAATGAAAGTGAATGGATATTTCAAAGGTCAAAAATGTATACATCGCTCTATTTGAATATGATGCAATGGACTCCTTATCGAAATGCTGCCACTACTATTTCTTCTCCTGGTTATTGGAATATGGGTGGCCCTCAGTCGGTATTGATAAACAATAATGCATTAATTAAACAAGATGTTACTAATGTATACATTGATACTTTTTCAACGGGAGGAACAGTAACAAAAGAGTATTCTTATGCTCCGAGATGGTCTTATGCTTTTGATGGCGCAATTACAACGAGGTCAACTGAATTAGACCAGGATTGGACCTTCGAGCTACTGTGTCCATTATCAACAGCAGATGATTTTTATTGGGATACGCAAGATAAAACCTCATATGTGCGTTTGATTAGTACGGCGGACTTTAGATTGGGAACGCGTTATACTACACCAAATTCGTATTCCGGTACCACTGCTAGTGGATGGCCATTAAATACTGAAATGGATAGCGTAGATTTTACGCCTAGAGTATATACAAGTATAAGAGTCCCTTGGTGTGAGAAAGCAACAGCATCTAATGCGATGAAGCTAATGTCATTAAAAAATGTTAATGAGGATAACCAAAGAATAAAAAATGGAATAATTTTATATAAAGTGGAAGAGGCGGGAACTTTGAATATTACAGTTAATGCGGATTATGTTGGCACAGTAGATTTTTATGTTTCTAAAAATCCTACTGATACATGGTCTGAATCAGAAGTACAGACATTTAATATAACGACAGCTAATAAAGACACTAAATGTAAATTAACCGAGTTAGAAGATGCAGATGTTAATAAGTATGTATGGCTTAGATATTTACCAACAGACACAACTGTCAAAGGCACATTAAAGATTACAAATGCAACGATAACAACAGGGTAGAAGATGGAAGTATGAGATGGATATCATTATTTTCTAAAAAAATGCATGATAATAATTAATTATAAGCGGATATTAAATCCGCTTTTTTATTTATATAATGTAGGCTTTAATGGTGATATTTTTAGTTGAATTTTACTTAAAATTGTGCTAATATGAGGGTCTTAAGCATGAGCAATATGTGACAAGTCTCATTCACAATATCTATAAGACTGCTATGGATGAAAAGGATTTTAGAACTATGCAGTTTATGGATTGGTTCATAAAAGAGCAATGCGAAGAAGAGAAAAACGCTGAAGAACTCATCGCAAAATATGAGAGATTCGGAAAAGACCCGGTATCTCTATTTTTATGCTATAATATACCTAAACAAAGCTTAAAGCATACCGGGCATTATAAAAAATGTATAGAATAAATCAAATAAAATTAAATATCAATCATGATGAGAAGAAACTTTATGAGAAGGTAGCAAAAATAGCGGGTGTCAAGGCTAGTGATATAAAACTTGACACTTTTACTATACTTCGCAAATCTATAGATGCAAGAGACAAGAACAATATTCTATTTGTATACAATGTGGCGTTTGAATTGGTGGATGGGAAGGAGTGCGGTGGCCTTACGAAGTATCGGCCAATTGTTTTTGACCCTATAGTAAGGGGCTCGCAGAGCTCGCCCATACGAGGGGGCTCGCAGAGCTCGTCCATACGAGGGGGCTCGCAGAGCTCGCCCGTACGAGGTGGCTCGCAAAGGCCTGTTGTGGTTGGTTTTGGGCCAGCGGGATTATTTGCCAGTTATATCTTTGCACTTAATGGACTTAAGCCTATCGTTGTAGAAAGGGGAAAGGCACTTGAAGATAGGACAAGAGATGTAGAGAAATTTTTCAAAACGATGGAACTCGATGAGAACTCCAATGCCTGCTTTGGAGAAGGTGGTGCAGGAGCATTTTCTGATGGTAAGTTAAACACCAACAATAAAGATCATGATGGAGTATATAGATTCATCTTAGAAACCTTTGTTAAGTTTGGCGCTGATGAAAGGATACTTTATGAGAGCATGCCGCATATTGGGACTGATAAACTTGTTGATGTTATAAAAAACATGCGAAATGAAATTGTGAGGCTTGGGGGAGAGATACATTATAACACAAGGTTGATATTTGAAAGCGGGCTCGCAGTATTCGCCCCTACGGATGGCTCCGCCGATGGGATTGCTGTTAAAGATGCACCAATTGTACTTGCTATAGGGAATAGCAGCAGAGATACATTTCGCGAGTTATATGAAAATGGATTTGACATTAAAGCAAAACCTATAGCGGTTGGATATAGGATAGCACATAAGCAGAGTTTTATAGATGAAGTACAATATGGGGGCTCACACAGCTCGCCCGTACGAGAGAACTTGCACAGCTCGCCCGTACGAGAGAACCTGCAAAGCTCGCCCGTACGAGATATGCTTGGCCCTGCAACATATAAATTAACTTATGATGTAGGTAATGGCCATGCTGTATATAGCTTTTGTATGTGTCCAGGCGGGTATATAATTAACTCATCTAATTTTAAAGGCTATCTATCTATTAATGGAATGAGCTATAATGATAGATCAGGGCTGTATGCGAATTCGGCGATAGTAGAAACGATAAATCCAGAAGATATAAGGGGCTCGCATAGCTCGCCCATACGAGATGGCTCGCATAGCTCGCCCATACGAGATGGGGCGCATAGCTCGCCCATACGAGATGGGGCGCATAGCTCGCCACTTCTTATGATGGAATTTCAGGAGATGGTTGAGAAGAAAGCATACGAACTCGAAAAGGGATATATACCATATATTACTGGTGATGGCAAGGATATAAATCAGGATGAGATATTTAAGGGGCAGGCGAGGTACACAAAAGAACTTATGTCGGTGTATGAAGAGTGCGGGCTTAAGGTTGACATAAATAGAGATATAGAGATGGCTCTTAATCATTTTAATAATAAAATGCAGGGATTTTATGATGCTTCGCAGTATGTGATTGCTGGGGTAGAGACAAGAACGAGTAGCCCGGTAAAACTTGATAGAGATGAGAATTATATGTGTAATGTGAAGAATTTCTATCCCTGTGGTGAGGGACTTGGGCATGGTGGTGGCATCATGTCATCTGCAGCAGATGGAGTGAGAGTTGCGATGAAAGTGATGTAAAACATAATATATTATAAGAAAACAGCCGAAATTGACCACTATATATAGTGGTCAATTTTGTTGATAAATACTAATATTTTCCTTGACTTTTTTAAAAAATATATTAGAATATATGTATAAATTAGGGACCCATAAAAAACATACACAACATGATGGGTTCTGAAAAGGCTTTAAAGCCAATATGTAGGAGGTAATTATGAACAAAGGTGAATTAGCAGTAAAATTAGCTGAAATGACAGGTTTATCAAAGAAGGATAGCGAGGCTTCAATCAATGCATTTGTAGAGATTATCCAAAACTCACTTAAAGCAGGAGAGAAGGTAGCTATTGCTGGATTTGGTACATTTGATGTATCTAACAGAAAAGCAAGAACTGGAAGAAATCCACAAACTGGCGAAGAGATCAAGATAGCAGCATCTAAGAACCCTAAATTCAAAGCAGGAAAATCATTCAAAGATATGTTCAAATAATGGATGCGACTTGATAAGTACTTAAAGGAAATGCGTATAATTAAGAGACGCACAGTTGCCAATGCTTTATGCGATAATGACAAAGTGTCGGTAAATGGCGTCGTTAAGAAGGCATTTTACGAAGTTGCTGTAGGCGACAAAATTGCTATAAGATATGGGGAAAATGAGATAACTCATGAGGTTATAAAGATACCATATGAACGCAAAAAGAAGTAGAGGTGGAGTAAGACTTATTTCATCTAAAAAAAGGCTTATACTCATCGCATTGCTTTTGCTTTTATCTATATTGGTGGTTAGAGAGATAAGACTTCTCAAGTCAAAAAAGCTCGAATATGAAAGTAAAAATGCATTTGTGAGCGATTTACAAGCAGAGGTTGAATCGGAAGCCGAGAATGAAAAGCAAAAAAGTGATTTGGAGAGTCAGAATATAACTGATGAAGAATATGAATCACTTGCAAGAGAGGAGCTTGGCCTCATAAAAAAAGATGAGATAGTCATAAAACCTCGCTAATATTTAAGGGTGTAAAAACTGCACCCTTTTATTGTTGTATATGCACCATATATTTGTAAAAAAGGATTGTATAGATTTAGATAAGAAATTAATAGTGATAGATAGTGCAGATGATTTTGAAAATTATAATCATCTAGTGAACTCGCTTAGAGTGAAGAAAAACGAAGAGGTTTTGTGTTCAGCTGTACCTTTTATATCGACATATGATTATAAGACGAAGGTATCAGATATAGACAAGACCAAAATACTACTTATTATAGAAGAAGAGCTTAATGAAAATGAATTGCCGGTAAAGATAAATCTATATCAAGGATTAGCAAAATCAGATAAGATGGAATATATAATTGAGAAAGCGGTAGAACTTGGTGTAAGTTCCATCATACCATTAGCTACCACAAATGCAGTAGTAAAACTTGATAAAGATGATAAGAAGTATAAAAATAAATTAGATAGATATAATAAAATTTCAAAATCTGCAGCAGAACAAAGTAAACGTCACATTATTCCAGAAGTGTGTGAACCTGTCACTATCAAAGAAACAATTGAAAATAATAAAGACGATTATAATATAGTATTTTATGAAAATGCGAAAAATATAGATTATACTAGAAAAGCAATAAATGAAATAAAGAATGTAGGGGCAAACTCTGAAAGATCAATTAATATATTTATTGGTCCAGAGGGAGGCTTTACAGATGATGAGATAGAAATGATGACCAATGTAGGTTTTAAAGTTTTAACTCTAGGTAGTCGAATCCTTAGGACTGAGACAGCAGCATTGACTGCATTATCGATATTTATGTATGAGTTTGAGAGATAAGAGTCATTAAAAAAATGATAGAGAGGAGTGATGTATTATATGAAAATTAAAAAGGTGGCATTGATACTTATGTCAGCATTCTTATGTATATTATCTTTTGCTTCATGCAGTAGCGTTGTAGACAATAAAGCTGATACTGCAGAAGCCTTAGATGCAAATCTATCGCCACTTGCAAGTGATCCAGAGTTTAGGAATTCTATACATTTGGTACGAAACAGCGTGACTGATACCTATACAGTAGTTAAGGGCGATGGGACAATCATACTCAACACTATGAGACCGACGGAATATCTCCATCTAGTAAAAGATGAGAAAACGGGGGAAGTAGCCTATATATTAAAACAGGTCACTGGTGAGACCCTGGAATATCATTCATATGTGGATGGATATAGCGGAGAAACATATTCTTATCCAGATGCAAAAATAGAGACTATGTTTTATAATACGGAGGGAGAAGAAATTGGATTAAGAGCTCATACATATGGTATGGCCACAGTTGTTGGCAAGAAGATATTTTATAATGATTTATCAGAACCTTATGGTGATAATCTCTATATATATGATGTAGATACTAAGAAGAGTGAAAAGGCGGAGTATGGTGTGGTTGCTTATTTTGGATCACATATACTTTTATCAACAGAGGCATATGGGGAGACTGAAAAGAAGGAGATTCTTATATGCGATGATGACTTAAATGTAGTAGGAACTATAGATGGTTATAGTTATGATGGTGTCAATGAATATGATGGTACGAAAATTGCTACAATTATGAAAAATGTTGGAACTAAAGATAATTTTGTATATAAGTATAATTTTCTCGATGAAAACTTTAATGTTATATTTGATGAGCCAGTAGATGCAAGGCCAAATGCAAGTGATAAAGATACAGTGATACTTCATAGGGGCAATGAAGAGTTTGACTATAATTTTAAGGAAAAGAAGATAGTTGGAGATGTAAGACCTTATAAGGGCTATGACAATGTCAATGATCAGTATTGGCAGGCAAGGAAAGTGTATGAGCCTATAAATGACAGAATAAGAAGCCTTGATGAAAAATATACATATGTGGACACAAGGATTCATGATGATAAGGTATTATTTTTTGCGCATTATTCAGATGAAGAAGTAGGTTACGATGACTCAGCGTATCAGTATAAAGACCATGTTGATGTATACTCGATTACTGGAGAACTTCTCAGTTCATATGATCATCTAAATGTGGCATATGAACAAGAAGGATATTTCTTAGTCGATTTTGACACAATATATGATTTTGATTTTAATATAGTAAAAACATTTGATGAAAAAGTGTATGTGGAGAGATATGAGATAGGCGATCTTGTGTATTTTAGTGATAGAACGGACAAAGATTATAACTCAAGACCAAGATATAATCTCTATGACAGTAACTTTAAGACACTCTATGAAAATGTGTCATCTGATAGTGCATATGCTTTCAATGAAGAAAATTATTTCGTTGTTGCTGATGACGTATCAACACGTATTATAGACGATAAGCTTAATGTTATAAAAGAATATCCTGGAAGAAAATTTGATATCTATGATTGGTATGATGCTGTAGACTATAGAACATTTAATGATATTGAAACTGGTAGGATGGGCATAATTGATAGCAATTACAATATAGTCGTTGACAATTTAAAATACATAGATGACCTTGAAGAGAAATGCTTTGCTTATACCAATGGCTTCAAGTATGGACTTATGGACTATAATGGAAAAGAGATATGTAGTTTGTCTATTTTCAACACCATGAACGAAGATGCTAAACCAAGTGATTACGATATAAGATATGTGGAATAAAAGAAAGGAGTTCGTGAATTCACGAAAAAAGGAAATGAAAGTTTTAAGATTTTTATTAATTGTGTTAATTATTTTTAGCATGAGTGCTTGTTCAACAAGCAGCGCCAAAGTCGAGACTACGGATAATAGTGTAGCCGCTTTAGAGACTAGAGATATAGTATACCCAAGAGTTGATGGTTCTACTGCCAATATGCCTATGATGGCAGAGATTCGTGCAAGCTATATGGGCGAAGATCTTGCTGAAGCAGAGAACAATACGAGTGTTACAACTACTGACTATGCATGGAGAAATCTTCTTGAAGGCAATGCCGATCTACTTCTTGTATATGAACCATCATCAGAGACAAAGAAGATTATAGAAGAGAGCGATGTAAAATTGAAAGTAACTCCAATTGGTGTAGACGCCCTAGTCTTCATAGTAAATGAGAAAAACAAAGTTAAGAACTTAACTACACAAAATATAATTGATATATATACTGGCAAGATTCAAAATTGGCAAGAACTTGGTGGAGACGACCAGAAGATAGAAGCATATCAGAGAGTTCTTAATAGTGGCAGCCAGACTCTTTTCTTAAATCTTGTTATGAAGGGTGTAAAGCCTATGGATGCACCAACAAATTATAGGATAGAAGGCATGGATGGATTGCTTGAGACATTGGCATCATATAATGATAGCGGTAATTCTATAGGATATAGCGTATTTTACTATGCTAAGAAGATGTATCAGATACCTGGCCTTAGCCTTATATCAGTAGATGGTGTTATGCCAAGTGATGAGAGCATAGGCAATAAAGAGTATCCATTTTTAAATGAATATTATCTTGTTATAAGAGAAGATACACCAGAATATTCAGAGACAATGAAATTATATAATTATATTCTATCTGAAGATGGAAAAAATGATATAAGGAAAGCGGGATATATACCAGCTTCATAAAATATAGCACCCTAACGTGTATAGAAACCGTAAAACTTGCAAAATATACCAAAAATTGTTATAATTTGTAGGAATATGCTCATATAGGAGATTTTATGAATAGAAGTTTAAAGAAGTTCATATATATAATATTGATGGCTTTTGTAGCTTTGACACTGTTTTCGTGTAAGAAAACAGTCAAACATAAGTGGATAGAAGTGGGTTCAGACCCTAATCCACCAAAAGTTGAGCCAGGCGTACACCCTGAGAGAGGAACTATGAGCGACGCTGTACCTATCGTATCTGTACCAATCATAGTACCTACTGGCAGAGATTCAGATGGTAAGATGAAATATACAAAATATTTTTACGATCTGGAAGTCCTATCAACTGAAGGGATAGAAGAAGCGATGAAGGAGTTTGACCTGATAACACCTAGTTCATTATTCTGTAATTTAGTGATAGAAGATGTCGATGACCCTAACCAAGATGTACTTGCTGGACCAGGAGGAGCCACCGGAGAGAAGCTTACTAAGAAGGGAATTGCAAGATATGTTGTTCTAGAATCTGATCTTATCAATGAGGATGATACAAGCAAGTATGATGAGGAGACGCAGGAAGGATTGATAACTAGAGAAGATGTAGAAGAGTGTATAGCAAGAACCTTTGAGGAAAATTATCAATTAGTATCTTGTGACATAGAGATGGTCTCAATGGATGAGTACAGAAGATTACATGGAGAGAAGGAATAATATATTATATATATTTACAGGTAATGAAAGAGAACTTCTATAGTTCTCTTTTGTTATAAATGGGAGGATTTGTGAGCAAAAAGTTTTATATTACAACAGCGATAGTTTATGCGTCAGGTAAACCGCATATTGGTAATGTCTATGATGTGATTCTTGCTGATAGCATAGCAAGGTTCAAAAGAGAGCAAGGCTTTGATGTAAGATTTCAGACTGGCACAGATGAGCACGGCGAGAAGATAGAGAAGAAAGCCAAAGAAGCCAACATGACTCCAAAAGAATACGTTGATATGATTGCAAAAGACGTGGAGAGAATGTATAAGATGCTTAATTCTAGCCATGACAGATTCATAAGAACTACCGATGAAGATCACGTGAAGGCTTGCCAAAACATGTTCGAAAAGCTATATAAGCAGGGCGATATATACAAAGATGAATATGAAGGATGGTACTGCACACCTTGCGAATCTTTCTATACAGATTCACAACTTGTGGATGGTAAGTGCCCTGATTGTGGTAGAGATGTATATAAGGCTAAAGAAGAAGCGTATTTCTTTAGGTTATCAAAGTATGCAGATATACTCATAGATTACATAAAGAATAATGACTTTATAGTTCCTGAAAGCAGAAAGAATGAGATGCTCAATAATTTCTTGCTTCCTGGGCTTAAGGATCTATGTGTATCAAGAAGTACTTATACCTGGGGCATACCAGTTACTTTTGATACGAAGCATATAATGTATGTGTGGATAGATGCACTTAGTAATTATATAACCGGAGTTGGTTATGATACTAAAGATAATAGTGAATTGTACGAAAAGTATTGGCCTGCAGATCTCCATGTTATCGGGAAAGATATAGTTAGATTCCATACGATATATTGGCCTATATTCCTCATTGCACTCGGTGAAAAGGCACCAAAAAAAGTTTTTGGTCATCCTTGGCTTCTATCTGCAAGTGATGATAGTGATGAAGGCATAAAGATGTCAAAGTCTCGTGGCAATGTATTATATCCAGATGAGCTTTGTGAAATCTTTGGTGTCGATGGTGTGAGATTTTATCTTTTGCATGAAGTGTCTTATGACAATGACGGAGTTATAAGTCTAAAATTAGTTACTGAAAGATACAATACCGACCTTGCGAATGTCCTTGGTAATCTTGTAAGTAGAACTATAGCTATGGTCAATAAATATAATTCTGGGGTGCTTGTGGATAAAAAGGCCAGAGAAGATATAGATGATGACTTTGATAAGACAGTTAATGAAAGTATAGATAAGACTGTGGAGAACATGGAAAGCCTACATCTTCAAGATGCAGTTGATTCAGCCTTTGATATATTTAGAAGAAGCAACAAATACATTGATGAGACAGAACCATGGGTGCTTGCAAAGGATGAAGATAAAAAAGATAGATTAAATACAGTTCTATATAACCTTGCCAATAATATCTGTAAAGGGGCTAAGCTTATATATAGTTATATGCCAGATACATCTGATAAGATACTTGAGATGTTCTCTGTAGATGATATAGATTTAAATACTCTTAAAACTTTTAAGATAAAGGATGATACTAAAGTTACCGACAACAAAGAGAATCTATTTGAGAGACTTGATTATGAAGAAGTAAGAAAAATTTCTATAAAGAGGAAGAGTAAGATAGCATGCCTCTTTCACGAAGCTTATATAAACTTAGAGCTGGCATAGGATTTTCTCACAATTTTCTTTCTGGAGTGGCTATGTTCACGATGCTTATCGATCACATGGCGCTTACACTCATTCAAAATGGGAAACTGTATGGCTATAATGAAGTGCTTTATACCAATGCTATAGCTCAACCAGAGGCAAGGAACTGGATTATCTTATACAATATTATGAGAATGATAGGCAGGATATCGTTTCCAATATTTGCTTTTCTCATAGTAGAAGGATTTAGAAAGAGCAGTAATCTATTCAAATATATTTTAAGATTGCTGCTTCTGGCCATCATATCTGAGATACCCTATGACTTAATGGTTTTTAATGAGATACTTTCGATAAGGTGCTTTGAAATACAAAATGTCGTATTCACATATGTCATAGGATTATTGATGCTAGTGGTGATACGGTATGTCAATTCATTTTCAACGATCTTAAGTGTGTTTCCAGCACTAGTAGCTTACGGCCTTACATATGTCTTAAAGACAGATTATGCTCTTGAAGGGATAATTCTCATATATGTGTTTTATATGTTTAGAAATGATTTAAATCTTATGTGCATAATAGTTATGATCGTGACCTTCATCATGAGTTTTGAAAAGTATTATGGTTCGGCTATACTTTCTACAATATTCATATATCTATATGATGGAACCAAAGGCACATTAGATTTTAGGCCATTTAGATATGCATTTTACCCGTTGCATATGCTTATATTATACGGGATAGTATTTTTTTCAAATATATATAAGGGCTAAGGAGGATAGATATGTTACTTATAGAAAAGATCAGGGCAGACCAGATAACTACCATGACAGAAAAGGATCAGGATAAGAAACTCGCAATTTCTTCACTTATAGATGCTGCTAAAAAAGTAGTAATCGACAAAGGTGGAGATAGGGTCAATATACCTGATGAGATAGTCACTCAGGTTGTTTTAAAGGAATTAAAGACCATAAAAGAACAGATAGATTCTTGTCCTGCTGATAGAACAGACCTTCTTGAAGAGTATAAGAAGAGATATGCATATGTTGAAGCGTATGCACCAAAGCTTATGAGTAGAGAAGAAGTTATCTCACTTATCAATGATAAGTTTGCTGATGTGGTTGCAAGTAAAAACAAAGGTCTTATCATGAAGACCATCATGCCAGAGCTTAAGGGTAAGGCTGATGGCAAGCTTATAAATGAGATCGTAGAAGAGCTTTGCAAATAAAGATCTACAAAGCTTACGATATAAAAGACAAACTCAAAACTCGCACATTGTACGAGGAAAATTTTGATATTGGTAAAAAAGATTTTATAGATTATTACTATGAAGTTATTATAAAGCGAAACGAGATAGTGGCACTTGAAGATGACCAAGGCGAAGTTATATCAATGATTCACCTCAATCCTTATCTATACAGCATCATGGGGTTGGAGTCAAAAGTCCATTATCTTGTAGCGGTGGCAACAAAGAGAGCTTTTAGAGGACAAGGCTATATGAAGATGACGATGGATGCAGCACTTAATTACCTTAAGAGTCTTAATGAGCCGTTTTGTTATATAGTGCCAGATACTAGGGAACTCATCACTACATATGTGAAATGTGGCTTTGAAGTTGTTACTAATTTCAATATAGATAAGTTTTCAAAAGATAAGTATGACATATACCCAGTTTATACAGATGAGTATATAGAACTTATGAAAAAAGAAAAATATTTTCTTGATCTTGAGACAGAAGAATATAAAAGAGATCTTATGCAAAAAATGGTTATGTTTAAAGTTTTTAATTATGATATGATGGGATGCAAGTCTATAGACGAATTGAAAAACAAATCTATATATGTGTGCCAAGAGGTGTAAATGATTAATTTTAAGAACCTGACAATGGATGACATAGAGATAGTGAGGCCTTATTTTGTGTTTTCAAGGAGCAATAATTGCGATAATACAGTTGGCGGATCTGTCATGTGGAGAGATTATTTTAATACAAGATATGCAATAGTTGATAGGACACTTATATTTAGGGTAACTTTTCCAGGATATGGAGAGTGCTATACTGTGCCTATAGGTAACTCGGTAGGATATGCTATAGATCTCATCTGTAATGAATGTAAGGAAATGGGCGTACCAATGCAATTTGTAGCCGCGACTGAACGAGACACAGCGATGGTCGAGAGGAAATTTGATGTAGATAAAGTGGTTATGCAAGAGTGGTCTGATTATGTATATAATGCGGAGGACTTAATTAATTTAAGTGGCAGAAAATATCATGGCCAGAAAAACCACATCAATTTTTTTAAAAAGACATTTTCAAATTATCATTTTGAAGAGATAACTTTAGATAATATAAAAGAAGTAAGAGCTTTCGTAGAAGAGTTTTCGAAAACAGAATCAAAAGAGTCTATGATTTTCGAAGAAGAGTTAAAAAAGACATTTGAAGTACTAGATAACAATGATAAATACAAATTCTTTGGGCTTTTACTAAAAGTTGATGAAGAGATAGTGGCATTTAGTATGGGTGAGAAAGTGAATCATACTTTATTTGCACATATAGAAAAAGCCGATAAGAGATATAGAGGTGCTTATCCGATGATTATGAATGAATTTGCAAGAACTTATGGATCTGATATGAAATATATTAATAGAGAAGAGAATGCTGGCGATAAAGGTCTAGAGAGCTCCAAACTTCAATATCACCCTTGTAATATACTTAATAAGCATTATCTTCGTGTGAAATGTAGTAAATGTTAAAAGGAAAAAGTATGTATAGAATTGGAGAAGGTTATGATGTTCATAGATTAGTTGAAGGACGAGATCTGATTCTTGGCGGGGTTAAGGTGCCTTATGAGAAAGGCTTACTTGGCCATAGTGATGCAGATGTATTAACTCACGCTATAATGGATGCGCTTCTTGGAGCCTTGGCCTTAGGTGATATAGGAAAACATTTCCCTGACACAGATGAAAAATTTAAAGGCGCCAACTCTCTATCATTACTGAGAACTACAAAAGAAATGATTAAGCATTCTAATATTTGTAATATAGATGCAACCATCATCTGCGAAAAACCAAAATTAAGATCATATATTGATGACATGCGAAAAAACATAGCAGAAACTTTGGATATAGATATAAGTCGTGTGAGCATAAAAGCTACAACTGAAGAAGGCCTAGGATTTACTGGTGAGGGCAAAGGTATAGCAGCTAGAGCGATAACATTAATCGAATTGTAAGGGCTTAAAACCCAAGAAAGGACAAATATGAAAATACATAATACGCTTACAAAAAGAAAAGAAGATTTTGAAACTATCGAACCAATGAAAGTCCGTATGTATGTCTGTGGACCTACGGTTTACGATTTTATACACATAGGCAATGCAAGACCTATGATAGTTTTTGATTCTTTTAGAAGATATCTAACTTTTCTTGGATATGATGTAAATTATGTTTCCAATTTCACGGACATAGATGATAAAATTATCAATCGTGCAAATGAACTAGGCATTGATCCAAAAGATCTTGCTAGTCAATATATAGTTGAATGTAAGAAAGATATGGAAGGCATGAATATAATGCCAGCAACTACTCATCCTCTTGCGACTGAAGAGATAGATGGGATGATAGATCTTATATCTAAACTTATAGATAAGGGCTTTGCCTATGTTGGAAAAGATGGGACGGTATACTATGATACAACTAAATTTAAAGAATACGGTAAGTTATCGCACAAAAATCTTGATGACTTACAGTCTGGATTTAGAGATATAAAGGTCACAGGTGAAGAAGACAAGAAGACATCCACAGATTTTGTATTATGGAAGCCTAAAAAAGAAGGAGAGCCATATTGGAAAAGTCCTTGGTGTGATGGTCGCCCAGGTTGGCACACTGAGTGCTGTGTGATGGCACCTAAGTATTGTAAAGGCGCTCTAGATATCCATGCTGGTGGGGAAGATCTTGTATTTCCGCATCATGAGAATGAGATTGCTCAATATGAACCTATATATGGCGCACCTTATGCTAGATATTGGATGCACAATGCTTTCCTTAATATCAACAACCAGAAGATGAGTAAGTCACTGGGTAATTTCTTCACTGTTAGAGATGTGTTAAGTAGATTTAGTGGCAATGTGCTAAGGCTTTTTATGCTATCAACTCAATACAGGGCTATGCTCAATTTCTCTTTTGAACTCATGGAATCAAGCAAAGCTAGTCTCACGAGAATTAAGAATTGTGTTGATAATATAACATTTACTTTGAAGAATAAGAATGTAACAGTAAATCTCAACTCTCGTCTCGACAACATAGATGATTTTGATGAATTGGTTGTAGATTTAAAAACATGTGAAGAGTTTAGAGATAAAGAGGTGGAGGCATTTGATAAGATATGCGAGCATACCAAAATATATTTTGATAAACTTGATGATGATTTCAACACTGCAGATGCAGAGACTGAGATATATGAGATAGTTAGAATTGTCAATCAGACTATAAGTGAAGACTGTGGCATAGAGTTCTTAAATGCATCTTATATGATTTTAAATACTTTACTTGGTATACTTGGCATAGATCTCACAAAAGAGGGTAGTGATACAGATTTGGACGAGAAATTGATTGAGTCTATGATAAGTGAAAGAAGTGAAGCAAAGAAAGCAAAGGATTATGCACGTGCGGATGAGATAAGGAAGAAACTTCTTGATATGGGGATAGAGATAGAAGATACAAGACAAGGTGTTAAATGGAAGAAAGTATAGAGAAACTTATAAATGAGATAAGATCATTAGATGATGGATTAGATATAAGTGAACCGCAAAATGAAAACATACTATATCTTGCATATATAGGAGATACTATATTTGATTTATTTACACGAGACTTTCTACTTAAGAAGTACATATCAAAGCTCAAAATGAATGAACTTCATAAAGCTAATTCAGATCTTGTGTGTGCAAAATCACAGGCAAAAATTATCGAAAAGTTGATTGATAGTGGTGTCTTAACTGATGAAGAGATTAGTTTTTATAAACATGCGAGGAATGCACACCCACATTCGAAATCAAAGAATTCTTCCATAGTGGATTATAGAAAGGCAACAGGTTTTGAGGCACTAATAGGCCTGTTATATTTAAAAAAAGATATAGGAAGGCTTAAGAGTATCTTTGAAGCTACGAGCAAGTGTATAGATAATATATAGTGGATAAGCACTCATGGCGGAATTGGCAGACGCGTATGTTTCAGGTACATATGAGAAATCGTAGGGGTTCAAGTCCCCTTGAGTGCATATAATATATG
>ERZ842401.4673-NODE-4673-length-15735-cov-8.268559_pt1 | contig 15735 bp, 9 predicted proteins | sample MGYA00521270_ERZ842401 | MGnify/ENA primary metagenome ERZ842401 (study PRJEB31892, sample SAMEA3878208) | bioreactor metagenome | biome: Moose rumen | place: Sweden | collected 2011-10 | study: EMG produced TPA metagenomics assembly of the PRJEB12797 data set...
CCCATCTTGCAGGATTGTCGGAAACTTTCTTGAATTCTCCGTGTACCGTTCCGACCGGCAATCCGCCCTTTCTGAATTCCCGCTCGAACTGCTCGACCAATGATTTTTTCACAACAAGCATAGTACACAAAATCCCCTTGGAAATTCTATATTGTCCTTATCGGGAAGCGATTGAACTTATACATATTCGCTTTCTTGTAGTCGGCTATGTCCTTCTTGTACTCCGCTATCCTAGCACCGAATGTGGCGGAAGTCGCACTTTGAGTAGATGAAAAAGATTCCGATATTCCGTCCATCGAAAGGGAGCTTGAAGAAAATCCCGCCATAAGTCCGTCGCCTATGACATTAAGGAGGCTCACAGCGCATACCTTCGCTATTATTTCCCTCAAATCATCTGGTATATCATCGCTCGTTTCATACCCCGCTTCATAATCAACGGCATAATAGAAATATGTCCGCAAAGTGTTCTCCCCATACGGAAAAAGCACTTTGGCGACATTATTGTAGGTGTCGCTTCTTCGCCACGGTCTTTTGGTGAAGTTGATAACACCCTTTTTCTTCTCAATGTATGTAGACGGCAGCAAATCCATAGGATTGTTAGCCGTGTTCAGAAGCTCGCATTTCGTAACCTTTATAATCGGTCGCTGCCGTGTCGTAATCATTCCACGGCTGTTTATCTCTTCCTGCTTGAATTTATACGGCGGCTCTTCTTCGTCATAATCGCCCTGCACTGTCTTTGTTGTCCGCACAAGGTTTCTTTTCTCAGGCTCGCACCGTATAACCTTTTTTCTGATACAGATATTCAATTCGCGCTCCAATTCAGTGATTGCAGCGTCAATAAAATACTGTGTCTGCTCGTCCGTAAAATACTGTCCATTTGTAGCCTTAAAGTCAGTTCCCCAAAGATATGTGTATCTCAAATCATCAGGAGTTACGGGAGTTCCCCAAGAACCTTTGGGAGCGGTATAGTTACCGAAACTGTAGCCTATGCCCGCACCGCCCGAATTTGCGCCGAATTTCACCCACCGTGAATATTCGTACATATCGCCCGTAGGAACATCAATAGAACTGTCTACAATTCTGTATTCCCACAAACCATCTTCCAAATCGGAAGAATCAACAAAATCACCCGCCGCACAAGGCAAAGCAACGGGTGATTCTGTGTTTTTAATCCAGCCGTCAGCCGTCCAAGTATGCCACGCCCTATCTTTGTAAAAAGCCCTTTCGATTCTGAAGGAATCGGCTTTACCACTGACAGAGAGAAGTATCTTTGAACTGGTTGCTTCGGCTGTAATCATTATTTGTTTCCTTTTGCGGCTTTTTGGGCAGCGTTTGCATCGTCTTTCTTTTCAGTTTCCGCATCGGGCGTTTCGGTCTTTCCGCCAGAGCCGCCCTTTGCAGAATCCTTTGTTTCGTCCTCTGATGTTGAAGTGTCGGCTTCCCCAGCCCCTTCAAGTTCAAAGCCCGGAATGGTCAGAAAGTATTTTGCTTCCTTTGCGCTTACTTCTGCCTTTCCGTTTTCGTCAAAAGTTACCGGCTTTTCGCCGATACCCATAACCGCCTTGCCCACACGATTTTCAGACACAATCGTTACCTTGTCCGTATCTGCCATTTTTGACAAATCGGACAAGGCTTTTTTTCTTGTATCTTCTGCGGGAATTTCGGTCTTTGTCTGACCGTTGAATTTCCCTTTTACCATTAGTACAAGCCTCCCTGAACGCCCACATTCTTGATGAGCGCGTCAAATTCGGGCGCACGGTGTTCAAGCCCGCCGAACAGAGCCACAACGAACGGCTTTGTGAGTGCCGCGTCCATAGGAAGCGGGAATGTAGAAAGTGCCATAAGCTGCGCGAAGGCAAGATTCTGTTTTGCTTCCTGCGTGAGTTCCGAAAGAAGAATGATGTTCGCCGTGCCGGGCAAATCTTCGTTCAAGTCCTCGAATGTGACGGCGTTTGTGCCGTTTGCGGGAACAGTCACCATTTCCATGACAACCGAGCCGTCCTTTGCGCTTCTTGTGATGATGAAGCCTGTAGGAGTTGCGCCGTTTGAATCAGGCGTGATTGCAACTGAAACAGATTTACCTGCGGCAACTGTAGCGGCTGCGCTTGCTGCTGTTCCGGCTGAAATTCCGTACTGGTTGATTGCATGGACTACATAGGTGTAATCACCCGCGTCTGTGGTACGGAACTTTGATTCACCCTTTACAGGTGAATCATTTACAGTGAGTGCTACGCTTGCCGGAGCGTTCGGGCGTTTGAGCGCGTCACCCTTTGCGGAAACCTTGCCCTTGACAAAGAACATCTTGTCCGCGCCCGCATCCTTGCCTTTGATACGGATTGTAGAGCCGATTGATGTAGGAATGTCGGGAAGCTCTGAAAGCCCCAAATGACCATCGCCAACCATATAGCGGAGTTTGTCGCTGTAAAGGTTACGGAACTGGTTCGCAACGACAGGCGGGAACAGTGCTTTTGAAAGGTCACCGCCCTTCTCAAAGACTTTTGTGGCGATGTCGTCAAACAAATCTTCTTTTGTAAGAATGTCCTTGTCGGTCGCCGCAACATCTTCGCCGATTTCGTAGCCGTGGAGGTCTACCACGGTGGCGCGTTTGTCCTCGCTGTACGCCGTGTTGTTCGCGCTGTCAGTAATGGACTTCAGCAGACCGTCAAACTGCGTTTTGATAACAGATGAATCGCCGTGGAAAATACCGCGTTCCGTGGCACGGCAAATGCGCAGCGTTGCGGCAAGTTTTTCAGAATTGTAAGCGTCCTCGATTGAAGTGACGGTTTCCATCTGCTTTGTGATTCTTCCCATTGTGAGAATGTACTTCATCGCAAGAGATTTTCTCTCAATCTCTTGGTCGCTTTCGGTCGCGGCTTCGCCCTCTCCCACAAAAAGGAATCCGTCATCGCCGATACCGATACGGCGCACGAACTGATGTTCAGTCGATTTTACCGTCTGTCGCTGCAATGAGTTGAACATCTTGAAATCTGCCTGTCTTGTGGCAAGCACATTTGTAAGAGTTGTTTCCAAATCCTCCGGCTGCAACGCGCGTCCACCCGTAAAGTCGGAGGCGTTTGTGCCGTACCCTGCAGCAAGTGCCTTTTCAAGCGTTTCCTGCCCGCTCATGTTAAGGTTTTCTACATTGTCAAAAAACATATCCGTTTTCTCCTTTCTTGCTTACTTAGAAGCGTGCTTGCTGCAAAGTACGCTCATTTCATTCCAGACCTCGCGGCTCATAGCACCGCCGTGAAGTGCCTTCTGACAGGCAGACGAAAGCATTTCGCTCTTTTCAAGCGTGATTTCGTTTGCCTTTACTGCGGCAATAATCGCGCTCTTAGCGATGTTCCAATCCTCAACGGTGAATTTGCCGTTTCCTGCCGCCGCCCCTGCACCGCCGCCAACATCAGACTTGACGATTGAGGTGGCGGATTTAGGCGGAACGGCAGTACCCGCCACCTTCGCAAGACCGCCCGCGACTTCAAGGATTGACTTTGAGACATCTTCCTGCTGCGCCTCGTAGCCGTCCATGCGCTGTGTGAGCGCGGCAACCGCATCATTGCTTTTCTTCAACTCTGCAAGGATATTGCCGAGTACCTCCGTAGCGTCCGAATAGCCGTCCGGCAGGGATTTTGTGATGTCGTTTCCTTCACCGCTTCCGCCATCACCGCCCTCGCCACCTGCGGCACTTCCGCCGTCACCTGTTGCGGCAGAACCGCCGTTTTCGCTTTCTGCCGCTCCGTTTTCATCGGGCTTCTTTTCCTTACCCTCTTCATCGCCAGCGTTATCGGGGGAAGAACCGCCGCCAAACGATTTAAGGATATTGTTCACCTGCCCAAAGAGAGAACCTTTAGCCATAATTGTATGACCCCCTTGTGATATAATTTCACGGACGGATGCCCGTGCTTTTTCCTGTGAATATCCGCGCTCAACCAAGAACGCCTCCATTTTTTCTTTTGTTTTGATTTCACCCGTGCCGATTGCCGCCATAAGCTCATTTATCGCTTCGATGTCGCTTTCTTCTTCCGATTCCGTATTTTCCGGGAGTACATTGGTCGTGGTTTTCTCCAAATCCTCATTCTGCAAAGCTCTTCCGCCTTGCATTGTCGCCGCGTCAGTGCCATAGCCCGCTGAAAGTGCCTTGCAAAAATCAACATTGGAAAGCGACTTTGCGAACACCGCGCTTCCCACCGTGTAATTCACAGGCGAACAGGTCAAGGCTAGGTCGTTCCACCTGAAAGCCGTCACCGTTTCCGTTCCGTCCGGGTTTTTGCGTATGGTTGGCATGATTCCGCCCACGCTTGCCTTTACGCGGCTCGAATGTGCTTTTAAAAGCCGTATAAAGTCCTTTGCCGCCTCTACCTTGCCGTACAGTTTGCCCTTTACGAATGTCGATGTGCCTTCAGTTCTTACGCTGATAGGCTCGCCGATTATCTTTGACTTGTCGCTGATGATGTTTCCGTCTTTGTCGTACCGCTTGTGCTGGTGGTCATCGGAAATAACGCCGTTAGTAATAAAGAATTCCTTGCTTTTCAGGAGCGCGTTCTGCTGTATGCGCTGATTCTGCAAGTCAAGGTTTTCATTGCTTGCTTCAACCTCGAAAATAAAATTGCCGTCAGCGTCCTCTTCGCCGATGGACTTTATGAGCAGAGGAACATAAATATTTGAGGGAGAATTCTCAATGTCAAATTCGTTGGTCACTTGCCCTGCTCCTGTTGTTTCCGACCGCAAGGCAACAAAAAAGGCAGCCGAAAACACCAATTCTTTAGTGTTCCAACTGCCTTTTCTAAGGAATATTGGGATATTTACAAATACTGTTTTGTAATTCTTCGGAAGGCTAGGTTACTTTCGTAACGCATGGCATGAAGCCCACTTTTACCTTCCAAGAATTATACCTATTTTACAATCAAAATAATACTCTGTCAAGAACTGAATACAATATTAAGAATTAAACACCGCTTCTACCGTCCACTGCAATTCAGCATACATCTTGTAGCCGTCCAATTCAGAAAGATTTTCTACGATTGAGCGGTAATACCACGCTATTTCTTCTTTGCCCGCGTTGAACCGCTTCCAGAGTTCAGCCCCGCAATTCTGGAAATCTGCGTACATACTGCGGATATTGGAGAGCTTGTCGGCGCAACAGACAAGTTTCGTTTCAAGGCTGTCATTTTTCAGACAGTCTATAGTGTGCTGCTTCCGCTCCTTCCAAGTCTTTGATTTGTCCTCGCTTTCTGTCTGAACAATCTGCAAGATTTCTTTTCCGAATTCCGCCTCAATCTCCTCTGGCTTTGTGTCCGTATCTTCCAAAGTGTCATGCAGGATTCCCGCGACAATGACATTCTCACTGCAATTATTTTCAGTAAGAATCTGCATTACTTCCATAGGGTGTACGATGTACGGAATTTCAGTTCCCTTGCGTTTCTGATTCTGATGTTTGAGAGCGGCAAAAATAATAGCGTTATGGATTTTCATAGATTGCCCCGGAATAAAGAAGCCCTAGACTTGCTAGGGCTATATCCGTTCAAGAAAGAACGGCGATGTGCTGATTTAAGCTACCTGCTTTTTAAGTTTTTCAAGGAAATCATCTTCCCAACTTTCTTTTGTTTCAAGGTCAGAGTAGGTGCAACCGTCCCAATCCCAAGTGTTGGGGTCTTTCAAGATTTCTTCAATTCTTTTCTCGTCCATAGTACCACCTCCACAATTATAATACCATGTTTAATGTCAGTTGTAAAGAGTAATTTTGTACAAATTCACTCTTTTTCGTATTTTATACGCCTTTTTTAGAAATAAGTTTCGGGCCGCCCGCGCCTTGATTATCCCTAAAGCTCCAATCGTCCACAATGTCCTTTACGGAATCAAAGGACATTTCGTTGTCCTGCATTGCAAGCATAATGTCAGTGGGAACTAAACGCCCTGAATAATCCCCCTTCTTCGTCTTAAAGCGGTTAAACGCCCTTATGCAAGAATCCTGTAAAGGCAAGAACATATAATGAGCTTCAAGGCTATAGCCCTTTTCTTTTGCTTCCAGCATCTCATTTTTCACCTTGTCGGGCTTTTCGGAATTGTAATTCATAGTGCCGTCAATAATGATATTCATTCCAAGCGACATTGCCATGCTCTTAATCTTTTTATTCAGATAAGAACTTTCTTCGTGAACTTCTCCTGCGTTCCAGCCTTTAAATTCTGGGATATGTCTTTTCAGTTCGTCTGCGTCAAGTACAAGGTAATTGTCAGCGTCAAACATGACTTCCCGACCTTCTTTTGCCGCTCTTTCTTTATCCGTAAACCAAGACTTACCGCTTCCGCCCCTTCCGTCGAACATTATAAACTTCGGTTTTTCTCCGTTTTTAGGCTGGCAAGCCTTTACTTTTTCTGGCGTAAGAATCTTTGCAATAATACCATTATGCAATTTTTCCCTTTCCGCCGTCCACTCGCCATTTACCATGTTCCTTGTTTCGGTATCTCCGTGTTTCATTCTGCGGTTTTGCTCGTTAAGTTTTGATTCTACCTGTGCCTGTGTCGTCTTTCCTTCTTCACCAAGCAAGGAATAGACATATTGTATACCGTTAGGGTCATTCGTACATTTTGGGTCTGTGAATGATTTTTTATAATCATTCGCATTGAATTTGCTTGCGGGAATTGTGCCGTCCGCATTTTTCACCTTGTCTTTCACATCGGAAACATTGACAGTATAGCGAATTCCGCTTGCTTCCCCTTTTCCGTCAATGACAATAGTATCACCCTTGCCACCCAAAACTTTTCCCTGCAATTCCTTTCCGCTGGAACTAAAAGACACAACATCACCGACAGTAAATCTACCGTCTTTTGAGGTGATATTTTCTTCGGCTGTATCGTGCTTTCCACCGTTAGAAATTTCCTGTTTTCGCCCTACAGTCTGATTGCGGTAATAAACACCGTGCTTACCTTGTACCGCAATTCTCTGTGTTTTCTTGCCTACACCGTAATCAATACCTGTTGCTTTTTGCAACTCCGCCACATTAAAACAAAGTTTCATTTTCCTATCTCCCTTTTTATGCCGTTGCCCCGAAAAGCCCGAAAAACTTATCAAGAGCCTTTTTCACCGTGTCCTTTATTTTCAGCACACGGCTCACGATTTCTTCTTTGCTCTCAACACCGCCCAAGAAAATATCAACCTCGCCGTTCGCCGCCGGGCGCAATCCGCCGTTCATTTCTAACATGAATTCGGCGAATTCTTTTTGTGTCCGTCCGTCAAGTTTCTTCGCAAGCTCAATGGCAACGGGGTCTTGCTTCTCGAACAAATCTCTCAACTGGCTGTATTCCTCCACGCTTCTGAAGGCTGGCTGCTTCTTTGATTTTTCGCCAGACACCTCAATGGCAATGCTTACGGCTTCGTTCAGCTCCTTGTTGATTGAGTAGCCTTTCATTCCCTTGTTCTCAACAAGCGGAACAATCGCCCTTACAAGTTTCTGCCTTACAGCTTTTGCGCCGTTCAACGCCCGTATGTTCGTTTCGTTTATGACGCTTCCGACAAGCACGGTTTCTAGGAATTCCTTACCTGTCTCCGTTATGCCGCCGTCCGTGTAATACTGCGACAAATCCGTTTTCTGAATGATGTTTGAGTTTATGAGCGTATTGAAAATTTCAAGGCTCGCCTTCTTGTCCGCGTAAAGCTCTCCCATTGTGTCAAATTCGCTTATGTTCCCCGCAATGCTCTCAATCGTCTCCGCTTTCATTCGCTTGGAGACCTCAACGGCTTTTTCAATCGGCGACTTCGCCTTTTTGCCCGATTCGTTGTATTTTGCGAATTCGTCTGTCGTGTAGTTGCCCTTATGCTCGGTCTCAAACACTACGCGCGGATGCCTGAAAGCCGCCACATCGTCAGCCGTAAAGCCGAATTTCTTAGCGCGTTTCTTCAATGCCTCAATGTATTTTGTATCTGTTCCTTTCCGCGCCGCAAGTTTGCTTGACATCGTGCGGTTGTTTCCAGATGTAACTACTCCGTCCTGCGTTACGACAATCGGCGAATCAAAGCCCAATGCCCGCCCGTCAAAGTCCGCCGACATATCCAGCACCGCTTCCTGCGCCGCCGTGTCATGCTCATAGTCGCGGTCGTTCACCGTGCCGCCGTCCGTTGCCGTGGGGAAGCCCTTTGTCTTGTGGAAGGTAATCTCATCGTGGCTTGCGCTAGGCGCGTCCGCCTCAACGAGTTTCCATTTGCCGCTGATTGTCTCCTTGCCGATATAGATTTCGTCCTCATCGCCCTCAATGGACTTTGACGACTGGTATTTTGAGCGGATTGATTCAATGCCACTTGACTTTCCGCCGTTTTGTGGTATAGTGGAATCAGACGGTTTCGGCGAGGTCTCCGCCGTGTAATTCTTAGCAGAGCTAGGAATCGTGCTTGTTCCGTTCTCTTTCTTAAATCCAGTAACTACCCATGTTTTTTCTTTGCCGTTATACGAACGTCTTATAGCAACTTTGAATCCGTCTTTTTCTATTGAAGCACGACCATTGCTTGAATTTTGTGAGAATTCGCCATTGTTTATGACATCGCCAATATCAGACAGTGCATTTTCACCATGCTTATCAACAATGTGCGCAAGCCCATAGCCCTCATGTTTATCCTTGTCAGTAATCTCACCCCAAACAATATCAATATCGCCAATTTCTTTGCGGTTAAATGCGCCCCTTACTTGACCACCTTTGTTCTTCGCAATGAAATTTACGGCTTCCTGCCCCTTTCCTCTGTATTCAGGATAGTCTTTTTCGGGATAACCATCATCTTTTGGCGGCTCGTCTCCGCCACCGCTGCCCTTGCCTTTAGCCTTTTCCTTCTGCTTACTTGCCGTCTTTTCGCCCTCGTGCTTGTCATTCAGCCCCGAAACATACTCGCTGAATTCCTGCATGAATCCTAAAGGCTTTCCGTTACCGTCAATAAACCTTTCCTTGTTCTCCAAGCACAACTGCAAAAGTTCTTCGGAACTCTTACAGGCGGCGGCTTTTCTGCGCAATGCGGCTACGGCAAGTTTCGCGCCCCTGCTCTCTGATTCATACACACGCACCCACTTTTTGGGCGTGATTTTCTTGAACTTCTGCCCGTTCCAAGTGCGTACAGTTCCGACAGGGAAATTTGCTTTCTGAATACACTCCGTAATGTCGATTGATTTTGCAATAGAGCCGTTTTCTTTCTTTTCCAGCTCCGCCAAGTGGTCAAGAACTTTTTTCTTGAAATACTCGAATTTCGGGTCATTCGGATTTCCGCCCTCTGATTTCTGAATCTCAAAGTATTCCTCAAAAACAATTTCATTCTCGCCTTTTGTGTCAATCGACTTTGAAAGCATATCAGCGTTAAAAACAAGTTTCATACAATCCCCCGGACACAAAAAAAACGCCGACTACCCCTAGAAAATCCTAGAGATAATCGGCGTTCGCTTTGCGTAACTACCAATTTTAGCTATAACCTAACAACGATAATAGCAACAACAACAATGTAAGTCCATTATAAGACAGAATCAGCATAAAATCAATTATGCGTTTTTAATCAGCAAACGCCCTTTGTAGATGATTGCTTTTGCAATGCCGCCGTTCCGCTTTTTCTCCATATCAGCGCGGATTTGGTCTTTTATCTCGTCAAAAGGTCTCAAATCGCCGCCGATTTCCTTAGAGTAGTAGTTTACGCGGTCTGCAATGGTGTAATGCTTCGTTTCCCTCTGCTGCTTCTCGATTGCCGCCCTTGCTTCCGCTACATACTGCTCTTTTTTGTTCGCGATTTCATCAATTTCCTTCTGTGTCGCCTGTCTTTTTGCAGAGATTTCAGAAAGTTTTTCGTCAATCTTCTCCGGGTTGTCTACGCCCTGCTTCTTCCAAGCGTTTTCAATCGCGCCGATTCTTTCCTCATTCTCCTTGATTGCCTTGTTTTCCATGCGCAACTGCGATTTCAGGGAATTCAGATAGTATTTGTGATTGTCAATCTGCCTTTCAAGGCTTGCGATTTCATTTTCATCTTTCGCCTTTTTAGCCGCTTTAAGGTCAGCGTTTGCCTCGTCAAGTGCTTTCTGTCTGTTCGCAATGTTATTCTCGATTTCGGGAATACGCTCTTTTGTAAGTTTTACATTGTGCTGCAAGTTGTTTCTGTCAATCTGCTGCTGTGCGATTGTGTCATACAAGGCATCCTGCATTTTCTTCTGCTTCTTCAACTCCGACTGCTGCTGCAAAATCTTCATGTTCGCCCTTTTCTGCGGGTCTTTTATAAGCTCGAATTTCAATTCCTCCGGGTTGATGTCCTCAACATTAAGGGAATCGCCCTTGTAGCTCCACAATGCGCCCAAGCGTGATGATTTCTCGTCATACTTCTGGTACATCATGGCATCGATACTGTCATTCATAAGCGGATAGACAATGTGAGTTATGCCCTGCTTGTTGCCCTGCCGCCAGATACGCCCCTCTACCTGTATCGTTTCGGTCGGATTCCAGCCAAGCATAGTATTGTACAATGTCGTGGAATTGCCGTTGAGAGAAACGCCTTCCTTGATTGTCTCCGAGCCGATGATGATTTTGATTTTGCCGTCCTTTTTGTTGAAGTCGTCCTTTATCTGCTCCTTCTTGTCAAGTTTCGTGCTTGAATCCATAAAGGCTATGGCATCTGCGGGAACGCCTTTAGAAACAAGATAATCCTTGACATACTGATACTGCTCCACGCCGCGCGGCATATAGATTACCTGCCCTTCTGTCGGTCGCGCCTTGAACTGCTCGCTTGCCGTATCGCACACAAACTGCAATTTGGGAGATTCCTTTACGATGTCCTGCATTTTCGGTCTGTGCCAGCCCTCATAGCCCTCATAATCAGCCCAGAATTTAGGGTCAATCAATGAAGGTGAGAGCGTAGCCATGCGCATATTGTTCATTGCAATAAGCGCGTCCGCCGAATTCTTGTTATCATTGTTGTCATCGCCCTTTGAGAATTTGCCGTCCATGCGGTCAGTTTCCGCCTTTATGATTGCCCGCTGTAACGGCGTAAGGTCAAGTTCTGGCTTGTGAATACGCTTGTACGGTCTGATAACGCCCGCTTCTTCACCGTCCACCTTGTCAATGAATTCTGTGATAAGGTTCTGCAATGCGTGAAGATTCTTAAAGTTCTTCATAACCTGCGCACTTTCAACATCGCCGTTTGCCTTTACTTTCCAATCAGGCTTCAACTCCGCAAACTGCTTCATAAAGTCCTGCAAGTTGTAGATTTCCAATTCTTTAAGGCGGTTTCGTGCCACAAGGGAAAGAATGTTGTAAATCTCAACGGGTGAGTTGTTGAACGGCGTAGCGGAAAGTCCGAAAAATCCGCGTCCGTTTGTCTCGCGCTGAATCAACTGCGTAATTGCAAACATCTTCATCCCACGGCTTGAACTTGCGCCCTGCATACCGCTGTATTCGTTTGAGAGCTGCCCCACATCATCATCTGATTTTATCTTTCTTCCCCAATAGTCGGTTTTCTTCTCGTTCGTGCTTCTTACGGATTTTCCGAAAGTTCGCGGAATAGAGAAAATGTTTTTGAAGTTGTGCAATTCGTCCACGGTGATATGGTCGATTCCCAAATCTTCCCAGAACACCGCGCCTTCTTTTGCTTCCGCGCTCTTGCCGAGCAACTTCATAAGTTTTTCTTCTGCCTGTGCCTTTTCCCTCTCGCTTCGGGTGTCCTCTACAAGATTTCCGTATTCGTCATAGTCATATACCGACTGCGAATCAAGCATATCATCGCGCAACTCGCCGTTAAGCGTTTCCTCTTTAAAGGTGATTTTCTGCAATGCCTCATAAGTACAGATGTTCAGGCAATTTTCGGGAAGTTTTATAAGCCCGCTTTCTGAATCTCTGAACTTGCCTAAATCCTTTTCGCTGAAATTGCCCAGCTCGTTCACTTCCACATTCGGGAAATGCTGCTTGATTTCCTTAATCCATTTCTTGTAAACGGCTTTCGGTACGCAAACAAGCGGCTTTTTTGCCGCGCCTGTCTGAATCTGATTGACGGTCGCGACAATGCCGGTAACTGTCTTTCCTACGCCAACATCATACGCAAGAATACCGTTTCCCTTGTTGCAGAGCATGGAAACGCCCTTAATCTGCTGTTCCGTCATAATGAATTCTTTTTTGCCCTTGTGCGTGTTCATTCCGTCCACAAAAAGCGGTATCTTCTTGTAGTCAGGGTTTACGCGGGAATTGAAGCGGAAATTCCACTCATCTTCAATGGCTTTCTGCTGCCTTTCGGGAAGCTCACGAATCCATTTATTGAAAAGCCGCTCCGTTGTTTCTCTTCGCGCGTTCTTTTTCTGTTCCGCGAACATCTTAGCGGTTTCTTTGTCCTCTTCACTTCTTGCGCGTTCCGTCCTTACAGGCACTTGATTGATGTATTCCCAAATGTCGCGCATGGTCATACCGTCCGCAAGCTCTGATTTCGGAATAGGTGAACTGCCGTTGTACGGAATATTGCCGTATTCATTGAATCCGCAATAGGCAAGGAATTTGTCTTTAAGTGAAATTCCGTCCTCATCTTTAAATTGGCTTGCAAGGTTTTCAAGCGGTGAGATTGTGAACTGCATTACATTCTTTCTTGCGGGCAGCACGGCTTCAAGCAGGGCTTTCTTTTCTTCGTAAGATTCCTTGTTAATCTGGTCTTTTTCCGCCTCAAGCCTTGCAAGTTTCTCAATAATGTTTCCGCTCGCGTAGTTGGCGACATTTACAAAATTTCCGTTTTCATCGGTAACGAAATTCTTGTTTTTACCAAGTTCCTCACGCTCCGCGTCAGTAAGTCTTGTTACATCAACCTTGCCTTCCCAATCGGTAACGCGCCAGAATTTCATGTCCTCTTCGGGAATGTTCTTTGAGTATTTCTTGTTGAATTCAGCCGCGCTCATGTTCTCGCCGATTGACGGCTCAAAAACATCGCCTTTTGCCGCTTTCTTTACGGTTTCCTTGTGGAACGCTTTTTTTGCGTTCTCATTGCCTTTCATTGCTTCGCTGCGGTTGCGGTGTATTTCTTCGGCTGTTTCTTTGTCGTCCAATACGGCAAAATCCTCAATGCTTGTTCTTCCAAAAGGATTTGCCGTGCTGTCGAATTTGTAGTTAATCATTCCGTCTTTGATTGACACAATTTCGCCTTTTGCACCGTCCGGGCGTGTAAGTTCCGCTCCCACCTGCAACTTTCCGACAACGGTAAATTTCTTTGATAAATCAGCTTCCACGGTCTTTGTTTCAATCTTCTCTGCCGCCTGTCTTACCTTTGAATTGCTATCCCCTGCGGTAACTTCAACGGCTTTTGTATCAATCATGCTGATTGCTTCTGATACAGTCTTACCTTCGGGAAGATTCACTACTTTTGTAGGCTTGCCGAAACGGTCTTTTGCTTCGGTTTCGTTTCCGATTACATGAGCCTCGTTGTCTTTGAAATACTTGTTGTCGCAATAATCGGCAATATCACCCTTGCCTTTCTGAATGATGATGATGTCAGTTCCTACATCGGTACTGCTGAAAGTACCTTTTGGAAGCCGCCACGCTTCAAGCAGCTTGCCTTTCTTTGCGATTGCCTGTTTTCCCTTGCCGTCTTTGCCCCGCAAGAATGAAGATGGAACGACAAACGCCAAAATGCCGCCGTCTTTGAGCGTGTCTAGCGAGCGGTCAATAAAGTATTCTTCATAGCGGGTATGATGTTTTCCCTCTCCCAAGCCTTTGTAAAGGTCATTGTATGCGCCGTAAGGCGGATTGCCGATTGCTACATCGTACAATTCGCCTTTGTAGCCTGTAACGGCATTGTTTTTCATAAAGAGAGCTTTTGAAACGCACCCTGCTTTACTTCTGAATCAGGGTGAAGTATTCCTGCGATTCTTGCGCTTGTTTCGTCAAGTTCGCAAAGCGTAAAATCCTCGCGTCTGCCTTCAGCAAAACGCCCTATGCCGCTGGACGGCTCTAAGACTTTTTTCTTCTGGTTCGGGTTGTACTTGTCTACGAGTTCCCACACCTTAGAGATAACATCGCGCGGCGTGTAGAATTCGGTGAGTACGGCTTTTGTAGACTGCCCGCCCTCGTTCAATCCGCCGCCGCCCTCATACTGCGCAAGCAACGCCTTATCTTCGGCGGTCATTTCACTGTCTTTCTTGCTTGCCAAAAGTTCAAGGCATTTTGCGCGGATTTGTTTAGCGGTCGCTTTTGTTACTCTTCCGCTTCCTGCTCCTCTTCCGACATCAGGCGTTGGCTCTCCAAGTCCGATTCCAGATTCGCGAGGTTGCTGTACAAATTCGCTTCCGTCAAGGGCTGATTCTGCTTCATGCACATCTGCACCGCTATTTCCTTCGCCTGTTCCGCTCCGTATGTTTCCAAGACTATTGGAAAGTCCATCTCGTCCAGTTCCAGAGTTATTTTCTCCATGTTTCGCCTCCGTGTAATCATTATACAAGAGTTTTGCCATTTCCGCAAAATTCAAGTTCTGTTCGTTCTTCACGCTCAAAATCTTGTCTTTAAAAGATTTCGGCGCAGCAAACATATTTCTTTTTGAGTTGTCCATAAGGGTATGGCGCAAGGTGTCAATGATGAATTTGTCAATCGCTTCTTTTTCGTTGTCAAATCCCTTTTTCCTTGCGCTTGCCATTACGACTGTTTCAAATCTTTTAATGTTTTCATTGACATATTCAATTTCTTCATCAGACAAGCCCATTTTCTTAGCGTTCTGATTTCCCATCATCGCGCGGCTTCTGTTTTCGTGCGCTTCGGCTTCACTCTCTTTTTCTGAAAGTTTCTCACCGTTCCTGTAGAAGTCGTTTACAACCTTTTCAGCAAGGCTTTCAGCGTCTTTGTCAGAAAGTTTTTCTTTGTTTCGTAATGAGCCTGTAACGCTCGCTGTTGTCAGTGAAATTTCGCGTTCAAGCCGCTTGTTCGGGTTCTTTTCAAACTGTGAGGATAATTCCGCCCGCCACTTTCCATTTTTGATGTATTCGGTCAGTTTTTCGTTTGAGATTCCGAAATTGCTATCAAGCGTTTTTTCTGATGATTTTTCGCCCTGCGGCTTTAATTTTGCTTCTTCTTCCCCGAAAACATCTGAATACTTTTTATAAAGTTCATTGTGTCCGCTCTCTTTGATGAGGTCGCCTACAAGTTTCGGCTTAAAGAAATAGTCGATATTCAAGCCCTTCAAATCACCTGCGGCGGCAAGTTCCTTCAAGTCGATGTAGCCCCATTCGCTCATCTGCGGGTCGCCGTTGTTGTCGCAATAGCCGTATGCCTCGCCGTTGTCGCCAAGTTCCGTGATGTAATAATCCTTGCCGCCGACAAAATAATGCAGCTTTGCTTCGTACTTGCCTTCTCCGAGTTTCGGCATTGCCTGTATCGTTTCAAGCAATGCTTTTACATTGTCTAACTGCTCCGTGTTTGTCGCTTCAATCTGCGAGTGCGGAATAATCCCCAAGTCAAACAACTGCGGCTTGATAACTTCTTTGAGAATTTGCGCTTTTGTTTTCGGCTTGTCGCTTTCGGTATTGTTCTTTTCCGTAAGGTCGATGATATGAACATCGCCGTCTTTCACGGATTGAATTGTCATACCGCCTACGGAATTCTTGTAGTATTCTTCAAGTGATTGTTTGGCGGCTTCCAGCGTTTCAGTTTTTACGGCAACCTTCTTTTCTGCGGTTGCCGCCTGCTTTTCCTGCTGCTCTACCGCCTTACCAGTGTACATTCCCCAGATTTTACGCATGAGGTATGGGTTCGCTTTCCAAGCCTTCT
>ERZ842401.4675-NODE-4675-length-15729-cov-5.689550_pt1 | contig 15729 bp, 9 predicted proteins | sample MGYA00521270_ERZ842401 | MGnify/ENA primary metagenome ERZ842401 (study PRJEB31892, sample SAMEA3878208) | bioreactor metagenome | biome: Moose rumen | place: Sweden | collected 2011-10 | study: EMG produced TPA metagenomics assembly of the PRJEB12797 data set...
CGCCAGCTGAGCCTCAGGCACATCGAGCATAACGTGCTCAACGCCAAGCTACACCAGAAGGAGGCCGACATCGTGGCACAAGCCGGACGCCAGGTTAACGGCAAGGGTGTGGTGACCATCGCCACCAACATGGCAGGTCGTGGTACCGATATCAAGCTCACCCCCGAGGTTAAGGAGGCTGGCGGTCTCGCCATCATAGGCACCGAGCGTCACGAGTCACGACGTGTAGATAACCAGCTGCGTGGTCGTGCCGGCCGTCAAGGCGACCCGGGAAGCTCTGTGTTCTTCGTCTCGTTTGAGGACAAGGTAATGCGTCTGTTTGCCAGTGAGCGCGTAGTGCGCCTGCTCGACCGCTTGGGATTGCACGATGGCGAGATGATAGAGTCACCCATGGTCACCAAGAGCATCGAGAACGCACAGAAACGCGTGGAGGAGAACAACTTCGGTATCCGTAAGCACACCCTCGAGTATGACGACGTGATGAACTATCAGCGCAACGCCATCTACACTCGCCGTCATCATGCACTGCTGGGTGAACGCATAGGCATCGACATCATCAACACCCTCTACGACAGCATTGAGGATACCGTCAACAAGTTTGACTCTTCGTCCTTCGAGGACCTGAAGATGCAAGTGCTGTCGCTCTATGCCATCGAGCCTCCATTCAGCGAGGAGCAATTCCGCAAGCAAGACTCACAAAAGAGCATCGACCAGCTCTTCGACGCTGTGATGGAAGCCTTCAAGCGCAAGACAGAGCGACTCTCGGAGGTCGCCAACCCCGTGATACAGAGCGTGTGCGAGCGACAGGTGAGCGAGGGCGCACCAGAGCCTCACGGCAAGATGCGAGTGCCCATCACCGACGGCAAGCGCACCTTCGGCATCGTCATCGACCTCAAGGAGGCCTACGAGACCCAAAGCAAGTGCATCGCCAAGGCTTGGCAGAAGGCTATCCTGCTGCTATCTATCGACGAGAACTGGAAGACACACCTGCGCGACCTCGACCAACTGCGCCAGAGCGTGCAGAACGCCAGCTATGAGCAGAAAGACCCGCTAGTAATCTACAAACTCGAGTCGTTCAACCTCTTCCAGGCTATGCTCGCCGACATGAACAACAAGGCCATCTCGTCGCTCATGCGAGGACAGATTCCACAGCAAGAAGGCAACCCCGAAGTGACACGGGCGCAAGAGGAACGTCGTCAGCGCCAGCGCTACAGCGAGGGACGCGGACAAGATGCCGACGCTGTGGCAGCGGCAGCAGCAGCGCAGCGACAAGCTGGCATGAGCGCCAGCCAGGCAGGACGCGGACCGGTGGCCCCCATCCGCAACGAGGGTCCCAAGATTGGCCGTAACGACCCATGCCCCTGCGGCAGCGGCAAGAAATACAAAAACTGCCACGGAAAACTTTAGGTGGGTTCTATAAATTAATTGAGATGGATTTTGTTTTTATGTCGAGTAGATTTTTTCTTAAAGTGAAGAATAGTAGCGGGCTACATTTCAAGAGTTTAAGTAAAAATATGCCGACAGAAAACAAAATACAGCCAACACATATTATTACTTTTTCTTAATTTATAGAACCCACCTTTAATCAATGCATAATTCTTAATGCATAATGCACAATTAAAACAATCCCCTTGAGCCTCATTGCTCAAGGGGATTGTTATTCTTCTCACATTTACTCTAAAAGAATATTACAGCTGGCTGTAGTTTAGATTCATGGCTGCTTCCATGCCTTTTCTCACGTCACCAGTTTGGAATCCCGCCTTGAACCAGCGCATGCGCTGGTCGCTGGTGCCGTGGGTGAAGCTCTCGGGAACGGCGTAGCCCTGACCGCGCTTCTGCAGATAATCGTCACCAATCTTCTGCGCACAGTCGATAGCCTCTCTCAAATCAGTGTCGTCCATTGAGCCAAAAAGTTCATTGTCGTAGTGGGCCCAGCATCCGGCAAGATAGTCGGCAAGCAGCTCAATGCGCACGCTCTCCTTGTTGGCCTGCGCGCTGCCCTGACCATACTGGCGCATCTTGGCGTGAATTTTGTCGAGGATACCAGTCAGGTACTCCACATGGTGTCCCACCTCATGAGCTATCACGTAGGCGTAGGCAAAATCACCGTCAGCGTCAAGCTGCTGCTTCATGGTTGAGAAGAACGACAAGTCAAGATACAGACACTGGTCTCCACTGCAATAGAATGGTCCCATCGCCGCTTGACCTTGACCGCAAGCAGTGCTTGTGGAACCAGAATAGATCACCATCGTGGGATCCTTATATTCTCCCAAATTCTGCTCACGGAATATTTTTGACCACACATCCTCGGTGCCGCCAAGTATCTGGCACGAGAATTTGTAAAGTGCCTGCTCCTCTTCGCTGAATTCAGTCTGTCCCTAGGCCTGAATTTGATTGTTGGTGAGTCCACCACCGCCCATCATGCCGCCCAAGACGTCACCTATATTTATGCCCCCGCCGCCAAGGTTTCCGCTGCCGCCGCCCATAAACATGGCAACGAGTGCGATGATGATACCCATAATACCGCCGCCAACGCCGGCCTTGGCGCCGCTGCTCATGCCACGGCGATCCTCTACGTTGGTACTCTCTCTGCGTCCTTCTAATTTCATATCGTTTTTGTTTTATTGGTTACACATATTTATAAAAGTACAAAAGTAGTTATTTTTTTAAGAAACAACAACAACAATCTCAAAAAAACACATAAAAAGAGCAAAAAAATGGTGCTGCGAATATTTTTTTCGGTTTTTTCGAAAAAATATCGCAAAAAACCTTGCCAGTTCAAAAAATAGTTGTACCTTTGCACTCGGAAATCAACAAGGGTTTCCCTTTTTTGACTCCGTGGCTCAGTTGGTAGAGCAACTGACTCTTAATCAGTGGGTCGAGGGTTCGAGCCCCTCCGGGGTCACAAGAAAATCGGCTAGCAGGCTTATAAAACAGCATGTTAGCCGGTTTTCTTTATCGCGCCCACAACACGATGCGAGGCAAATAGAGTTCATCCGTAAAAAGGTGGGGCGAGATAAGTCGGAGACTTGACCATGTGCGAAAAAATGCGATTAAGCGAGAAAATGCTCACGCTCGAAATAACCCTGAGCAAGCTGTAGGGTCAGGGTGTTGCATAATTTTGGAAGAGACTCTTTTCGCTACGCACGACTATGAATAATAATCCAGGTTAATGTTTTTCTCGTCTCAGACAGCATTTTCAGTGTCAAATGCCAGTCTCAATAGTGGTAAATAAAATAAATTCTGGCGGGTTTTTTTACTTTTCTCGTTGATATTTCGTCAAAAATTACTAACTTTGTCGATTAAAAGTTCATCTACGAAGTTAAGGAGTTATCGAGTTTTTGTTCTCCCCTACTCCATGACTCCGTAGAAATAGCCGAGCTTAATCGCATTTTTGAATAAAATGCTCACGCTCGCAAGGCTTTGAGATGTATGGTCAGGGCTGCCCTGACCGCCATGCACACATGATTAATGCCGAATCATGACTCAAGGCGGACACGGCATGCCGTGTCCCTACAATCGCATTTTTCAAGATAACCCACAACACAAGATATGAACGACGATAATAACATAAATGAGGAAGTAAATGAGTCAATGGAGCTGAATGAAGCGAATGATTCTTCTCCTGCGTCACCCTCCTCGCCCGATTCCCGACCCACGATCCCCGATTCCCGATCTCCGATTCCCGACAAGGACAAGAAGCTGCGCCTCTCGGGAATGTATGAGAACTGGTTTATCGACTATGCCAGCTATGTAATTCTTGAGCGTGCCATCCCGCACATCGAGGATGGCCTCAAACCCGTGCAGCGCCGCATCCTCCATGTGATGAAGGAGAGCGACGACGGCCATTACACCAAGGTCGCCGGCATCGTGGGCGACACCATGCACTACCACCCTCACGGCGACGCATCCATTGGCGACGCATTGGTGCAACTTGGTCAAAAAGAACTACTTATCGACACACAAGGAAACTGGGGCAACATCCTCACTGGCGACGGAGCCGCAGCGCCCCGTTACATCGAGGCAAGGCTTAGCGAGTTTGCCCTCGAGGTGGCGTTCGACAACAAGGTCACCGAGTGGACGATGAGCTACGACGGCCGCAACCGTGAGCCCATCACGCTGCCAGTGAAGTTCCCGTTGCTGCTGGCGCAGGGTGCCGAGGGCATCGCAGTGGGCTTGTCGTGCAAGATACTGCCTCATAACTTCAACGAGATACTTGATGCCGCAGTCGCCTACCTCAAAGGCGAGGAGTTCCAGCTCTATCCCGACTTCCCCACCGGCGGATATGTGGATGTGAACAACTACCGCGACGGCGAGCGAGGCGGCAGTGTGAGAGTACGCACTAAGATTGAGAAACTCGACAACAAAACCCTTCTCGTCAAGGATTTGCCCTACGGCAAGACTACCAGCACACTCATAGACTCAATTTTGAGAGCAGCCGAGAAAGGCAAGATAAAAATCAAAAAGGTGGAGGACAACACCTCCTCTACCGCCGAGATTATCGTCACCCTGCAGCCTGGCACGTCGAGCGACAAGGCGATTGACGCGCTCTACGCCTTCAGCGACTGCGAGACCAGCATTTCGCCAAACATCTGCGTCATCAAAGACGAGAAGCCGCAGTTCCTCACCGCAACCCATCTGCTGCAGTTCAGCGTAGATCACACCAAGGACATTCTGCGGCGCGAACTCGAGATACAGCGTCTCGACACTATGGAGTCGCTGTTCTTTGCCTCGCTCGAGAAAATCTTCATCGAGGAGCGCATCTACAAAGATAGAGGCTATGAGCAGGCTAAGGACGAGGACGCCGCCGTCAACCACATTGACAAACGCTTGGAGCCGTTCAAGCCACAGTTCTACCGCGCCATCACACGTGATGACATCCTGCGCCTGATGGAAATCAAGATGAAGCGCATCGTTAAGTTCAACAGCGACAAGGCGGACAATTACATCGCCATGCTCAACGAGCGCCTTGCCGACATCGACTACAAACTCGCGCACCTCGTGGAGCACACCATCAACTGGTATGAGAACCTGAAAAAGAAATATGGGCACCTGCATCCACGCAAGACCACCATACGCGACTTCGATACCATCGTTGCCAGCAAAGTCGCCGAAGCCAACGAGAAACTCTACATCAACCGTCAGGAGGGCTTTATCGGCACCGCGCTCAAGAAGGACGAGTTTGTGTGCAACTGCAGCGACATCGACGACATCATCATCTTCTATAAAGATGGTAAATATAAGGTCATCAAAGTCGCCGAGAAGATTTATGTGGGCAAGAACATCCTTTATGTGGGAGTTTATAAGCGCAACGACACACGCACCATCTTCAACGCTCTCTACACCGACGGACGCGGCGGCACCACTTATATGAAGCGATTTGCCGTGACAGGTGTGACCCGCGACAAGGAATATGACATCACTCAAGGCAAGCCAGGGTCGAAGGTGGTGTGGTTCACCGTCAACCCCAACGGCGAGGCCGAGGTGCTGCGCATCACCCTCAAGCCCAAGAAGCACCTGCGCACGGTGCAGTTTGACGTCGATCTCGCCGACATGGCTATCAAGGGCAAGACCACTCGTGGCAACATGGTGACCAAGAACGAGATACACCGCATCACCCTCAAGGAGCATGGACGTTCCACGCTCGACGACCGCGAGGTGTGGTTCGACCACGATATACTGCGTCTCAACTACGAGGGACACGGCGTTTCGTTAGGAAAGTTTGCCGGCGAAGACCGCATTCTCGTGATAATGAAGAACGGAGAGTTTTACACCACCACCAGCGAGGCCACCAACCACTATGAGGAAGGCATCCTGCGCATCATGAAGTATGACCCTGGCATGGTGTGGACCGCCATCCTCAACGATGCCGACCAGGGATATGTCTATCTCAAGCGCTTTACCCTCGACGATAACAACAAGAAGCAGCGCATGATTGGTGACAATCCCGAGTCATCGCTCATCGTGCTCTCCAACGAGAAATATCCTCGCTTTGAGGTGAAGTTTGGCGGTGACGACAGCTTCCGCGAGAACTTAATAGTTGACGGCGAGGAGTTTATCGCCGTCAAGAGCTTCCATGCCAAGGGCAAGCGTCTCACTAACTACAACGTTGAGACAGTTACCGAACTTGAGCCGCGCATCGTGGAGGAAGAGGCTCCCCAAGAAAGCGAGGAACCAGTTACCGAAGGAGGCGAGGAACTCAACGACGACATCAGCCAGCAGGAAGTCCTCGACAAACTCACAGGCCAAACACGCCTCTTTGATGACGAAGAAAACTGACTTCTGACATCTGACTTCTGACATCTGAAATGATTAGCAAGATTGACATACGGTTTCTGATTTTCATGCTTTTAATGGCATGGAGCTGGCAGTGCGTTTTGGCGCAAGACGGCGACGAGGAGCCGCTGCGACCTGTAGCTACTGTCATTTCGGCTCAATATGGTCATGCCTCCACCCTCGACACCTACCTCTCGCCAGTGAGATATGGCGGTCACGCCATGTCGCTCAACTACGAGGCGCAGCAGGCAACAGGCTTCGCACCAGAGAGCTGGACACGTCAGTTGAGCGTGGGCGTGGACTTTGACTACACCCACAATCCCGCTGGTAACCACACCATGCACTCGCTAATGGTAGATTGTCGCTGGGGCATGATGCATCGCTGGAACGATGTGCTAGCACCAGGACTTCAGTTCCAACTCGGCGGTGCCACCCAACTGCGTGGAGGTGTGCTTTATAACGCCAATAACAGCAACAATGTGGTCTCTACACGCATCCACTGGAACGTGGGGCTGCTGGGGCAAGCTATCTACAACACCCGCATCAAGCGACTGCCCATCACCTTGCGCTATCAGGCATCGGTGCCGGTGATTGGCGCATTTTTCTCGCCCGACTATGATGAGGCATATTATGAGATTTATTTGGGCAACCACAGCAATCTCGCCCACTTCGGCTGGTGGGGCAACCGCTTCGACCTCGACCATTCCCTCACCGCCGACCTGCATCTGGGCAACACCATTCTCAGGATAGGCTACCGCAACCGCGTCTCCACGTCGTGGATTAACAACATCAGCACCCGCGACATGACGCACTACATCGTGATAGGACTTGGCGGTGAGTTCCTGAACATTGGCGTTAAGAACAGAAACAAGTTGAACAACAATATAATATCGTCGGTTTATCAATGAAGCGCTGGGTGAACATATTGCTGCTCGCGGTGGCTTTGCTGCCCCTGGCTTCTTGCCACGAGGAAGTGGAGTGGAAGGACGACGCTTTGGGCAACTTCGATGCACTGTGGACCATCCTCGATGAGCATTACTGCTTCTTTGCCTACAAAGACATCGACTGGCAGGAGGTGCGCTCACGCTACCGCAGCAAGATTTCTAAAGACATCACCAGCCGTGAGCTCTACGACCTGTGCAGCGACATGCTCAAGGAACTCCAGGACGGGCATGTGAACCTGGTGTCGTCCTACGATGTGTCGCGCTACTGGATTTGGGAGCAATATCCCGAGAACTACGACGAGCGCCTAATCGATGAGCATTACCTGAACTTCAACTACCGCCGCGCCTCGGGCATCAAATATCAGATACTGTCTAACAACTACGCCTATATGTACTATGGCGACTTCTCTAGCGGCATAGGCGAAGGAAATCTCGATATCGTGCTCAATGACCTGGCGGTGAGCGACGGACTCATTATCGACGTGCGCAACAATGGCGGAGGCTATCTCACCAACGTCGAGACTCTGATTGGACGCTTCATCGACGAGCGCATCTATGCTGGCTCAATACAGCACAAGACTGGCAAGGGGCATAACGAATTCTCCGAGCCTTACGAATACTATTTCGAGCCAGCGCATGGTCGAGTTCACTACAACAAGCCCGTTGTCGTGCTTGCCAACCGAGGCTCGTTCAGCGCTACCAACAATTTCGTCTCAATCATGAAGTCGCTGCCCAATGTCACCGTGGTGGGCGACACTACGGGAGGCGGATGCGGACTGCCCTTCACCAGTGAGCTGCCCAACGGCTGGAGCATACGCTTCTCGGCAGCCCCCATCACTGGCCCCGACGGAGAACTAACGGAATTTGGTGTGGAGCCTGATGTCAAAGTGGATATGACCGAAACCGACATGGCACAGGGCAAAGACACTATCCTTGAAAAAGCTTTTGAGATACTGCAACAACAACGCATAAATAATTGAGCCTTATGGAAATCACCCCCATCGCCACATTCCACTCGCCATTTAAGGAGAAGTTTGGCATTCCGCGTCAAAGTGGGATTGTGAGCGCTCTGGAGGGTACCATAGTCTTCTTGCCCGAGTTCCGAAATCCCGACAGCCTGCGGGGCATCGACGAGTTCGACTACCTGTGGCTCATCTGGGAGTTCTCGGCCAACCGGCACGCGGCCACTAGTGCCACAGTGCGTCCGCCACGCCTGGGAGGGAACACCCGCATTGGGGTCTTTGCCACACGCTCGCCCTACCGCCATAATGCCTTGGGGCTCTCGGCAGTGAGGCTCACCAGGGTGGAACTCACCACGCAGCAAGGTCCGGTAATCCATGTTGCCGGCGCCGACCTGATGGATGGCACACCCATCTACGACATCAAGCCTTACGTTGCATACGCCGATGCCCACCCTGAGGCGCGCAGCGGCTTCGTTGATAGCAACGATTGGCAACAGCTTGATGTGAATATTCCTGATGAAGTGGCGCAACAGTTCTTGCCCAAGCAGCTCGACGCTTTGCGGCAGACTCTTGCCCTCGACCCCCGGCCGCACTACCACGACGACCCTGCCAAGGTCTATGGCATGCGCTTCGCCGGTCATGACATCCATTTCACCGTTGATGGAAACACTTTGAAGGTAATTACTCTATAGTTTGATGTTTTTTTTGTATTTTTGCAAACCATAAGTTTATAACACATGCACGGCATAGACATAAAAGAAGATTACTTGCTGAGTCTTGGAAATGGCATTCTTGACACGCTGCTCCTTGACCGCACCACTGGTGAGAATATCATTTGGGCTACAGATGACTATGCCTCAATGGGCGATGAATATACCTTCTTTAAACATATTACTCCAGAACTTATTACCGGTGAAAATACAAATGTGATTCAGCCTCGTGTTGCAAAGAGCGAAAAAGAAAGAAAACTGAGAGCCAGGAAGATGGCCGAGGTGTTCACTCCATCGTGGCTTTGCAATGACATGAACAATGGTGTTGATGAGAGATGGTTCAAACGGACTCCAGTATTCAATGTCGCTTTTACTGAAGGAGGGAAGCATAGCTGGACTCCCACTACTGATAAAATTTTGTTTCCTGAAGGCAAAACCTGGCAGGAATATGTCAGTATGGGTGTGATAGAAATCACTTGCGGTGAGGCCCCTTTCCTGGTTAGTCGTTATGATGCTGTAACTGGTGAGGCGATTCAGGAATTAAGCTATCGCATAGGTTGGCTTGACCGCAAACTTCGCATTGTCAATGAGAATACCGAAAATTACGAAGATTGGCTCTATTGGACAAAGATGGCATTCAAAGGTATTCTTGGTTTTGAGTGGCAAGGTGACAATCTGCTCTTGGCGAGAGAGAACCTTTTAATGTCGTTCTTTGACTATCATGAGGACCGTTTTAAAGGAGAGCCTGCCATTGAAGACATTAAAGAAATTTCAAATATCATATCCTGGAACATTTTTCAAATGGACGGATTGAAATTTGTGATTCCTCGCAGTTGTCATCCTGTTGTTGTTGAAACCCATGATTTGATAACAGGTGAATTGATTCGCCAAGAGATAGAATGTGAAGGTTGCAAAAAAGGGTTAATCCATAAGCATAACGGCATCTATGTGAAAATGATGGACTGGGATATAGGACAACCAGTGTTTTTCCACACATACAACGGACTTGCAAAAATAGATAAGCTGTAAAAATAATGAATACTGAAGTTGTCGATAAAATAATCATTGGTCGTGTAGAACCTCACATCTATGCGTTTGAGACTAATACGGTGCCCAATTACCTAAAGATTGGTGATACCTATCGTCCTGTCGAGGAACGGCTGGAAGAATGGCGTCATCATTATAAAGACCTGGTAAAACTCTATGAGCATGAGGCACGAGTCGATGAGAAATATTTTAGAGACTTCGAGGTGCATAAGTTTGTGATAGAAGAGAAGAAACGCAGTCGTATTACTCGCGACGTATTTCCTAATCTTAAATATTTTTCCAACGAATTCTTTGAAAATGCCGTACCTTCTGACATAGACGAGGCGATTGCTGACATTAGAGAAAGTGCAAAGAAAAATGACGGACGATATAAGTTCTACTCTATGCAAGATGGCTGGATACCAGAGGACTTCCATTATACCCGAGATAAAGAGCCTTTAATTCCACGCCCTAATCAGGCTGATGCAATAGAACGTTTTGAAAACGCAATCAAGAATAAACGTACCCATCTGCTGATGTATGCTGTCATGCGTTTTGGTAAGAGCTTTACGGCAATGTGTTGCGCTCAAAAAATGAACGCTGACTTGGTGCTTGTTGTTTCTGCAAAGGCCGATGTGAAAGGAGAATGGAAGAAAACTGTTGAGAAATTCAAGAACTTTGAGGAATACCAATACTTTTCAAGCAACGATTTGAAGTCTAATCATCAACTGATTTTGGAAGCAAAGGAAAAAAGGCAGAAAATTGTCGTTTGCTTGACGTTGCAAGACTTGAGCAGCAACGAGATTAAGGAACGTCACAAGCAGCTGTTCGAGCAATCTGTAGATCTGTTGATTGTTGACGAGACACATTTTGGTGCTCGTGCTGAACACTATGGTTCTGTGTTGACAAAGGTTTCCAAAAACAAGATATTGGTTCAGGAAAAGAAGCACAACGATGAGAGTGTAGACGATTTGTTAGAACAAACACGAAAACTGAAAAGCAAAGTTCAACTTCATCTGTCAGGCACTCCATATCGTATATTGATGGGCAATGAGTTTACCGATGAGGATATTATCAGTTATTGCCAGTTTACAGACATCATCGAAGCAAGTCATAAGTGGGATGAGGAAAACCTAGACATGAAAGAAGAATGGGAGAATCCCTACTTTGGCTTCCCTCAGATGGTCAGATTTGCTTTCAATCTCAATGCTTCTGCTATCAAGAAACTTGACGAACTGAAACAAGCGGGCATTTCTACGGCTTTCCGCGAATTATTCTGTCCTCTTTCTATCACAAAGGACAACAATGATAAGCACCTTGTCTTCAGACATGAACAGGAAGTCCTTGATTTCTTGCAAGTAATTGATGGTTCAAAGGAAGACACTAATGTAATGGGATTCCTTGACAATGAACGCATCAAGCAGGGGAACTTGTGTCGTCATGTCGTAATGGTGTTGCCTTATCGCGCTTCGTGTGACGCAATGGAGGCCCTTATTAAAAAACACAAAGGCAAATTTAAGAACCTCTCCAATTATGAGATATTGAACATCACAGGCATAGAAGATGAGCGATTATATGGTGATCTCACAAATGTAAAGAAGAAGATTGAGGACTGCGAAGCCAATGGTGAGAAAACGCTGACGTTGACTGTTAATCGCATGCTGACAGGTTCGACAGTTCCAGAATGGGATACTATGATTTATTTGAAGGAGACTCAATCGCCGCAGGAGTATGACCAGGCCATCTTCCGCTTGCAAAATCCCTACGTGGTGACATATACTGATGGTGATGGTAACATCGCAAAGCGAAATATGAAACCACAGACTTTGTTGGTTGATTTTGACCCAAATCGCATGTTTTTCCTTCAGGAACTTCGCGCGCATATTTATGACATCAACACTGATGCCAATGGTAACCGTCATCTGTTGGAACGAATTGGAAAGGAGCTTGAGGTTTCGCCTGTGATTTGGCTGAATAAAGACAAGCTGCGAGAAGTTACGCCAAATGACATTTTGGACTTTATTCGTAAGTATTCCAGCGAAAGGAGCATATTAGATGAGGCCAAGGATGTGCCAGTTGACCTCTCGCTGCTTGATGTCGATGAACTGCGAGAGGAAATCATGCGCCAACAGCCTATTGGAGCCAGAGGCGGCTTGAAGATAAATCCAACTAAAGAAGAGGGTGAAGATGACATTGATTTAGGCGCAGATGATGCGATGCCATCAGAAGAAGATGTGACAAGTCCAAGATCAGAAAAAGAGAATAAGGAAGATGACTCTTTAGGCAAGCGGATTGTCACGCTATATTCACGTTATCTGTTCTTCGCATTCCTTTCAAAAGATAAGGTGATGGCTCTTCAGGATATTATGGATGTGATTGAAAATGGGGGTGACAATAAGCGCATAGCCAAGAACCTTGGTGTCAGCAAGAGAATGGCGCAACTTCTTCATAAGCATTTAAATCCTAATGCTCTTAGAGAACTGGATTATAAAATTCAGAATATTAACGACCTTGCTAACGATGAGAGCAAACAGCCCATAGAACGTGTGGAGAATGCCATCAGGCAGTTTGGCCGCTGGTCAGAGTCGGAGGTGGTAACACCTGTTGAAAGCGTGGCATTGAGAATGTTGCGTCAGGTTCCTCATGACAGGATTGCCGCCGATGCGAAGTTCCTCGATATAGCATCAAAAGTTGGCGAGTTTGCTTACGCCATCTTACTCGAGTTTGGCGACAGCTATAAAGACAAAATATATTCTATCCCTACATCATCCATAGCCTACGAGTTCACTCGCAAGGTGTATGAGGCTTTGGACATGCCAGTAGAGAATATAGCAAGTGATTATAATTCTTACGACCTCATCGGCGAGCGTGCCGAGGAGATAATAAACAAGATAAAAAAAATGGGAATAACAGTAGCGGTGGGCAATCCACCATATCAAGACGAAGGCGGTTCGGGCGGCACTAATGATGCACCAATTTATCAGAAATTTTGTGGAATAACCAAAGAAGTAACTACAGACTTTACTATGATGATAACTCCATCAAAATGGTTTACAGGAGGACGCGAGCATCTATTAGGAGATTTTAGACGAGATATGTTAAAAGGTGGCAATGTGTTGTTTATGAGTGCATACAGTGATGCTGGAGCTCTGTTCCCAAATGTGGAAATAAAGGGTGGTATTTGCTACTTTATTACAGATCGTCTTCATTCTGGCAAATGTGAATATTCTTTGAATAGGGATGGAGTTGTGAGCTCTGCCAGCTTAAATTTAGGAGAATATGACATACTTATACGTGAACCACAAATGGCACTTATCGTTAATAAAGTGCTGAAACAAGCTAAAATAGATGGTGTGGACTTTGTTGAAGGTCATATTTCTTCAGACACACCATTTGGAATACCTACTAATCCGTCAAAAAGTAAAAAGACCAAATATGAGGTGGTAAATGAGAAGCGAAACCTTGATGACGTGCTCATTTTCTATCTTGATGGAAACAAACGAACTGTTGGATATGTTGATCGTAAACTTATAAGTAAAAACGCAGAAGATATTGACGCTGTAAAAGTCTTTATCCCAGCAGCATACGGTGCAAGCGAATCTTTTCCTCATCAAATACTTGGAGTTCCAGAGTTTGCTCCTATTGGCTCTGTTTGCTCGCAGACATATCTCTATATAAAGTTCCCCACAGAAACTGAGGCTACCAACTTTATATCCTATCTTAAGACACGATTTTTCCGCGCTTTGGTATCTGCAATCAAGATAACTCAACATGCTCAGACCTCTGTATATCATTTCGTGCCGATGCAAGACTTCTCTCGCCCCTGGACCGATGAAGAATTATATAAGAAGTATGACTTGACCGAAGACGAGATAAAGTATATTGAGTCAATGATTAAGCCAATGTGATGATGTGTCATTTGGTTTTTGAGCGATAAGGCAACAGTGCCTCTCCCGTCAAATGATGCGTCATAGCGTTGATGGAAACACTTTGAAAGTAATTGATAAATAATATAATTAAAATTTGCTCCCCATGTTACAAATCCGATGTAAAAACAACAATGCGACACGAGAATTTCCGGAGGGAACGTCGCTACTCGATGTGTACAACGCTTTTGCCGATGAGCTGCAATTTAAGTATCCTGTGGTCTCGGCAAAGGTAAACAATGCCTCTCAGGGCCTCAAGTTCAGGCTCTTCCAGAACCGAGATGTGGAATTTATGGACGCTCGTCGCGGCTCGGGATACCGTACCTATGTGCGCTCGCTGTGCTTCGTGCTCTACAAGGCCACTACCGACACTTGCCCTGGCAGCAAGCTCTTTATCGAGCACCCCATCTCGGGGGGCTACTACTGCAACCTTAGAAAGAAAAATGGAGAGCCAGTCATCGACGACGACATCTCGCGCATCAGGACACGCATGCACGAGATTGTGGATAACGACATGGTGTTTCACCGCCATGAGGCTACTACCGAGGCCGCTATCAAGGTGTTTGCCGAGCGCGGCTTTGCCGACAAAGTGAAACTGCTGGAGTCGAGCGGACAAATCTACAGCGACTACTTCACGCTGGAAGACACTGCCGACTATTTCTACGGTCCACTCGTACCCTCGGCAGGGTATCTGAAGGTTTGGGATGTCATAAAATATAAAGACGGATTGCTGCTGCGTGTCCACGACTGGGAGAACCCCACGCAGCTGTCGCCCATGCGTGATATGCCGCACACCTTCGAGATGTTTGCCGAGAAAGTGCATTGGGATGTGATTATGCGTCAGTCCAACGCCGGCGACGTGAACAAGGCGATTCTCAACGGTCACGCCTCAGAGCTGATTCAGGTGAGTGAGGCGTTGCAGGAGAAGAAGATTGTGCAGATTGCCGAAGAGATTGACCGTCGCTTCCGTGACAAGGAGAACCCCATACGCCTCGTGCTCATCACTGGTCCATCCAGCTCGGGAAAGACCACGTTCTGCAAACGTCTGTCAATCCAGCTGCTGGCTTGCGGTCTGCGCCCGTTGTCGTTCTCTACCGACGACTACTTCGTCAACCGCGAGGACACTCCACTGTTGCCTAACGGCGATTATGACTTCGACAACATCAAGGCTGTGGATTGCGACCTCCTCGAAGACCACCTCATGAAACTCATGAATGGCGAGAGGGTAGAAATTCCTGAGTTCAACTTCGTCACCGGCAAGAGGGAGTATAACGGCAAGAAGCTCAAACTCAAGAACGACACGGTGCTCATCATCGAGGGCATTCACGCCCTCAATCCCATGCTCACCGAGCGCATCCCCGACAGCAAGAAGTTTAAGGTGTTTATCTCCACCCTCACCAGCATCTCGCTCGATGACCACAACTGGGTGCCCACCAGCGACAACCGCTTGCTGCGACGCATCATCCGCGACTACAACAAGGGGGCTTTCAGCGCCACCGAGACCATCAGCCACTGGAAAAACGTGTGTACATCGGAGGAGAAATGGATTACGCCCTATCAGGAGAATGCCGACATGATGTTCAACTCGGCGCTCAATATCGAGTTTGCCGTCTTGAGACCCTACGCCGAGCTCATCCTCGCCACTGTGCCCAAGAACTGCCCCGAGTATAGCGAGGCTCACCGCCTGCTCAAGTTCATACACTACTTTATCCCCGTCGATGACAAGGAAATCCCGCCCACCAGCATCATGCGAGAGTTCCTCGGCGGCTCCAGCTTCAAGTACAACAGGTAAGTAATAAGTGTTAAGTAGTAAGTAGTAAGTGTTAAGTAATAAGTGGTAAGTTATAAGTGGTAAGTTATAAGTGGTAAGTTATAAGTGGTAAGT
>ERZ842401.4676-NODE-4676-length-15726-cov-11.450514_pt1 | contig 15726 bp, 1 predicted proteins | sample MGYA00521270_ERZ842401 | MGnify/ENA primary metagenome ERZ842401 (study PRJEB31892, sample SAMEA3878208) | bioreactor metagenome | biome: Moose rumen | place: Sweden | collected 2011-10 | study: EMG produced TPA metagenomics assembly of the PRJEB12797 data set...
CAATCCCCAATATAATTATCAAAAATATAATATATTTTAAAAGTTTAAAATCTTTATATATTTAATGGAATTAAATACCAATTAATTATTTAAAATAATAAAATTAATATATCAAATTTAGCATTAAAATTTCTTCCTAATTATACAAAAAACAAAATTTCTTTTTAAATTATCATTTAATTACTTGTTAAATAATTATATAAATATAGAGCTTGTCCAACTTTTAACGAACCTAAAAATTCATCAGTCATAACTTCCATTAATTTTGCAACTTCCATTTCAAACGTCTCCGATTCAGTAAAATATGGTTCCCATAATTCAGGTCTTATAATTTCATTTAATAATGTATTATTTTCATTAATTTCATTTTCCCCCCTCTTTCCTGCCAGATATCTCGAAATAAATCTTCTCAAAGCTGTACAGAATTTTTCTTGTTTTATTATTTTATTACTATCATTCATTATACTATAAAAATATTGTTTTATTTTTAATGCCCAAGGTGCATCAATAGTTTGTAAATAATCCCCGACTAAATTATCTTTGAAAGAATCCCAACATAATTCTTCGAATAATTCAAAAATGCTTATTAAAGTATTTAATCCAAAGGAAATACTATTATTATTATTATTTATTTCTTCTTCGTTATCTAATATATTAAAGCTTTGTTCTTTGCTATGATTTTCGTTAGATTTAAAAAAGAGACGAATTTCATTGCATATATTTATTTGCTTTGGAAGTTTTTTAATGATATCACTTATTTGCTCATATCGGTCATAATTTTCTCTTTGTAAATAGTCTATTAATAATTGTAAAGAAAATAACATATTTTTAATTTCTTTTTTTTCGAACTTTTTTTCTTCTAATTTATTTTTATTATCACCTTTATTTAAGAAATCATTTATATATTTAATCTGTTCATTACTTAATTTTCTTTGCGGATATTTCTCATTGAAATTTGTTATTATACTACTTTTATTTCCTCTAAAGCCTTCATATTTATATGTGACAAATCTTAATTCATCTTTGAATTTCCTTAATCCAGGTAATAAAATACTTCCTAATTCTCGTTCTATATTTTCGAAATTGTGTATAAATGTATTTATATTAATATAATTAAGTTGTTTTTCTCCTTTATTGAAATTTTCGAACATATCAGGAATTGAATTTTTTAAAATTATATCAGTTAATACTTCATCATTAATTTTATTTAAATCAATTATTTCATTTATTTGTACATCTTGGATCATAGTTTCTTGACTTAACTGTTCATTAAAGCATGATAATATATCACTTTTCGAATTTATTATTTGATTCAAAAATGTATTTTGTAAATCTATTAATGTTTTATACATTGCGGCTAAAACCATACCATGACCAAAATCACCTTCATCTACTAAGAAATATGCTAAAGGGGAATTAGTATTAATTTCAGTAAAGTATTTTTGATTATTATTTTTAAATTGTTTACAGCCATAACCTTCGACTAAAGGACGCACTTTATTCCATGATTCAATAAAATCTAATACATCTTGTTTTATTTCACTAAAGTCAAATTCTGATTTTAATTTTAAATCATTCGCTGATTTTCGCGAATATTGAAAGCTGCATCTTTCTAATAAGAAATTCGCTAATTTATTTATTTTTGGTATTTCTTGAAGTAATCGTATTTTATCCATGTCCTGAGTTAATATTATTTTAAGTAAAGGATATTTATCTTCTGAATTTAATATATTCGAAAACTTTTTTTTAAATATGGCAATAGTTGGTATTTTTGAATGAAGGAAAAATTCAGTGCATGGATATATTTCTTCTTTATAAATAAAAGGAGGAAATCTTTCATAGATTATTGCCATATCAGAGAAAGGATCAAAATCTAATAATAAAGAATTATCTTCTTCATATTGGGACATTCCTTTTGTATTTAATATACCTTGCTTTATTTTTTGATTAAATAAATTTTCAAAAGATTCAAAACTTTGTAAAGAAGCAAAATAATGAACTCCAGAAAATAATTGATATATAGGTCCATATAATACATTTAATATAATTCTGATATTTTTATTTGATAATTCTTGTATAATATCCCAATTCGTTTCCAATGTTTGAAACAAAGTCATATCTTTTATTGCAAAAATATTTAAATTTATATCAGTAATATATCCAAAAATTCTACTAATAAATAAATGTGAATAATATATAAAACTTAAAATACGATAAGATATTTGTTCTAAATTTCTTATTTTTTCTCTTCTTAAAAAGTTTTCTTTATTGCATCCCATTGAACGTTTTAAATCATTATATCTTAATTCTTTAGTCTCATGTTTTGATACTATCGTGTTATAAAAGTCATCTAAAAGCATATTGTTCATATTTTTATCTGCATAGGATAAATCGAATTTTGTTTTCCTTGTTTCACTATTGAGGAATATTCTCATATGACCCACTCTTTTAAATAAGATATGGTGTTCACCGCCTATTTTTTCACCGCATATTGGACATGTTGAAATGACTGTTGGGAAGGTACATTCACCTACTGAATAAGTATATCCACAGGAGCAAATATAAGCACCATATTTTAAAGGATCTCTTGTCAAATTTTCTTTTATTATTTCATAAGATTCTTTAAATATATCAAACGTAGCTGGTTTACCTGGAAGGAAATTTTTTGATAATGTATCGAAACATTGGAAAGAAATTAAATCAGAATAAAAATTTTTTGTCTTTGTTCCTAAAGACATAAGAACAAATCTAATACTCCATAAAAATATTTCATATTGTTTTAGAGTTATTTGATTACCAATGAGAGGTTTGACTTTTTGGAAGAATTCATTAGGGGTTAATAACGATAAAAGTTTTTTCGCTTCTTGAGGAATTATTTGAAGTTTATTTATTTCATTTTGTAGTAATTTATATATATCATTATTTTTTTCGATGTAAAATTCATTATGAAAATTTTGTAATAAGAAATTATTAATATAAAAACAGAAATATAAATCAATAGTATTTACATTCAAAGGATCATTGATAAAATCAAAAAATTTATTTTTATTAAAATTACTAATGGATAATCCTTGAGAAAATTCTTTATATTCTTTTATATAAGAAGAAGGAAGAAAATTAAAATCATATTGATGTTTTACTAATTCAAGTTTTATACCTGGATATTTAGTAGCGATTGGAATTTTTTTTCCTTCTAAATTAAATTCAATAAATTCTTTCTCATTTACAAATTGCTTTGAATACATTTTTAAAATATAATATTTAACCATACGTCTTAATTTATTATCTTTACTATATAATGCATTATTTATATCTTCCCAGATATATATTTCACTAAAATGATTTTTATTTATCTCTATATAATTATTCACATATTTTTTAATATAAGCAATTGAATATAATTTTCCTAATTTATTTAAATAATTAGTTTTATTCCCGATTTTATTATTTCCGCTGATTTCATCATCTAAAAATAATAAAGCTTCATCTAAATAATCCAAACTTGTATTTGATAATAATTCATCAAAAATATTTTTATCTCCATCTTTATTTATTTTTTTGATATTCTGGAAATATATTTCACATAGATATTCGAAATAATATATAATTATTTGATCTAAGATTTGATTCGGTCTATTTATTATTTTTAATAATTTATATTGAGATAAATTTTCATTTTTTGAAAATTCTAAGAATTTTTCTCTTTTTTCTTCCCTGCTTAATTTTGGATCATATATAGGTATTAATTTATCTGGTTTATTATAATTTTCTGAGCCGTCATTGAAAAGTAAAATTAATAATGGTAAAGATCTTTCTAATAAGATCGGATTTTGTTGTCGCTTTATTTTACTGTCTTGATTTGGATATATTAAATTTAATACTTTTATTTTGTATTGGATATCTTTAATAGTTAAAAATTGATTTATTATTAAATTAATAAAAACATCGGCGAAAGCCTCAGATTCTTTTCCTAATATTTTCCCCATGATTTCAATCAATAATAAGAAATTATTAAATAACAATTTGAATTTTTTATTTTCTATTAATTTTTGACTACTGCATATAATATTTGTTATGGCATTTATATTATCATTATTTATTAATTTATTTTCTGTTTGTTTTTCTAAAACTTTGAAAATATTTGCCAAATTTTTTATAACGAATAATTCTTTACTATATAACAACATTCTTTTTTCTAATAAAATACACAATTTACTTATATTCTCTATACAAGACATCGGTATCACTCCGAATTTTTTTAATAAATTATTATCTAATTCCCCATTATCTCCTTCAATTTTATTTTCATTTAATAACGAGAATTCTTGGAAATTATCATTATCATCTTCTAAATCTGAATCATATTCATCTTCGACTATTTCATTTTTATCTTTGGAATTGTCTTCTATAATATTATATTGCTTGCTTATGCAATGAAGAAGAGATTCATATATGATAAAAAATCCTTCTTTTACTATACGACAATAATCAGGATTTCTTTCTGATATTTCATTTTTTATTTCTTTATTTGATATTATGACTTCTAAATCATTTAATAAATTCGGCATATATTTTCTCATATTAGCAAATATTTCTAATAAAGTATTAATTTCATTTTGATATCCGAATAAAAATCCCAAAATTTTAGCCATCATTAATCCTGTTTTATTTTTACTTTCATCTTTTATATTATTATTAAATAATATTTCATATAATTTTAATAATTTGATGTTTTTATTTTTATTAGCAAAAGCGAAATTATCTTCATTAGTATTCAAAAATCTTAATTGAATTAAAATATCAATAAATCTATAATATTCATCGAAATTATCACCTTTATCGAATTTTTTCCCGTCTAAAATATACAATAAAAGGAAATCTTGATATAATGATGTTATTAAATATTTATCATTTGAGAAAATTATATCTTTAATTATTTCTTGATTTATCAAAGAGATATAAATATTCTCATTTAATTGATTTAATATTTTATAATAATCATTGATTGTTTCTTCTATAATAGAATTATTTGTAATAACGTCGATTAATTTATATTCATTATTTTGATATTTAGTAATTATTTCATCCTTGATATATTTATATATTTTTGGCAAAATTATTTTTTTACTGATGTATGGTATTTTTATATTAAGTATTATTGATAATTTATTTTTCATATTAAAATTAGTCGAGATTTTATTCACGGTTAATTGATTTTCTAATTCATTTGCGATATAATATGTCATTATTTTTTCTCTTATTATTTTTTTATTGAACATTTCCGGATTAAAACTTATAGGATGTAATATTTGACTCTTTTCTAAACAGTAAATAATTTTCATAAGATAAAATTCGACATTTTCTAAAATAACTCTTTTGAAAATATCGATAAAATCTATATTATCTTTATTTATTTCAACTTCAAACACGAGAGTTTTTTTCTTATTTTTATTTTTCTTTTGCTCTTTAATAAATATAGATCTAAGAATCTCTTTAGGATTTATTGATATTTTAAGTAAACATTTTCCTATATATTTTTGGATATTTTTATTTCCTAAAATTTTTTCTATCATGAGTTTTCGATAATTATCCCTATTTAATTGTTTGGTTTCATTTTTGGAAAATTCATACGCCATAAATCTGAAAGATATATCGATATTATTTTGTAATTCATCAATCAAAAAGAATTTAAATAATTCTTCACTCTTCATTGTAAGTAATTTTGATAAATTATATTTTTTTCCATTCAAATTATCAATGAATACACTATAACAGTTTTTACAAACACGTGATATTAAATTATTTTGTTCTTTATTTTTCTCATCAATATTTTCTTCTCTTATTAAATAAACAATAAAAATGAAATATTTTTTTGATTTATTATTATTGATATTATTATTATTTTTTGAAGTACATTCATCAATTAAAGAATTTATTTGATACATTTTATCTAAATCATTTTTATTATTTCTGAATTTAATCACGAATAAATTCTGACTTTCTTCGTTTAAAAAGTCATCTATTATTTTTTCGAGTTCAAGTATTGATTTAATACTTTCAATATAAATTTCTTTGCACTGAGTATTATTATATTGTTCTTTCTTTTCCTTTTCGTTATCACTTTCAATCAAATTGAAATCGTCATCATCTTCTTTTAATATAATATTATTGTTATTTTCTTCCTCTTTTTCATTATTATCATTTAATTCATTTATTTCATTATCTTTAAAAGATATTTGTTCACTTATGGATGAATATGTATATATTATATTTTTGTGTATACTCATTTTATTATTAATAAAATCATTAAAACTATGAGGATGATTCTCTTCATATATTTCAATAATTTTATCCGCGATATCTTTCTTTTCTTCTTTGAACCCTGATATGAATATTGATGCGATTATTTCTTCAGTAAAAGTCATTACTAATATTTTAAGAACTTCATAAAATACATCTATGCTTTTATCGAAATATTTTTTCATTGTGGAATATTTATATACTAAAGCTTCGATTTCCTCCATATTAAAATTAACTAAGAATTTATTAAGGTCAAATTTACTATTTTCGAAATTTATCATTTTTATTATTATGTCATATATATCCTTTGCTAAATTTTTTTCTTCGTTATTTAATAAATTATCTAAACTAAATATATGCTTTTCAAATCGATTTAAGAAAGGGGGATCTTCATATGATACATTTTTCTCATTTAATATTACTATTATTTTAAAGTTTTTATTTATTATAGAGAAAGGCTTCCAAAGGCCAAATGATATTCGAGTATAATATTTATTGTCTATTTTCATGAAATCTTGATTTAATAAATCATATAAGGATGAATAAATTAATTCTAAATTTTTTAAAACTAATATATTATTAGTTGTTAATTCGTTTCTTATAGTTCCGATTATTTTTTCAATATATATATCATCTTTATCTTGTGGGAAAGTACTTCCTAATATGAATTTTGTTTCAAAACTATTATTTTTATTATTATTTCGTTGAATAATTTCCTCAATTAAAAAGTTGATTAATTCCAAATCAAAATTATTTTTAGTTATTAATAACAAATATCGACTTTCTTTATCATAAATATTTTCAGAAATACATCTTAATACATCATAATTTCTATCTACAGCAATAGTTTTATCATTGCTTATTTTGGTATAAATATTTTTAAAATCATAAACAGATAAAGGCAGCCCACCAAAATTCCTTTCAATATATCTCATAGCGATATCATTCAAACTTTTATTATCTTCAATTAAATTAATATCACTATTTTTCTGTTCAATATTACTTAACTCTCTAGTTAATGATTTTATTATATTATAAAAATCTCTTAATCCATGGAAATTCACATCAAATCTATCATCTCTTCTTTTTTGTTCAATATATTCAAAATAACTCATTGCTATTCTATCCAAAAATGTTATATATTTATTAGATATTTTAGCATTTATCGAAGATGCAATTTCAAACGAAGTCTTTTTTAAATCATCAGTGTCAGGTTCTTGTAATACATTAAATATAACACGGTTCATTTTCGAAGCGTCTAAAGACCAATTAGATATACCTAAAAATGCGATTTTATAATCGTCATCATTATTAAATAAATTTTGTTCGAATTTTTCACTAGATTCAAAATCGAAATTCATTTCGAGCTCGGAATGGATTACTTTTAATGGACTATTCTTGCTTATTTCTGCTAAACCGATTTCTTCGAAGCATACCATTGCTATAGTATCCGGATTATTTTTTTGATAATTTTTCGCTTTTTTAAATACTTCTTTTATTTCTTCGGCTTTACTATTTAAGGATCCTTGATAAGGGAATACGACTAATTCTTTTGTTTCTTTACATAGTCTTGTATTTGATATGATACCTTTTAAAGCGTTTTGTAATAATTTTTGACTTAATGATTTTGTTGAACCTGGTTTTCCACATATTATTAATGGAATTTTATTTACTGTACAGAAATATAAAGAAAATAAATTTTCGAGGAGAGCTCTATTTTTAGCTATACCTTTTGATAAAGATTCATTTTCTTTACTTTCTAAAATATTTCTAGCAACATAATCCATTTCGAGTTCCGGTACAATTAAAAAGTTTTCATTGAATATTTTATTTTTTTCTAATATACCTAATAATTCTTTTCTCGATTTATTATCAGGTAATCTTAAATAATAGCAAATATATAAAGATAATATTACAGCATAATTATAAATTTCATTGCTTGATTTTACTGTATAAAAAGAAATAGCTTGATCTTTTGAATCTGTTGAATTCCTTTTATTAAATAAATAAATGACAAAATATTTAAAAAATAAAATAAATCTTTTAACTTCTCTAAGACTTACAGCAGAAACATCATTAGTATTTTTAATATACGATTGACATAATAAAATCGCATTTATAGCTTTATCAATAATTTTTGGTACTTCGACCTTTTCTTTATCGAACATTATTTTTTCCATCATTTTTCTTACCATTATTTGAATATATTGTTTTTCTTCATCTAAAGTCAAATTCCCAAAGTCTAAAACAAAATTGAGTATATTATATGGTAAAGGATATACAGTATATACTAATTTCCTTTTTTCTTGATCTTTATGTATTAAAGCATGATCTATTTTATTTAATTCACCCATAGCTCTATAGGGATTACATGCGGCTAAAAATACAAATTTTTTCGGGATTTTATTCCCTAAATATGTTTTTTTGGTTAAAATTTCAGTGAGTAATCCCATACTATTACAACTATTAATTTCGTCGAAAAATACCCATATTTTTTCTTCATCGATTTGCTTTCTAAAACTTTTAAATAAATTTTCCTCGTTCATTTTTTTTGAATTCAATAAATTTTCTTTTTGTTCTTTCGTCATCGCATTAAATTCATCTTTCATCTTAGTAAATTTTAAATTGTCATTTAATTCACTTTGTCTTATGATTATTTCTAAAAATTTTATAATTTCATTATCTTCGATACCAGAATGTATATTTAATATTTTTAAATTTTCATTCAAATTCCCTTTGAATACTATATTTGCTAAAATTTTGATAAGACTTGTTTTCCCACAACCTGTTTCACCCATTAATATTGTAGGTATATCGCAATTAATTCTATCTAAGATCAATATCATTTTGATGAAATTATCTGGAGTCAAAGCATATTCGGATAATATTTTATTAATTAAATCTATAGATAATTTTCTACTTTGACTTATGTCTAAAAATTCTTCCATTAATTGCACTGAGTTCATTTCTTTTGGATATTTCAAAGTTCGAAATTCTTCATCGATTTTCCCATTTGGCTTTATTTTTAATATTTGTTGTAAACCAGTTAAGAATTTATCTTCTGGAGAATTCTTGTTACATATTGGAATACATTTAATATTTTCTCCTTTTTTATCTATAGAAATTATACTTGGCTTAATCTGTTCATATCTGAATTTTTGAGAATCTTCTCTTTTTTTCAATTCCTCAGTAAGATCTTTTCTTTTATTATAATCATGTATTTGTATTATTTCATTGGTTCTTTCTTGACTTTTAGCAATATTTTCAGCGAAACCTTTTGTAAAGGTAACAGCATGTGTAATTAAATTACATATAATAAAAGGTCTATCTTTTACTATATCTTGATATTTTTCCATTTTTAATTTTTTTGCACTTTTAATCATCTTTTCGGGAATTAATTGCTGATTATAATGAAATCCTAAAAATTTATCAAATAATAATTTTATAAAAATATTTTTTTGATAAAAATTGGGCATATTTGTTCCTGTTATATATTCATTAAGTAATGAATTACAATCTTTTATATCTAAACTATCAGTTGAACTTGGTTGAATAGTATTTTGAGTTATTTTCCCATTTTTATAGTAATCTAAAGTTTTTGAGACTAATTGTAATTGGGAATCAGATAATGATTTTATAAATTCGAAATCTGGATTTAACATTAAATTCTTTTTTTCTGATTCACTCATTTCTTCATAATAATCTTCTAATTTATTTAATGTTATTGCTTTTATATTTTTTTCGCTGAATATAGAAAATATTGAATATTTTTGGAAATAATTATTTGTTATTTTAGAATTAATATTTTTAATTGGCTCATAAGGAAATTCAATAAAAATATTATATTTATCATTTAAATATATGATTTTATCACTATTTTTTGAACTCATAGAATAACTTTTGAAAAGAATTAATTCAAATAAAAATTCTTTTAATACTTCATGATTATTTGTTTGACTTAAATCAATATGTAAAAAAACTTCAGTTAAATATTGTTCTTTTATTTTAATAATAGAATCCTTTAATCTGTTATAAATATTTTTTCTATCTAAATTTCCACCAAGTGGAAAATATATTAAATTCGATTCATAAGCACCATGTACATTCCTTATATATCTTGACTTTCCCACCCCCGAAGAATCTGATAGTACAAGAGTTATCTTATTAAATTCTAATTTTTGAATATTTTTGTAATCATCTTCTATATATTCTATTGATTTTATAGGGAAATCGAATGGATTGTGAATTTTCAAAGCTCTAAATATTTCTGAATTTGAATCTGTACTTGATATAATTAATGTAGATATCATTTTCTTTTTTTCTGAAACAAGTTTATCTATCAAATATTTTATAGAGTTTAATAACATATTTCTTTTTCTTGGTTCTAAATGATTTGAATTAACTATCATGAACAAAATTTCCTTTTCACATAAAATACTTCTATATAAAAATGCTTTTATTTCTTCCTCAGTTGTAAAGCTATTACACATTAAAATAGTAGTATATAGAGGTAAACCTGCCATTTTTCTATAAAAGTTTAAAACTTCTTTTTCGACATTATCTTCCGAAGAAATATGTAAATAAATACCTTCATATTTTTTCCCTTCTTTATCTCTTATATTAATTTTATTTGCATTGAATACATCTTGCCAACTTTCAATTCCATTTACTTGGAAAACAATAACTAAATAATTACTTACATTTTTAATCATATCTTCGAATAAATTATTCGAATAATTTTCATATTCAGGTGGATAACTCGAATTTATTCTGCCTTTAGTTATAAGTCTTAATAAATTATCAACTGTTTCTTTATTTTCTTTATATCTAATATAATTATATAATAAATTTATTTGCTTTCCATATATTAAACGAATAATTTGATTTTCTTCATAGTATTTTCCCATATATTTCGCTTGTAATTCTTTTTGTTTGATTAAAATATTAATTACATCTTTGATATTATTATAAGCACCTTGATTATCATAATTACAATAGAGCTTTTTATTTTTAATATTGAATAAAATGCAGAATTTATCAGGATAACAAGTTCTATCCATTGCTTTCAAAATTTCTAAAACATTTTTCATATCATAAAATATTTTTTGTAGTGTTAAAGCTTCTTTATACATTTTAGATGATCTATTCATTGTTAATATCCTTTGCCTTAAATTTTCCAAATCTTCATATTTAATTATAATTTCTTTAATATTATTATTATTATCTTTCTCATAATATTTTCCGAAAAGAATATATTTAAATATGTATTCGTTATATTTAATAATAAAATCTGAATCGGATAAAATTCCTTGAATTTTTTTTATGGATATATTAGGAGTTGCTATCATTTCATTTAATAACAATTTTATTTGATCGAATTTCGATAAGAAATTAATTATACTTTTTAATAATTTATTTTCTTCATTTTTTAATTTTTCAAAAAATTTAACTATAATTAATTTCGGAAAATCATTTTTTTGTTTTTCATCGTTAAAAATTTTATCTAATTCTTCCGATAATTCATTAATTTCTTTTACACATATGATAAAATCTTGTATATCTTCATCTTTTAATATTGTATTTTCTATTTCGATACAACCATCTTTGAATATATTATTAACTTCTTCATATTTTTTAGATTTAACAAAATATAAAGTTTCTGGAATATCTTTTAATTTAAAGAAAAATTCTTCTAATAAAATATCATATTGATTATTTTCTTTATTTTCATTATGTTCTAAAACATTAATATTTATACCTAAATTATTATTATTTATTTCATCAATTATTTGATTCATATTTTTCAATGATATATTTTTATCTTCTAAATTATTTATTGAATTGTTTAACATCTTCATAAATTGAGAATTATCCAATAAATTTTTTACTTTTTGTGAAATAATATTATTAGTATTATCTACTGGAGGGGGCTCTTGCATATTATTAGGAAGATTTTGAATTGGCATTTTTTTTGTTTTTTCTTTTGATATGACTGATTCAAAATCTAAAAAATCCCAATCATTTTGGAGATTTTTTTGAGTAGTTTTTGCTATTTGATATGCCTGTTTTTCTGGCTTTTTTCTTTCTTTTGGTTTAAAATAATTATTTTCGTTTAAAAATATATTTATTATATGATATATATCTTTGCATTTAATTAATATTTTTTCTCTTTTTGTTATTTTTTTTATATATTCCACAAATTTATTTTTATCAAAATTTATATATATATTCTTTTCATTTTCATCATTGGCATTATCAGTAAAATAATTTATGACAAAATCAATTTCTTTTTTTAAAGCTTCTTCGCCATTTTTTAATTCAAGTTCATAAAAATATTTAACTCCATGATGAGAGAAAGTTTCTATATCATTATTATGATTATTAAATTCTTCAAAAAGTTTTTTTAAATTTGTAAACATAGTTATTGCAGTTGAAACATTGGCTAAAATTATTCTTTTATCAATGACATTAATATTATTTACACTTTCTTTCATTCTCGGATCTTTATATTTATAAAGCAATTCTTCATATATATTTATAAAACAATATGAATTTTTTAAAGTACAAGCTTTACTTGAATAATTTAATAAGTCTTTATATTTATCTAGTTTTTTATTATTTTCTTCAGTAAAAAAATCTTTTATTTTTTTTGTATTAAATTCATTCATTAATAATTTTATTTCTTCATTATCTTTATCCTCTTCGCTTCCGAAAAATAAAAAATATTGAATGGCATTTTCTAATTTTGTTATAATATTTTTACATTTAATATATATATCTTTTAATTCATTATATTTAGTTTCGTAATATTGCTCATTGGTCATTTCTGAAGGGTTTTTTTCGGCTTTTTTAATTTTTGAGCATAATATAAAAGTATTTATAATATTCTTTTTGGTTAATTCCATATTATTACCATTATTAAATAATATATTTATATCATTATAAATGATATTCATTTCATCTATATCTTTTATTATAAATATTTTTATGGATTTTCTTGTGCCTATCATATAATTGCTATTATTTGTTTTATTATCAAATTCAGATTTGAATTTATTAATTAAAAATTCAAATATTTTTAATTTTATATTTTCATTATTGGTTAATAAATCCATTTTTTTAATTTCGAATTTTTCCAAACTGTCAAACAAAACATCTAAACTTAAATGTTGAGAATCAATAGTTACTTTATTTAAAAATGAAATAAATAAATATTCATTATTTAGAATATAATTTGAATTTGTAATATAAAATGATAAAATTTTATTCTGAACATTAATTGGTATACTTTTATTATTATCTATATTATAATTATTTATGAAATCTATAAAAATTTCATTAATTAAAAAGAAACCATCATTAATATTTATATCATTCATATGTTTTATATCATCAGTAAAAAATTTTTCCAAAAACATAAAAAATTTATCTATATCATAATGAACTTTAATGCATAAATTGATTAAAATCATCATGCAATTAATAAATTGCATTTTCATTTTTTCATCATTTATTATCATTTTATCAAAAGTTAAAATATTTTTTTCTAACCAAAGTATTACTTCTTCAGTAGAATGATAATTAAAATCTTCTAAAGGCAAAATTAAATAAAATAAATTGAAGTATTTTATATCATTAATTTTGTCACCGAAAGAATTTATATATAATTTCGTGTTTTCTTTTGTTAGACAAAATGGCTTCCATATCTGGCTTTCTTTGAGTACAGTGAAAAAAGCACCATTTTTTTCGAAAAAATGTTCTTTGATATTTAAATGATTTAATATAAAGAAATCATCGTTGGTTATTTTATATAATTCATCAAAAAAATATTCATCATTTTTTATTGTTCTGAGTGTATCAATATCATTTAATAAATCCTTTTTAACTATTTCTATAATATTTAAATGTATCAATTTATTTATATAATTATATAAATTCTCCATGGATTCTTTATTTATTTTTGATTCTTCTTTTATTGTATTTTTCAATTGGAATAAATCATCTAATTTTTCTTTTGTACCTATTACATTTTCATAAAGTTTAATAAAATTTTTAATTACTTCATAAAAATTAAATATTTCTTTATTTTTTATTTCTGAAGCAATATTTAATTCAAATTCTACAACCTTTTTATGTAAGGAAGAAAATATTTCTGGTTTTTCATTTGATTGAACATTATCAACAAAATTTATTGGAATTTGATTTTGATTATCATTTTGTGTTAATATTTTTTTAAGAGTGTCAAAATAGTTAATAATTTCATTAAGTTTATTTGCAATGCTATCATTTTTATTAATTATTAAAATAAATTCTTCCAATGATTTACTATTTGTGATTAAAACATTTTTTAATTTGTCTTTTATTTGTTCATTAATTGGTTCATATAAATTATTTTTGTATAAATCTGATAAATGTAATAAATTTTCTTCATTATTTAAATATGTTGATAATTTTTCATTTTCATCATAATATCCATGAAATAAATCAATTATTATTATAAATTTTTTATATAATGCTTCTTTTTCTTTAATATTATTAAATAAATTTAAAAATTCATTTGTTTCTTTTTCTTCTATTTTATCAAAGAAAATAAGTTTATTATTTAATAATGTTTTAAACAAGTCCAAAAATTTATCTATGACTTTATCATTTTGTTCTTCATTTTTTAAAATAATTTTAGTTATTTCTAATAATTCTAAAAATTTAATTTTGGCTCTTTTGTTAATATATATTTCATCTATTTCATTAAATGTATCAAGTAATAAACTACCCATTAAATTGTTATTATTAGTAGATTCAATAGCTTTCATGAAAAAATCAAATTTTTCATTAAAATTCATTTCTTTTTGTGGTATATTATTTTCTTGTATTTCAATTAAAGATATTTGTATATTAACCATAGCATCCTTCAAAATTTTTCCATTATTTGAATTAGCATCTTTTTTGAATTCACCTATTTTAAAATTGTATAAAATATATACATCTCTATTTTTAATATCTTCTTTTAAATTTAATTCGAGATTACAATCATATAAATAAATTTTTGAACCATTTGTTAATTTTAAGAGGAGTAAATTATTTTTTATAGATATATTTTCTGTAAAATCGAACGAAATGCAATTTAATTTGTTAAGATAAGTTTTATCATTCATTTGAATTTCTTCGGAGTAAATTTCTGAACATTTAAAATTTTGTATTGATTTATTTTGATGTGTGAATTCTATATTTCTACTATTGAAAAATTCTTTTTCTATCGATGTTATGAAATACAAATTTATTTTTTTCTGTAATTGTATATCATCCATTTTTATCTATAATTGATAGTTTTAAACTTTGAAAAAATATTCAAAATTTATTAATTATTATTTTAAAAATAAATTTCTTGCTAAAAAATAATGGGGATTGGGGATTGGGGATTGGGGATTG
>ERZ842401.4677-NODE-4677-length-15724-cov-8.960368_pt1 | contig 15724 bp, 16 predicted proteins | sample MGYA00521270_ERZ842401 | MGnify/ENA primary metagenome ERZ842401 (study PRJEB31892, sample SAMEA3878208) | bioreactor metagenome | biome: Moose rumen | place: Sweden | collected 2011-10 | study: EMG produced TPA metagenomics assembly of the PRJEB12797 data set...
AATCACTTGTCCATTTATCAACAAGCCAATTGCATGGTTACTTGCGGAATTTAGGCAACCATCCATCAACGGATAAAAACATAAGAAATTCACAACCCTGAGCTCGATGCTCTAAGCTGTTACTCGTCCTCTATCCTTTTCAGGTGGCACACCATAAGGTTTCCATCCTCGTCGCGCAGGTGCATGCCGTTGCCTTCGCAGTAGCGGAACATCTTGCAGTCGGAGCACTGGTCCTTGCGCATCCAGCTACGGTCGCGGTAGGGCTGGAAACGGTTTTGCCACACGTCCCAAAAATTTTCCTTATAGATATTGCCCTGATAGTATTTGCCGCGTATGCTGGTGCATGCCGATATGCTGCCGTCTATCAGCACCGATGCCACCGTTACTCCTGCGTGGCATTGGTAAATGTTGTCGCGCACCTGACCTTCGTATTTGCCCAAAAAGCCTTCGCAGCCGTATGAGGCGTGTATGCGGCCTTCCTCACGGGTGCGTTTTATAAACTCCATCAGCTGGCGGAACTGGGCGTTGGTCACCTGCAGCTCGGGCACCTGCTTGGCTCTGCCCATGGGGGTGATAGTGAACAGCCGCCAGTCCTTGACGCCAAGCGAGATAAGGTATTCTTTCAGTTTGTCGAGACTGTCGATGTTTTTCTGGTTCACGCAGGTGATGATGTCCCATTTCACTCCTTTGGTGCGGGCTATCATGCGTATGGCGTCGCTGGCGCGCTGGAAGCTGTTTTCGTGTCCGCGCATCCAGTTGTGGGCGTCCTCGAAACCGTCGAGACTTATGGAAATGGAGCGCAGTCCGGCTTTGAGCAGCCGCTGGAAACGTTCCTGCGTCAGTGCCAAACCGTTGCTCACCATGCCCCACGGGAACTCGCGTTTGTAGAACTCGTGTCCGCATTGTTCAAGGTCGTCGCGCATAAGGGGTTCGCCGCCCGACACAATTATCATCATCCGGTGGTGGTCCACTTCGGGTGGAAGGCTGTCGAGGACTTTAAGGAAATCCTCCAGTGGCATGTCGGGGGTAAGTTCCTCGTTTTTGCAGTCGCTGCCGCAGTGTTTGCAGCGCAGGTTGCAGCGCAGGGTCGATTCCCAAAATAGCTGTTGCAGTGGGTGCAGCTGAATGTTGTTGTGGTGCATGCGCCGCACTGTTTCCAGAATGATACGCTGTTTCAGTTTCATTGCTGCAGTGTGGTGCGATTATTTGTTTTCCTCTATTTTCTCGAATTGTGCAGGTGGCACGCCGTAGAGTGGTTTCACACGGTTGCGCTCGTCGTCGATAATGCGCGGTTCGCGGCGTTCGGGGGCTTTTTTGGTGGTGTCCTGAGGATTTTGGTCGTCGTATTGCACGGGAGGCGGACCATAGAGCAGCGGAGGCAGGTCGGGCTCGGCTTTCTGGATGGGTTCTTCGGGCTTTTCAATGGGGTCGGACACCACTTTTTTGCTGCAGCCCATGACGGTGAGCAGTCCGGCCAAAGCCACATTGGAGAGTATGAGTATGCGTTTTTTCATTGTTTGCTATTTTTTACAAATAACTATTTTCAGCGGAAAATATTTTTGATACGAAATAATTTCAGCCTGTCATTCAGTTTTTTCTTTCAGCGTTTTGTTCACTGTGCCGCCACCTATACCCCTATTCCATGAGCCATCACCTCCAGAATAGGTTATGTGCACTTCGGCGGTGTCGTTTTGGTAGCTGCCGTTGGCTTCTCCGTCGGTATCGTTGAACTGCAACGTCATGTATTGGTCGGGGAAAACGCCTTCCCTACGCAACACAAAACTGCCGTCGGCGGAGGTATATGTCATGTCGTAGTCCGAAACCACCTGTATGTTTTCTATCGGTTGCTGGGCTTCGTTCTGCACCGTGCCGGTAATTTCGATGTATTCGGCAGCAGGTATGCCATATTCTGCCATTGGAGAGCCATAAAGGTCCGCATCGGTGCAGCTCGACACGCCGAACAGTGCCAGAATGGCGGAAAGCATGGCGTTGGATTGTTTCAACAATATTTTTTTCATCGTGCTTTTATTTATACAAACGGAGGTTGGCACAACACGCACCCACCTCCGTTTGCTGTATTTTTGGTTGGGGAATTAGTTCAGGTGAACGTTCTCCAGCTCGCGTTTCACAAAGTCGTTGGCTTTTTCTTTGCTTTGCAGTTCCTGTTTTATCAGTTTTTCGGCCATCTCGATGGAGAGTGTGGCAATCTGGTTTTTGAGGTCGTGCATAGCCTGCAGTTTTTCGTAGTTGATGTTTTCGCGGGCGGTTTCCACAATACGGTCGGCTTCTGTCTGTGCCTTGGCGCGGGCGTCTTCTATTATCTGTTCGCTGGTCATGCGTGCGTTGCGCAGCATTTCGTCGCGTTCGTGTTTGGCTTTGATAAGCAGCTCCTCGTTGTGTGCCTGCAGGTGTTTCATCTCCTCGCGGGCCTTGTCGGCGGCGGTGAGGGCATCGTTGATGGCTACCTCGCGGTCTTTCAGCGATTTAAGAATTACCGGCCAGCCAAATTTTTCTAAAATGAGAACAAGGATGGCGAAAGTAATTGTCATCCAAACTATAATGCCCAACCCAGGAGAGATAAGCGCATTTGAAAGTAATGGAATGTTCATTTCGAATATATCTTTTTTTGTTTTTTTACTGAACTTTGTAACTTTTTGAAATTCAAAAATTTCAGGGACTGACACCAATCGTGGCAATCCCTGAAAATAGCTTGGGGTTGCTTTTAGCCGATAACAAGCAGCAAGCAAACCACGATGGCGAAGAAAGCAACACCTTCTACAAGAGCGGCGGCGATAATCATGTTGGAACGGATGTCGCCTGTTGCTTCGGGCTGGCGGGCAATGGCTTCCATTGCGCTTTTACCGATGTTTCCGATACCAAGACCGGCACCGATTGTTGCAAATCCTGCTCCGAGAGCTGCTCCCATTTGGGCAATTCCTTCAGCCAATAATACCAATAATGCTGTCATAATAGTTTAATTTAAACGTTTATACTATGTTTTTATCAGTTCCCTGTTTTAGAACGCAAATATAACATTTTTTTTTCAAACAAAGCACTTTTTTACTACATTTATTCAAAAATATTTGAATAATAAACTGATTAGCAAATATATAACTGAAAAGAATTTGCCAACAGAAAAACATCAAAAAACTTACTAACAGCACGTATGACAAAAAAAATGTCGCTTTTTGGCCCACTTTTGACAAAAGAAATGTAACTTTGCAAAAAGAAAAACACTCTCACAGGAAATATGCATCTATTTTATACAAACAATCTAGACAGCGATTTGGTGGAACTGCCGAAAGAGGAGGCCGTGCACTGCACCCGTGTGCTGCGCCTGCAAGCGGGCAACGAGATAGGCCTTACCGACGGACTTGGACAGATGTGCCGCGCCGAGATAGTCAGTGCCGACAGCAAATCGTGCCTCGTGCGCATCGCCGAAAGGCACAGCCATTTCCAACAGCGCAACTATCGCCTGCACGTGGCCGTGGCGCCTACCAAAAACACAGCACGCATGGAGTGGTTTTTGGAAAAAGCCGTGGAAATAGGCATTGACGAGCTTACACCCATCGTCTGCCAGCATTCCGAACGCAGTTTCCTGAAAACCGACCGTTTGGAAAAAATAGCCGTGTCGGCCATGAAACAATCGCTGAAAGCTTATAAACCCATCATCAATGAACCTACAAAAATAACTGAATTTCTACGACAAAACGTTGATGGACAGAAGTTTATCGCCTACTGCGACGGCGACCAACGCATTTCGCTAAAGCAGGCCTGCACGCCTTCGGGCAATGTTACGGTGCTCATTGGTCCAGAAGGGGATTTCTCGAAAGAGGAGATAGAACTGGCCTTTGCTGCCGATTATAGACCTATAACACTGGGCACCAGTAGGTTGCGCACCGAAACCGCAGCTCTGGCCACCTGTTTTTTCGTAAACTTCATAAACGAATAGCAAAACTATGGAAGCAATGATACTTGCCGCCGGACTTGGCACACGCCTGCGACCTCTCACCAACGACCGACCCAAGGCTTTGGTCGAAGTGGGAGGTACCACACTTCTTGAACACAACCTCAACCGTCTTATCTCCTTTGGTTTCAACAAGATAGTTATAAACATACACCATTTTCCCGACATGGTGAAGGACTTTGTGAAAAGCCGCAAATTCGATTCCGAGATACTGTTTTCCGACGAGCGCGAGCAACTTATGGACACGGGCGGCGCCCTGAAGAAAGCCGAACCGCTGTTTTCGGGCCGTGAACCGGTGCTAATACACAATGTGGACATACTTACCACCCTCGACCTCGGCCAAATATACCGCAATTATCTGGAAACCAATATATTGGCGATGCTTCTGGTAAGTAGCCGCAACACTGCACGACAACTGCTGTTCGACACTGACAACCAACTTGCAGGTTGGAAAAACGCCGCAACCGACGAAACTCTCTGGAGCGAACAACCTATTGCAGGTGCCATACCATTGGCTTTCAGTGGAATACACATCATATCTCCCGAACTTTTCCACCTTCTGCCCGATGCTCGCCCCTACCCAATCATCCCCGAGTATCTGAAATTGGCAAAACAACATAAAATCCTTGCTTACAAGCATTTGGAAGAGCAATGGCTGGATGTGGGCAAGCCCGAAACCTTGAAAAAAGCCGAAATTTTTTTAAAACACTGAAATCCGTTTTTATTATGAAACATTTTTTGGAAGAGATTGCCGAAAAAATCTTGCAAGAACCTATTTATCAATCTGATAAAAGCATTGTAGTATTCCCCAACCGTAGGGCTGGCGTTTTTTTACGCAAGTATTTGAAAACGAGCGACAAAACATTTTTTTTGCCGCAAATTGTGGGCATGGACGATTTTGTGGAGATGGCTAGCGGCATGAAAATTGTGAAAAACGAATTCCTGCTTTTCGAGCTTTTCCGTATCCACAAAGAGATAAGCCAACGCAATGGCAACGACAAATACCAGTCGTTTGAGGAGTTTATACCCTTTGCCGACATGATTTTGAAGGATTTTTCGGACATCGACCTGCACATGGTGGACGCCCGACAGCTTTACACACACCTCGCAAACGAGAAAGAACTGGATATGTGGGACGTGTCGCAACCCGAAAAGATGTCGGAATTTCAAAGAAAATACCTGAACTTTTTCCACTCGCTATACGAATACTACACCAACCTGCACATCATACTGAACAAGGCCAACAAGGCCTACAGCGCCATGATTTACCGCAACGTGGCCGAGAAAATCGAAACGTACGCCGACGCCATGCAGTGGCAAAAGGTAATGTTTGTAGGCTTTTGCGAAGTGTCGCAGAGCGAACGCACAATAATAAATAACTTGATACGCAGAGGCAAGGCGGAGTTTATTGCCGATGGCGATGATTTTTATTTCAAAGATGCTTACAATGAGGCAGGTATGATGCTCCGCAAGAACAACGAAACTTTTGGAACAAAGAAAACCAGCTTTGGCGAGCATTTTGGCACCGGAGAGCGCAATTTCACTTTCGTGAGCTGCCCCGAAAACATTCTGCAAAGCGAATATGTCGGCAATATTGCCACAAAAATAGCTAAAACTAAGAACGTTACAAAAGAAACGGATATTACCGAAAGCAACAATCCGTTTGAGGACACCGCCATTGTGCTGTGCGACGAAAACCTGCTTGTACCCACGCTCAACGCCCTACCGCAAAGCATAAACAAGGTGAACATAACAATGGGGTTCCCCTATATTTACTCCCTCACCCACGACCTTGTGCACAAAATGTTTGAAGCCTACGACAGCTACGACGAAAAACGGGGCTACAACGTGAAAAAAGTGATTGGGTTCATCTCCCACCACCTGATAGAGAAACACCTAAAAGTCAACAACTTGAAAAGCACGCTTACCAAACAGTTTGTCGCCGAAAAAACCTACTACCTGAAAGGCAACGAGCTTTTGGAAAAGATTAAAGTGTTGCAAGACAGCGACTTAAACTTTCTGTTCAAAACAGACGGACTGCAAACAGCAGCACTGATAGAGATGTTTAAAAACGTGGCTCAAAACATTTATCAATCGTGCGACGACAACAGGGAAAAAATATCGCTGGCGGCCGCATTCCAAATGTTCGAACATTTTGCCGAACTGCAGGAGCAATACAGCTTTGCAGACAGCATCGGCGTACTGCGACGCATATACGACCGCATTGCCATGTGCATGACTCTGTCTTTCAAAGGTGAACCCGTTGAAGGACTGCAGTTTATGGGACTGCAGGAAACCAAAAATATCGACTTCCGCAACCTGATTGTTGTTTCGTGCAACGAGGGCATCATCCCCAAGGGAAACACACACAACTCGCTAATACCTTTCAATTTACGAAAAATTTTTGGCATATTCACCTACGAGGAGCGCGATGCTGCCGAGGCTTACAACTTCTACCGACTGTTGCAGCGTGCCGAAAACGTTGATTTTCTGTACAATACCGATACCTCGGGAAGTGGCAAAAGTGAGGCAAGCCGGTTTTTGGCTCAGATAAAAACCGAACTGGCCGCAAAATACACCAACATTACCGTTTCGGAGAAAACCTTGCTTGCCAACCAACAAACCGATTCACAACCACTTGCGTTAGTCAAAGAAAAAAACGACGAAGTGATGGTGCTGCTCCTGAACAAAGCCCAGCAAGGGCATGGACTTACACCGTCGTCGCTGAACAAATTCCGAAAATGCAGCCTGCACTACTACTACGAAAATATTTTGGGGATACGCGAGTCCGACGACTTGGACGAGGATTTGGACAGTTCCGAACTTGGCTCGTACATACACGCTGTTTTGGAACAAATTTTCAAACAATTCAAAGGCAAAAACATCGACCCCGATCAACTGCCCGACGACAAAACCGTCGACATAATGGTGGAAGACCTTTTCAATCAGAAAATTTTCGACAAAACAGCCAAACGCTCGGGCGAAAACTACTTTTTGATGGAAATTGCCAAAACACAGGTGAAAACCTTTATCCGTCAGCAAAAAGAGGACCTGAATTACCACTCTTCCGCCATTGAGGACTTGGAAAAAGATTTGTCCATAGAAATGCCCCTGACCGATATTTTCGGCACAGACACGCCCAACGAACTGAAAAACATCACAATAAAGCCCCACGGCGTGGCAGACCGCATAGAAAGCATCGGGGGAGTGCCGCGAATAGGCGACTACAAATCGGGCGCAGTAGAAGAATCCGACCTCACCATGAACCACGAATATTTCAATATTGAAGAACAAGAATATATCCCCGAAAAAATTTCGGACAAAATGTTCCAAGTGCTGTACTACGCTTGGCTTTACTGGCGCATAAACAAACCACACAAAATCGAAGCAGGCATATACCCCCTGCAGGACACCAAAAATTTCTTCCTCACAGCCAGAACAAAAGCCAAGGAAAAGGGCGACGACGACACCATATCGTTTTCCGAAAAACACATGCAGCTGTTCGAAACTTACGTGCACAACCTGTTCCACCAGCTGTTCAACCAAGATGTGCCTTTCGAGCAAAATCCGTCGAAGGACAACTGCAAATACTGCCCCTTTGCCAATCTGTGCGGCGTGGAGATACCGGAATTTTGATGCCGTGCACCTTTTGGCATAACTAATTTGAACAAACAAATTGAACACTAAACTGTTAAGAAAAGCGACGGACAACGCCGAAAAAAACAGTCCAAAAATGGTATTTTTGCAAAACCAACAGCAAATTACGGAAACCACAAACCACTGAAATACAGCATAATGGCAACAAACCCACTAAAAAAACTGCTTGGCGACACCGCCATTTACGGGCTGAGTAGCATAATAGGCCGTTTTTTAAACTACCTGCTGGTGCCGCTCTACACCTACAAAATTGCCGCCGAAAGCGGCGGCTACGGCGTGGTTACCAACATCTACGCCTACACCGGTCTGTTGCTTGTGCTTCTCACCTTTGGCATGGAAACCACCTTTTTCCGCTTTTCGAACAAAGAAAACGCCAACCCCGACAAAACGTTCTCCACCTCGGCACTGACAGTGGGCATTGTGGCTCTGCTTTTCGCCACGCTTACAACCATTTTTCTTGGCCCCATCAGCCGTGCGCTTAACTACGCCGACCATCCCGAATACATCGAAATGATGGCCATTGTGGTGGCTTTGGACGCTTTCCAGGCAATACTCTTTTCGCGTCTGCGATACAAAAACCGCCCCGTGAAATTTGCCACACTGAAACTCCTTTTCATCGTCCTCAACATTGCCCTCAACCTGCTGTTTATAGTGGTGGCGCCGGCTCTGAAAGACAGCTACCCCGACCTCTTCAGCTGGTACCGGTTCGAAAATCAGGTGCGTTACATTTTTGTGGCCAACCTGATAAGCACCTCGGTGGTTACCTTGGGATTTATCCCCGAACTGCGGCTGCTGCGACTTGGCATAGACCGCAACCTGCTGAAACCTATGCTGAAATACACTTGGCCACTGCTGCTGCTCGGACTGGCCGGCATACTCAACCAAGTGGCAGACAAAATTTGCTATCGCTTTATAGTGCCCGGACAAGAGGGCGAGGTGCAGCTCGGCATATATGGCGCCTGCGTCAAAATAGCCATGATTATGGCACTGATAACACAGGCTTTCCGCTACGCCTACGAGCCTTTCGTTTTCGGCAGCAGCAAGGACAAAAAAAGCAAGGAGACTCAGGCCGTGGTGATGAAATATTTCGTGATATTCACAATGACGGCTTTTCTGGCGGTGATGATGTACTTGGACATTTTCAAATTCATCATCAGCAAGGACTATTGGGAAGGCCTGCGGGCGATACCCATTGTGATGATGGCCGAAGTGTTTATGGGCGTGTACTTCAACCTTAGTTTCTGGTACAAACTCAGCGACCAGACATGGTGGGGCGCCATTTTCTCCGGCATAGGCTGTGCGGTGCTGATAGCCATAAACTTCATTTTTGTACCAAAATACGGATACATGGCCTGCGCATGGGGCGGCGTGGCCGGATACGGCATCTGCATGGCGCTTTCATACATCGTGGGACAGAAAAAAGCCCCCGTTCCCTACGAGGCGGGCAAAATAATAATGTACATGGCGTTGGCCGTGGCGCTGTACTGGATCAGCACTTTCACACAAGTGGAAAACACAGCCCTCAGACTGATAATAAACACATTGTACATAATAGCATTTCTGGCGGTGGCCTATTTCGCCGATTTAAGAAAAGTAATAAATGTAAATAAAATTATAAACCGTTTAAAACATTAAATTTATGAGTGCAAAAAGTTTTATTCAAGAATTCAAGGAATTTGCCCTGAAAGGCAATGTGGTTGACATGGCTGTCGGCGTAATCATCGGCGGAGCCTTCGGAAAAATAGTGTCGTCGCTGGTAGCAGACATTTTTATGCCACTAATTTCGCTGGCCGCAGGTGGAATAGATTTCACCAACTGGTTTGTCCAACTCGGTGGAAGAGACCATATTTATAACACTTTGGCAGAAGCACAAGAAGCTGGTGTTGCAGTATTGAGTTATGGTAATTTCATACAAGTAACTTTTGATTTCATCATCGTAGCATTGTGTATCTTTTTGTTTATCAAACTAATGATGAAAGCCACATCGCTTGCAAAGAAAAAGAAAGAAGAAGAGGAGGCCGCCGCTCCCGCTCCCGAACCCTCGGCCGAGGAAAAGCTGCTCACCGAAATCCGCGACCTGCTGAAACAGCAAAACAAATAATACTGCTTTCAGCGGGGTATACCCCTCAGAAAACAAACCGAAAACTCCATCCCACAACCCAACGCGGCACAGTGGGAGGAGTTTTTTTTGTACAAATGGCAAATCGCTTCGAATTCATTGTACATTATCCATCGTAAGTTGTCCATCGCACATTGTTCCACTTTCTCGCACCTGCCACGTTGGACATTGTTTTTTCTTTTATTGGTGTCCGATAAAATATTGAAAAAGCGCCCGCATCTTAGATTAGATAATCGTTGGGGGATGGTTGCCACATCATTGGGACATGCATTATGAGTTTTTTTTCGTTTTGGCAATTCCCGCTTCGCCATCGAACCGAAGCTCGCGAATACCTCTGAAACAAATCAAATTCCATGAGCAAAGCTCCACCGGACCATCAATGGCTTTAGGGTACAATTGCATTCTGCCTTGTTGGACACTAACAAACTTGCGCTCAAACGGATAGCACACCGTAAACTTCGGTGTAAAGGGTTTGTTTCACATTTTCGAAATCCTCTTTTTGTAGAGGCTGGTGCGACATTATGGCCATTGGCAGAAATCCGTCTCCGGTGCGGTAGGGAGGTTGCAGGTATTGGAACGCGTTTTCAACAAATCCGTGCCGTTTGTAAAACTCTATTCGCCTTGTGGGTAAAGGATTGCCGGGCATCTCCACCTCAAGCACAATTTGGCGGTTGTACCCCGTGTTTTGCAAAAAATGGTTCAGAGCCTCGCTACCTATTCCGTTGTTTCTCAGCTTGTTGCCAATGGCAAAATGTTCGATGTACAGAAACGTGCCGAAATTCCAATAGGCAAAAATTCCCAACTTGGTGCCGTTTTGTTCTATCACGCACAGGTGGTAGTTGCTGCCGCGATTGTCGATGTGGGCAAAAGTGGGACGTTCTTCAGGCGGAAAAGCCTCTTCCATAAGCATTTGTGCAAAATGCCGATGTTCAGTGCTTTGGGTGTATGGAGCAAAAAACATTGGGGCTACAGGTTGTTCATTATAAACCTGAGGAACAGGGTAAACTGCGGGGCGAACTTGTCGTAGCCTGGCAGTGTTATTTTGCTGTAGTAGCAGCTCAGGCCGAGGTCGGCGGCCATGGAGTGGGGCAACATCAGCCGTAGGCATGGCGAGGCAAAAGCTCCGAATCCGATGCCTGTTTGGTAATACTCGTAGCTCTGCGCGTTCATCGCTGGCATGCGTCCGCCCCAAGTGTCGAGTATGGTGTAGGTGGTGCCGCCAATCTCTATGTCGTTGCTCAGCACACGGTAGTGGTTTATGTTCACGCCGGCGTCGATGGCAAAGTGTAGCAGCGGGTTGAAAGGAATAGATTTTGAAACGCCAAGGTCTATGTAGGTGCGCGACTCGGTGCCCCAAATGCCGCAGCTTATGTATTGGTCTTGGTTGGAGAGTATGGTGGTGGTGGGGTGGCGAAACAGGTTGAAGGCCCCTTTGGCGGTGAGTTTCATGTAGTCGAACCGTGCAAAGATGGCGGTGTTGCGTCCTTCGAAATCGTAGCGTACGCCAAGCCCAATCTGGTAGGTGATGGAGTATTTCATGTCGGCATATTCGGCCACTTCGAGGTTTTCGTATCGCGTTATTTCCGAAGGGGATATAAGTCCTTGGTTTACAAGGCTGTTCCATATTTGGTTGCCATAGCCCTCGCTGTGTATGATACGGTTTATGGTGTTGGAGTTGTCGGGGGTGCCGTTGTAGAAATTTGCGTGGTAGCGTCCGGGCAGGGTGGCGCCGGCGTCGAGGGTAACGGAAAAACCTTTTAGCGGCACCAGCTTGTCCATTATGTCCTGTGCTGGCGCAAGGGCAACAATCCCAATGCTGCAGAGCAGTGGCAGCAACTTGTGCCAAAAGGGTTGAAAATGTGCGTGTGGCATTTCCGTTTTGGGAGATTTGCTCAGATGTTCGACTCTTTGCCTTTAAGCATCTGGTACAGGAAGTCGCGAGCGCGGAACAGCTGGGCTTTTACGGTGCCGAGTGGCAGGTTCAGTTCTTCGGCAATTTCCTCGTATGAGTATTCTTTGAAATAGCGCAGTTCTACCAATTTGCGGTAGCGGGGTTTCAGTAGCTGTACCACTTCGCGCATCATGGCTATTTTTTGTTCTTTTATTATCTCCTCTTCGGGGTTTTGGTCGTTGGAGGGGATGCTGTAGTCCATGGTTTCGTCGTCGCGGTTGGTGCACATGCTGTTTAGCGATATGGTGCGCAGACGTTTTTTGCGGATAAAATCGATGCAGTTGTTGGAGGCTATGGTGAACAGCCACGTGCTGAAGGCGTGTGTGGGTGTGTATTGGTGCAGCGAGCGGAAAGCTTTGCCGAAGGCTTCGATGGTGAGGTCATCGGCTTCCACTGGGTCGTTGGTCATTTTCAAGAGCATGAGATACAGGGGCTCACGATAAATCTTAAGAAGGTCGGCGTATGCTTTTTCGTCGCCTTTTTCGCGGGCCAGACATACCAGCTGGTAGTCTCTCTGCGCTTTGTCGGTGGTTAGATTAGGAGTTGCTTCCATTGCCATTTTTATGCCTTAACGTTGATAGATGCAAAAAAGTATTTGCAAATAAAAAATAAATTTCGAATAGTGGCGAAAGTGCTGATATATAGGTTTTTATGTTTAGCCGTCGGCTGGCTTTCACGGCGCAGGTTATCTGCCATGCGGTTTTCACTGCCAAAGTTCCCAAAAGCACTATGCCCAAAATTGGTTGTGGTTTGATGACGTAGAGCAGTATTCCGCAGAGGTAAAACAGTGCTATGGCAAGGTTTTCCAGCAGCAGGCGTGTTTTGTCGCTGCTGCGGTAGTGTTTGATAGTGCTGTATGTTTTGCGGCGCTGGTCTGTCCATTGTCCGAAGGTTTTTGGGGCGTTGGTGGTCATGAAGGCTTCGTTGTCGAGGCAAATGGCGGTGTTTGTTTTGCTGGCGTTTTTGTTTACAAACAGGTCGTCGTCGCCGTAGGGTATGTTGTAGTGCTGTATGAAACCGTTTTTTTCAAAGAAGAAATCGCGACGGTAGGCCATGTTGCGTCCCACTCCGCAGTAGGGGTGGCGCATCATTGCGCTACCGAACATCCGTGCCGAGTGCGAAAGGTTTTCGTACTGTTCGAGGGCGTTGGTGAGGGTGTTGCTGTTTTCCAGCCCGCAGTAGCCAAGCACTATTTTTGTTTTGGGGTTGCCAAAGGGTGCCACAATTTTCTCCACCCAATTGAAACTTTTGGGCACACAGTCTATCTCGGTGAGCAGTATTATGTCGTTTTTGGCCGACTGTATGCCGATCGACAGGGGGAATTTCTTGCCTTTGTACTGGTTCACGTCTTCGTCGAAACGCACTATCTTGAGGCTTTCGGGGTAGTTGCTTTTGAACAGCCGCAGCACGTATTGTGTGTTGTCGAGCGAGGTGTAGTCCACCACCACCACTTCAAGGTTGGGGTAGTTCTGTTCCAGCAGGTAGGTGAGGTTGTCGGTGAGTTGTTTTTCGGCATTTTTTGCCATCAGCACAACAGAAACGGTGGGTTTTGCGTTATTGTGTGGCGATGGGTTTGGTTTGTTTGCGTCGTATAGTCCTACTCGCAGGTAATAAATACTGTAGTGGACGGCCATGTACACAAAACTTGCGGCAAACAGCACTAATAATATGAGTGGAATAATCTCAAAATTTGTTCCAAATATTGTCATGTTGGTTCTGATTTGGTTTGCAAAGGTAGTTTTTTTTTGTGGTGTGGACAAACCAAAACTTCCGTTTTTATCAACTATTTACTAACACTGTTGTAAAGTAATGAAATTCAGATTAGAAGCTGCCGACCGGCAAAGCAAGGCACGTGCGGGTGTTATAAGCACTGACCATGGCGACATACCTACTCCCATATTTATGCCGGTGGGCACAGTGGGTTCGGTGAAAGCTGTTCACATGCAGGAACTTATCGACCAAGTGGAGGCGCGTATCATTTTGGGCAACACCTATCATCTGTACCTTAGGCCGGGGCTTGGGGTGCTGGAGGCTGCCGGCGGGCTGCACAGGTTCAACGGCTGGAACAGGCCCATACTTACCGACAGCGGCGGTTTTCAGGTGTATTCGCTTGCCGACAACCGCAAGCTCAGGGAGGAAGGGGTGGAGTTCCGCTCGCATATCGACGGATCGAAACATTTCTTCACTCCCGAACGCGCCATAGACATACAGCGCAGCATCGGCGGCGACATTATAATGGCTTTCGACGAATGCACGCCTTTTCCCTGCGACTACCAGTATGCCAAACGCTCGATGCACCTCACCCACTCGTGGCTAGACCGCTGTGTGGAACGGTTACGCACCACAGAGCCCAAATATGGCTTCAGCCAGACGTTGTTCCCCATTGTTCAGGGCAGCGTTTATCACGATTTGCGTACCCAGTCGGCGGAGAAGATTGCCTCCGTGGGCTGCGAGGGCAACGCCATTGGTGGACTGTCGGTGGGCGAGCCGGTGGATACCATGTACGAGCTTACCGAGCTGGTGTGCGGCATTCTGCCTGCTGACAAGCCGCGCTACCTGATGGGGGTGGGCACTCCGGCCAACATTCTGGAGAGCATTGCCCTTGGCATTGACATGATGGACTGCGTGATGCCTACGCGCAACGGTCGCAACGGACTGCTGTTCACCTCGCGCGGCACCATGAACATGAAAAACCAAAAGTGGGAGTACGATTTCTCGCCTCTCGACGAGGAGGGTACCGCCCTTGTGGACAGGGTTTACACCAAGGCTTACCTGCGGCATCTGTTCAAGGCGCAGGAAATTTTGGCCATGCAGATTGCAAGCATACACAACCTTAGTTTCTACCTGCGGCTGGTTGGGCAGGCGCGCGAGCATATCGTTGCCGGCGATTTCCGCGAGTGGAAAGATAGGTTGGTACCGGTGCTGCAGCAAAGACTTTAGATTAGTTAAGAATTTAGAGTTGGGGGTTAAGGGTTAAGAATTAAGGGTTGAAAAGTAGAGTGGTTGGTTTGTGGTTGAAGGGTGGTGCAGAGGGTTTTGGTTCGTGTTTTTCAGATTGGTTGGACAAAAAAAACAGGTCTCACAAAAAAGACCTGTTTTCTGTTTTTTACCGTTGTTGCCTGTGTTACATTTCCAGCATCACGTTGCTGTTTTTTGCCAGTCGGCGCAGGTTGATTATTGCGTAGCGCATGCGGCCGAGGGCGGTGTTGATGCTTACGCCAGTTTTTTCGGCTATGTCCTTGAACTCGTATTTGCCGTAGTGCCTCAGTATCACCACTCGGCGCTGCTCGTCGGGGAGTTTTTTAATCAGTTTGCGTATGTCCTGACGGGTCTGGTTTTTTATCACCACGCGTTCCGCGTTGTCGTCGAGCACGCGCAGGTTTTCGAGCAGAAAGTCGTTTTTGTTCACGGTGGGCAGTTTGCTCATTCGGCGGAAATGGTCCACAATAAGGTTGTGGGCAATGCGCATCACCCAGTGTATGAATTTGTTCTCGTCCTTGTAAAGGCCGGAGTTTATGGTCTGCACCACTTTCAGAAAAGTGTCTTGGAAAATGTCGTCGGCCACAGTTTTGTCTTTCACCACGGAAAAAATGTAGCCGTATACTTTTGCCTGATGCCGGGACAGCAGTGTCTCGAAATCTGCATAATTACCATTTCTGTAGCCGTCTATCAGCTCGTTGTCGCTGACGTATGATTTTGTTGCCACGTTCATTTGTAACCTCCTTTTTTGGGTTTTGTTGCTGTTTTCTCTTTACAAAAAATGGTAGTTATGTTTCGATACCTGTGTGTTTTTGTTTGTACTTGGTTTAATGATTTCGGACTGCAAAGTTACATTTTTTTTTCCGTTTCACAAAATAAATTTGCGTTTTCCTCGTAACTTATTTCTATATTATTGATTTTCAACTTTTTGGTAATTTTGTTTTTTTGACAAAAACGCTTTTTACTCCTAAAATTCGCAAATAACCATGCAATTGGCTTGTTGATAAATGGACAAGTGATTGTTAATAAATAAATTAGCAAACACTTGTCC
>ERZ842401.4678-NODE-4678-length-15723-cov-3.403434_pt1 | contig 15723 bp, 26 predicted proteins | sample MGYA00521270_ERZ842401 | MGnify/ENA primary metagenome ERZ842401 (study PRJEB31892, sample SAMEA3878208) | bioreactor metagenome | biome: Moose rumen | place: Sweden | collected 2011-10 | study: EMG produced TPA metagenomics assembly of the PRJEB12797 data set...
ATGAGTTGGATATAACTCTTTAATTAAGTCGGCTATTGAATAGTTTAAAGTTTGATATGTGAATATAGGGTGTTCTGCTAAGTAAGACTCTCCCATATTTCTTTAGTTCTCCTCTCTATCTCTTTTCTAGTATAGTTTTCAAATGTTTCTTTCGCTTTTTCTGTCATTTGAAGTCCTTCTACCCATGATGTTTTCGTTCCCACGGTTATCCCCAAGCCTTCCTCGATTGCTTTTTCTCTATCTGGTTCGTATGTCAATAAGCCTGTATAAGGATTAATGTATAGTCCCAAAACAAAGTGTTGATCCATTGAATGCCCTTTATCAACATAGGATGCATAATCCATATTATTGCGGAGCATGAACGACATTCTATTGCCTTTATCTGTTATTTCTTTATCGGAACTTTCCTCCCAACTCGCTTTCAGCGAACCCGTAATTGTATTAGCGCCTCTTGGTTTCCCATCATCATTAGGTGGGGTGGATTCTACGACTTGTTCTATTGCTATTAGTCGTCCTTCTTCTGCAACCTCTTTTAGCATCTCTATGTATTTTTCTTTAAATAGTTTCTTTTTTTCAAAAAATGCTTTTAGTTTTTCGAACATAATTTATATTACATTGTTGGGTCTAGTTTTTAGTGTTATGGTTGCCTGTGTATGTTCTATTCCTGGTTGTACTGCTCCAAATGGTTCCTTATATTTTTTTGGTTTTCCCACTATGTATCTATCGTACCCATCGTTTCCATAGTTTTCTCCATATTGCCACACTTTTATTTCATCGCCTTCTTGCAATGTATATTTGTTGGCATAGGCAATTTTATTATTTTCTTCTATGGTTCCTGATGTTTTTTCGATTTGCAATGCAGATTGTGATGTTGAATATACTTTGCATCTAACCTTGCTGTATATACACACCCATTCTTGCTTGTCTATTGGTAGTCTCTCAGTTTCTTGCAATCTATACACGTCCATTAGATCTTTATACCAATGAGTTTCAAAGTATCCCGCCATTAGATTATGTATGAACCCCCTTTACCTAGAAGTCCAGCCTCAATAACTAATTGCTGTCCGTATGTAGTGGCATTCCATGTTCCCCATTTTTCCGTTCCACTTGTAATGGCACTATTATCATAACTGATAGATTGATCGCCCTCACTTGCACTTGCAACATTACCTGTAGTTGTTCCTGATGCTGAAGCTGTAGTTGCATCATTATCGCTACTTGCTGGTGCATAGCTCTTAAGGTATAGAGTTGCATAATGAGCAATATATAGCCCAGTCGCATACTGCCATTTGTCAAACCATCTTTCTTCTTGTATGGCGTTATTCGCCATAACAATAAATTGGTTTAACATTGATTCTGGCACAAGTGAAACAGTTTTAGTGGTTTCCCCTTCTGTTTCTATCTTAGAGAATTGAGGAAAGTCAGCTAAAAACATCGCAACTGTGTATTTAGTTTTATTTCCCCCTACAATATTGCTTGCCCTTGCAAGTAATTGATTAAGGGTAAAGCACTCTATAACTGGCATTTTTATTCTTTTGCTTTCTTTTTATCTTCTTCTCTTTTGGTTTTGGTTACTTTTTCTTTAATCTCTTCTTTTTGGTCGCTTTCTTCAACAGCCTTATAAATTTCTTTATCTGTTCCCTGCCCTACATAAGTAATAGTTCCATCGTTAACACAAGCCTTAAAGTAATCCTGCTTTGTTGCCCATTCTGGAACTTCTCCTATATAGTCTACTGGCATTTTGAATGTCTCGCCTGTTTTATAATCTTTTATTTTTCTAGCATATTTACATCTTACAAATACTGACATTATTATCCCCTCCTGAATATAATGATTATTGCCCCCATCGATTATTGATGGGGGATAATCTATTTATGGTTATTAGATTCCATCGTAATAACCTATTGTTTGATTATAGAAGAACTCAACTTCTGATACATTAGCACTATAAATGCTATCGTATGATTTTGCATCTGGGTTTGGTTGAGTCATAAGTCTTGATAGTGGCACTAACTCTTCTTCCGCAAGGAAGTTCTCGTCATGTACATATACTGCCATTCTGTCTGCTGATGATGCTCCTGCTCCCTTACAGAATGCAGTTGCGCCTATTACAAGTTGACCACCATTTTGATTACAAATGTTATTTCCGAGTAAGAATGTAAGAATTGTTTTATCTGCTAACTCGGTTACCTTTGTGGTTGCAATATAGTTGTATTGTTCAAATGGAACGATTATATGGTTAGGAATGGCTCTCATATCCCATCCTGCGTTTTCCCATACTTCTGTTATTGCTGTATTGATATCTGTTAAGATTTCATCAGCAGTTTTTTGTTTCCAATTAGTTGATCCTGCTACACCGCTTGCTACTGATGTTGCTGTTACATTTGGATTGTTGAGAAGTCCGTGTGTTCCGAATCTGCTCATACCAATATAAGTATTCTCATCAAGGTGTTTATCATAAGCAAGTCTTACACCATCTTTAAGCATTTTATCAAGTGATCTACCTGTGATGTTTTCTTTCATCATGTCTATTATTTTAATCCTCATTGTTACTGAGAATTCATGTGCCTTGAAGGTATCTTTATCAAGGTTTGCTTGGATTACTGGTTGAGCATTTGCGCCACCTGCTACAACTCCACCATTTCCTGAGCCACCTGTCATGCCATAATCAATGTTCATGGCTGTTACAAGGTCAACCCATCCACCGCCTGACTTCATTGGGATATCTCTATGATATGTTACCGAAGTTAATGGTTCTCTAAGTTTTGGTTCTTTCTTTTCAAGTTCTGAAACTAAATATGCCATACCACTTTGAATGGCAGAGTCTTTTACGCTGATTCCTCTTACATTGCTTGGTGCATTATTTCCTACTACACCTGCATCATATGTACCTATATTTCTCATTATAATTTATCTCCTTTGTTTAATTTGCATAATGTTTTCTCCTTTCTTTTATTTCTAGTGTTTACTAAGCATTTACTCTAGTAAGTAATACGAGCTCTGCTACACCGTTTGCATCTTTCTCTCCGCCCCATTGAGCGTTCGTGAGTTTGATGAAATCTGTGTTTTCAGTTCCAGTACCAGATGCAAGTAAATCTCCGATCTCTGCACCAGTAAATGCTGATGTAGTGATTGCTACATAAACTGCACCATATAATGCTGGTGTTCCGTTCTTGCAGACTACATTGATTGATCCTCTTTGCATTACAGGAACTGCATCATATGCTTTGTAACTTCCTTCGCCTTGGTTAGCATAATCATAAGCACTCTTAACTTCTGATCCTGCAATACCTATAAAGTTAGCTGCAGTGATTGTTGCATCTGCTTTTTTAACTGAACCTGCACTAGTTCCTGCGATAACTGGATCGCCAAATTTTATATCAGATTCAGCGCTTCTGGTTTCAATTACCATGTCTGGTGTTCTTGCGAACGAACCAGCGAAGCCATAATTTAATGTTTTTCCTATTACTTTTCCACTCATTTTTATTTCTCCTTTTGTTTTATTTTTTTATACTTGTTTTGTTTTACTTGACATTGCTTTCAAAAAAATTATTTCAAGTGTGGATTTAATTTATCAAACACTGATTGTTGAGCCTCATATGTAAATGGTTGAGAATCATTTGTCATACTCTTTACATATGAATCGTTGGCGTTCATAATTTTAGCAAGGCTGTTTCCATCTGATGTTGCTTTTCTAAATGTCTTAACAAATGCATCGCATACTTTAGCTCTTTCTTTGTCATTAGATATTTGTGCGATTATTGGCTTCATGTCTCTTACAAACTTAGCCATTGCATCTTTTGTGTAGCCCTCTACAACGTCTTCACTCTCTATAACCTCAGCATCGTCTTCATCAGTAGTGTACACATCCTCGCTCTCTTCTACTGTTTCAGATTCATTTTCATCAGTTTCTTCTGAGTCAGTTTCTTCAGGATCAATCGCTTCCTCTGCTTCTTCTTTCTTTTCCTTAAGTTCTTCGCTCAATTCGTCTAATGCCTTCAACTCATCTTCTGCTTCCCTTAGTGAATTGTCATTCTCTTTGGTTACTGGTTCCTTGGTGCTTTCATTAGATGTTTCTTCATTAAATGGCACATCCTTTGATTCTTCTGTTGAAGGGGCTTCAGCTGTTTCAGGTGCTGGTGCATCTGGTGTTTGCTGAGTTTGTGGAACTATACCTGAAGAAGTTTTTGTTAATGGCCTTTCTTGGTTTGCCTGTTCAATATTATTAGGTTCCTGGTTGTTGTTACCGAGATATGCTATTGCTTCGTTAAGCGCAAGTGACGCTGTTAACAATGCATTTTTAAGTGCTGTGTTGCCATCAAGAGCTGCATCTTTTGTTTCAACTTTCTCTTCTACCTTAGGTTGATTTATGATTGCAGAAATTGATTCTTTGGCATCACATACCATGTTTTCTGTGTCGTCAACACTTTTAGCGTCCTTAGCACTTCTAGCAAGTAGATTAAGCACACCTTTTACCTTTTCTCCAATGGTGTTTCCCATTTCGTGTATTCTCCTTTCTTTTATTTTTGAATCTTTTATACTTACACTGGCTCCTGCTCTGCCCTCATCCACGAGAGCAATGTGGTTGCCACGGATTCTAGATTGGCTGTATGTTCCATCCCCATTATCTAAGTAGTCACATGTATATCCACACGATATTTGTCTTTTACCATTCTCTATCTCTCTTATTACGCTTGGGTTAGTTATGTATATATCTGCCACTAGATTATATGCATTATCACCTGTGCCTCTATGGACATTTTGTGTGTGTCCTTTTGAGTAATAATCATAATTTGTTGATGTTACATCTTCATTTGGGTGATCATCTGTAAATGGCTTCCCTTCAAAAGATGCAATGGTCGCAGGATTGAATACTTCTTCTTCTGTCCTTTCGACCACTATTATATCATCTGGTTTTCTATCTTTTAATTGTAGTTCTCTCGCTAAATATTCTTGTTTCCCCGTTCGTGCTATTGGCACATTCATGCATATCAGATAGCCTTCAGGAGTTTTAGTCATATTGGGAGAGATTCTACTGCCGTAATATGATAAGCCCATAATTCTCCTTTTTGTTAACTATTAAAATCTTTATTTTTCTTTTCTTTCTAGATCTCGCTCATTCCTAGTCTCATCATTAGCATCGTTTGTTCTAACTCCATCTATTGTAATTACAATATCATCGTTTCTTTTTGTTTTTCTTGGTATAGTATCTTTTATCATAATTTTACCCCATAATTATCTTATTGTATTTTATCACAAAAATCGTTAATTTTGTTTAATCTTTTTTATGAAAGCTTATTGATTAAAGCATTAAGCACTTTTTTCTTTTTTGTTTCTTTATAATGTTTCACATTATTCATTGATATCAATGTGTCCATTAAAATGTTGTATTCTTCAAATCCCCCATTCAACAGTCTCTCTTCGCTGATATTTAATTCGTTTACTAGTTTTCTTTCTTCTTCGTTTAATTGCATGGCATCCTCCTTATTTATTTGCATTCTTTAAATATTGTCTAAATCGCTTTTCGCCAATTCTTCGTACTGTTAACAACCTATTTGTTTTTGGGTTTATTGCAATTAGGATTTGATCTCCTAATATTTTATATGATGGTCTTCCGAGCAAGTCTTTCTTTATTTTGGTTTTTAACAAAGGAGTTCTTATTGTTTGTATTATTTCATTTCTTGTAATCTTGCCTTCTACAATTCTTTTATTAAAATGAAATGTTTCGTTGTTAATGGTTACTCTACTTTGATATTTACTAATTCTTTTATTTGTATTGTGTTCTCTTTCTCTGTTCTTTCTGTGGATATAATTCCAGTTGGCATCATAATCTTCTCGCCTATATTCATCGTTTGTATTATAACCTTTTATTAAACAATACCATAAATTCTTGTTTTTATCCACACCAATTTGTGGTATTGGTATTGTTATTGCATAATCATCGTTTCTTTTGATTTTAGTCAATATTGTGATTTTCATTTATTGTATATTTGTCTCCATGCCTTGTATTTGTCATCATTCGCCATTTTATGCTTTAGAAATGTCCAAAACTTTGTATCAAAGCCATTTTCTTTCCATTTGTGCCATTCCTGTTCTGCTTGATGGAATTTTCTTTCCCCTTGCAGTTTTTGTTTATATTCACTATATTCTTTCTCTGACTGCACATTTTTTATTTTCGGTGGATTCTTTGTGAAACTTGACTTATCTTGCATTGCCTTTATTTCTTCATTAGACTTTCCTTTCTCAGTCCACTTATAGAATGTGTGTCGGCAATTAGGATGTATTGTTAACCATGAATTGTCTAGTGTATCCGATCCATTTTTATCAATCTTAGAGAATGCCCATGCTAGCGGTGGGTAGTTTGGATTCTTTCCGCTAATGCTATAAACTCTGTCTTGTAATGGAGCACATATAGGGCAAGAGCCATAGTGGTGGCTCATTTTAACTAGATCCCCACCTTCTTCGACTATTCGCTCTATTGCCCCAAGATTTGTGCTTTGGGATGCTGTGGTTCTTACGACCATGTTGGCATATGTTCCAAGACGCCACCTCTTCCCTGTTTTATCTCTAAACCCTGTTATTCCATGTTCCTTTAAATAATCTACAATATACTCTCTCGCTTTTCTGGTGCTACCACCTATTGCCTTAGATTTTATTACCCCACGAATCCCCGCTCTACGATATGTATCATCGTTCATTCTGCCTATAACAATGGCATCATTTATTAGGTTTATAATTTCACTCTGAGCTGTCAATGACATTGCTGTGACCCTTGTTTCCATTTGTCGCACCAATTCTTGTATCTCTCGCATCCCTATGTCTGATATTATGCTTTGTGCGTTGGCATATCCCTGTTTAGCTCCGATTCTTTTGCCTATATAGAACTGCTCAACAATCATCTTCGGAATATACTTGAAACTCTTTGTCTGCATGGATTTTAATATTTCTTGTATTCTTTTCAATTGTGCAGTTGTATGATAATCTACAAAACCTCTAGTTTGTTGACGATATATTTCACGGACAAGTTCAGTTTCTGCTTGTTTAAATATCTTTATTAACTTTTCTACTTCTTTTCCGTAGGGTTTCATTTTTAATAATTTATCTTTATTGTTTTCGCATCATATCTATCATGCCAATTACCTTCTCCTCTTGGGTATGCCATGAATTCAATGTCAAATTTATAGCGTCCACCGATTTTTTCATTTCGCTTAGTAAACGCTCTTTCTATCTCTTTAGCATACTTATTAAAATCATTTCTATTGTAAGATTCTTGCGTAATAGTTTTAACTACTATTTTATTTCCTTCCGACTCAATATAAATTTCTTTTGGTCTCATATTTTGCGGAATATTTCTCTCATTAATTTTTGTGTCAACTTCCCTTGGAAGTTCAGATGTAGCATCTTGTTTTCCATTAAACACATCCGATAAAGTCCGACCTGCTAACCTATTCAATATTGCAGGATGTGCGTTTTCTCTTGTTGAGGTTCCCTTTTTAATGTACACAACCTTTTTTAATTGTGGATCCCAGTGGTATCGGGTTTTGTCATAACTATCTCTGCTCTTTACTCCTACAACATAGTCTCCGTCTGTTACTCTTATTTTTTCTTTGTAAACATTCGCTATCATATTTTTCCCCCTTTATCTTTTTTATTTAGACATTCTCTGCTATAAACTTATACATTCCAGTATTTATTTGCTTCGTCTTCATCTACTCTTATTAGATTCACTATATAATGAAACTCTAATAAAGTCAAGTTTTTTCTTGATTAAACACTACTTCGATTTGGCTCTATCACTTGGCTTAAAGCCTGTTTTTTTGCCTTATTAGACAATTGATCTATCTTCTCGTTCTGCATTTCTTCTATGTTCCTTTGTAGTTCTTCCTGTTCTTCTTGCAATTTTTTCTCAGCTACTTTCTTATTGGCCTCTTCGAGCATGGCTTGGAGTTCCTTATTCATCTGTTCTGGTGTTCTTTCATTAGACTCTTCTTCATCCCATCCACCATTCCCTTCACCGCCAAGCGACAAACCTCCAAGTGGATCACTCATTTGTTGCATTTCGTTTATTGTCTTATCTTGAGCATTTGCTATCTGGTCTTCATCTATTGAGTTAAACATGTTGTAACTTTCTTTGAGCAATGATAGTTCTTTAATCGCAGTCTTTTGAGTTATTATGCCTGTTTGAAACGCTTGTACCACTGCCTGAGTTTTTTGATGCCCTATTTGTGTTTTTTGGTCGCTTGGGTTGTGAATGTCATTGAACACAAAGTCTATGTCATCTGGGATCATACCAAATGTACTCATTGCCATGATTGGCAATAGTTTTTCTATTACAGGTCTTAATTGAGCCTCTCTTAACTGCTCCACATAATCATAATAGTTTTGTAGGTCTGATTGTCCCGTGGCATTCATTCCAGCTGGGCTTCTACCAAAAAGTTTTGTTACCGGTATATGGGTGGCTCCTGCTAAGTCCATCATTATACCCTCATAGACATCTCGTAGTCCACTAAATGTATATGTTTGGTTTTTGTAGGTATCCCCTTTATTGACTAATTTCACTCCAAGATTAGATTCGAGTATTGATTGTGCTTGCATCATATCCCAAAATCTTTTTTGTGCTTGAGTGCTTGCTATAGAGAATAATTGTTCAAGATTTTCTATTTCATAAACATTTATGTTTGCCTTAAATGTAAGGCTTGCTATGTTTTGTGAAACATTGTCTCTTTTTATAACTTCTTGGTAGGCGGTTTCCACCTCGCTTGCGCCCCAATCGAGTTCTGCTTGCTTTTCATATCTTGGTAATTCTCTGCCTATAAATCTTACTATCCTTGAATGGTGTACTTTTGCGACTGTTCGATTGTCACCATCTTGAATCTCATAGTACTTAGGCGATCCATACTCACTATTACACATGTCATCTATTCTTTCCATGCTTGGCGTTATTCCTGACCACCTGTCCATGATGTACAATCCTTTGAAATCATCCACATTTATATTTTCTATGTTTAGTGGCTTGTCTAGATCATTCGTTTGACCTTTGACGAGTATTAGACCTGCTGCTCCACCATACAGTCTTCCCCACTTAAGACCTTCTATGATTTTTTGCTTTAGGTGGGTTTGTCTCTCCATTCTTGCAAATCTATCTAGCAGCTTTTGGTCAATGTCAGTTTTAATTTGATACCAGTTTTTGCACATGTCTTCTGGGATAGTCGACACTATATTTCCTACCACCCAATTGTCTCTATACAACGAATTCATTAGAGCATAGTTGTCTGTCATTCTAGTTAGCGGGTATTCTGTAGCATTAAGTAGATTGGCTGTTCCAAAGCCTGTTCTAGCCAATGGGTTTCTAAATGCATCCCCTGTCCTTACATCTACCACCTCTTTAACCTTTCCATCTAGCCCCACTAATGCGTCATAAGTCACTCTTTGCCCTGTGGTTAGTGATACTTTATCTCCCCCCACTATCTCTACTGGTCTACCTTGAACGGTTATTACAGAGTTGGCATCTACTGAGTTAACTCTCTCTTTTACTTTCCTATGTCTTCTACTCATTTCACACCTTCTTTAATCTATTCTTTTCTCCCTTTGCGCATTAGATTTGATCTTTTGATAAGGGTTTTTAACTCCTATATAGTTAATCAGTTTATCAAGTTGTTGTTGTGCTTGTTGTTTTTTCTCTGAGGTCGCCCATTTATTATTATATTCGTATTTTGTATTATCATTTGCCAAGTTATGAAGATTTTGTATGTATGGCATTATTGGATCTAGACTTTTTGTTTTCTTTGCTTCGGTTAGGTCTTTTGAAAAATACTTATAATGTGCTTTTACATCCTTATCATTCATGCCCTTATATTCTGGGCTTGCCTGAACATATTCATTGGCAAGCCTAATTGTGTCTTCTACATCTTTTGTTGTGGGGGTCTTTTTTTGCTCATTCCACTCTACCTCCATTGCATCTACCGATGCCTGGGCATCACTTCTATTCAATCCGGTCTTTTGCATTATACTTACTGCTTTTTCATAGTCAATCGTGCCATCAATAAATTTATTCTTTACATCCCTAGTTATATCTTGAATTCTTTCCTCGCGAGTTCTATTGTCTTTCCCATACTTTTCTTGCATGCTCATTTTATTACGATTTTCTTTAGTTGGAGTTGGTCGGGCTAGTATTTGTTCTACTTGTTTCTCTGGGTCAGACTCTAATTTTTCAAGCAATTCTTTTGCATGTGTATCCCCATTTTTTGCATCCTCTTCTAAGTTCTTCATTGTGTTCATCAAGTTGCCATTTCCCTCTATGACACCTGTCCTCTTCCACTCGTTAAACTCTTCTTCAAGCGACTGTGCTTGTTCTTGAACTTCTTGTTCCGAGAGATTGGCTTTCCAATTTTCGCTCATTCTTCGTACTTCATCTTGCCAATCAAATCCACCAGTGTTAGGCTTGTTTTCCACTTTTCCTTTTTTTTTCTCTACACGAGTATACACTGTCTTTTTAAGCTGTGGATCCCAGTGGTATCGGGTTTTGTCATAGGCATCTTGGGTTATTACACCATCCATAGTGATGTATATTTCATTTTCCCTTTTATTGTTTGCTTGGTTTGTCATGGTTTTTCTCCTACTTAATTATTTTATCTAATTTTTTAAGGATTTCTCTTAATAATTCATCAGTTTTCATTTTATCGTAATTTTCGTTTGTTTCTTGGTTTTTCTCTTTTTGAGTGTAATGCGATATTGTTGTTTTAACTCTCTTATAGATTATTGCTATTTCGTTTTTCTTAGCATTGGTAAGTATTTGGTTGTCAAATTTAAGGTCTTGTATTAGACAACTATTCTCTACCCCATCCACTATTTTGTTGATTAATTCCTGTTTTAATTCTTCATGTTGGTTGACCAATGTTAAGAATTTTTCTATGTCCCCCTGCATTACACCGTTTTTATTCTCAACCATGTCCCTTGTTACATTTTCAATTAATTTTTCACTTTTCATTATATTCTCCTTTTTTATATGACGTCTTTTCTTACTCCATGTCTCCACGATGGCACCACTGTGTATATGTCATAACGAAGTGCATCTGGTGCATGGTCATCACTTTTTATAGGTCTCTCATTGCCTATTAGAGCTGCTTTTTCGTCCCATCTATATGCTTGCATCTCTTCAATAAGCCCTTGGCATTTTTGCCTATTTATATGTATGTGTTTCTGATTAAGCATTGAGGCCACTGCTCGTATACCATTCATTACATCATTATCGCCATCTTTGACAAACAAACCTCTATTTCGTAGTTCTAGTTTGAAACTCGCTGCCGATGGATCGACTATTGTTACAAAGTCTTCATCTCCTTGGAATGCCACCATGTCTTCAGCGTATTCCATATCGGTCTTTTGTTGCTGTTTCTTCTTGCTATCCCATCTATATTCTTCATCTACCCATATATCTGTACCATCATCATATATTTTGAGAAACACACATGGATTTATGGTTCCATAGTCACACGCTATGTATCGGTCAGAATTCCTTTTCATTAGAGGTGTGCATTCCCCATCATCATAGCAATGGATGTCTGGGTCAAACATATCGTATATTGAGCCTTCTGCTATTACCCATTTGCCTAGTATATATCTTTGATAAAATACCCCCGTATATTGCTGTTTATAACGCTCTTTAATATCTTCTGCAAGGCTAAGGTTATCGTCCATTGTAAAATGCAGATATAACAGCTTTTTAAGTTCTTGCTTATCAATCCATTCTTTTTTAAAGAAATGGTTGGGGTTGCTTGGGTTGCAGTTGAACCAATACTTACTGCCCTCCACTGAACATCTCGATGTGGCTTGGTTTACAAATGATTCTGGCATTAGTGCCACTTCATCACAGAATAGTCCTGCCAGCGTAACACCTTGTACCAAGTCCTGCGAGCGCTCATCATTTCCTGCAAATATGTAGAACTCATTGAATCTATCACCTTTAGTTACAATTATTAGATTTTCTTGCCTTTTTTCGTATACATCATACCCCATATCAAGTAATATCTGTTTGCCAAAGCTCATTACATTCCTGCGGAATGACATATGGGTCTTGCCACAAAGCCCAAACTTTTGCCCTGTAAAGTTTGTCATTGCCCATAGCATGAAACCTATCCAAAAGCTGACTGTCTTGCCTGACCTTATAGCTCCATCGCCTATGATCCCATTATAGTTCTTGACTGGGCTGCTCTCTACCCACCAGTTGAGCACCTTTCTCTGTTTCTTTGAAAATGGCTTTAATTTCATTCTTCTTCACCTCGTATGGCTTCTTCTATGATTTTAGCATTTTCATTCGCTACAGGGCTTGTATTCGCTTCTGGCAAGGCTTCTATTGGTGCCTCTGCACCCCAGTCTTTTTCTACCGATTCATTCAATGCCTCCAGTATATTGGTTGTATTAGACTCATCTTTCTTTTCGATGCTTCTTTGTATGCTCATCATCATACTTAAGGCTCTCATGTTGCCTTTCCTTGCCTCATTATATGCTTGAGCCATGAGCATCAGTCCTTTATTTATCTCATTGCCTTCAGTATCAGTCTCATCTGGGGTTATTAGTCCTAGTGTCTCTAGTGCCTCTTTCTCCTTCTGGGTTGGTGGGAGTTCTAGGATATACTTGCCCCATTGTTCCATGGTTTTTTTCTTCCTTTTGGCTATACCACTTGCAATGCCTCCTTTTTTGCCACTTTCCCTCGCTTTAGCCACGCTTTCAAATGGTATTAGGTTTCCCCCTTCAGCCTTTGTTAACTGCCCTTTATTTATTTTTATGTCTTTATTGTCTTCCATTCCTTTATGGTCATTAGATCTCCTTTAGCCACCTTACAAGTGCTTAATTGCTTGTAGGCGACATATTAGCATAGTGTTTTTACTTGACTTTTTATGAGTTTTAAGGTATCATTTAGTCATAGAGGTCATCCCAGTCTTCATGATAGGGAGCCCTCTATTTTTTTTATTAGCATAGATTATCTCTCTGCCTTTTATCACCACTATTTCTTTCACAAAATTCATATAATCTTTCCCATGAACTTGTTTGCACTGTTTTAATAGCATTTTTGTCATAATTTTTGCCTTTGCTATATCTAATATAAATCTTTCTGCTTGCCCTTTGCCTTTTTTCAATGCATTATCAACCGCGTTTTCTAATGATGTAGCATTTTCTCCTATTGCCTTAATCTCATAGAGAATATTATTTATTGATAAACCTGCTACTCTTTTATATTTTTATTTTTTCCTGTAATTCTCGGAAGCAATTTTACACTCTTTTTATGTTTGCTTAATATTTCGGCAATTTCTTTTTCTCTCTTCTTATGGTCTTGTAATACATTTATGCCATCAACTGCATATACTTTCCCATCTTTTGTTACACGGTCTTCAAATGAGTAGTTTCCATTTTTTATTATTCTTTGCCATTGTTTTGTATTTTCTATATAACCTTTTTTAACCCACTCACCTTTTTCATTCCTTGGATGTTCTAATGGGTCATATTGTACTTTGGTCATTGTGTCAAAAGTTATTATGTAGTCATCGTTCCTATTCTTTTTTATTGGTATCGTTGTTATTATCATAAAATCTCTTATACCTACTGTATTGCATTAGTATGTCATCTAGTTCATATCTGCTCACACCTTGTTCTTGGCACTTGACTATGGCATCTTTAGAGTACATATCAAGCCCTGATTGTTTCAAGGCTTCAAATATTAGATACTTATTTTTTTCTACTGTTGGTTTGAATTTCATTGTTTCCTCTATGATTTGTGATATTTATTTACTAACTTCATGTGCAGATCTCTCCATTTTTCCCTTTCTTTTTCAGTATAATTTTTATTCTCTGCCTGCTCATCTGCATATTGCATATATACATAGGCTGTTTCTCTAGTTGTTGCTTTCTTACCGGTTGCTATATCCTTTACTTCTTTGAATGATGGTACTACTACTGTCATCTTGCTAGTACCTGCTTCTGGATGTTCAAATCCACCATAGTAAGATTTTTGATTGCTAATTTGAATAGAACCCTTTTTTATTTTATCTCTACCAAATGCTTTTTGAATTTTCTTAAAATTATCATTTAGTCTATATCTTTCACTAAAAGGCAATGTTTTTATATTTTCCAACAAACTTTCGTATTCTTTTTTTATTTTTAAATATACGTCTGGTCTCTTATGTGGTGGGATATCTATCACATCTCCTTTTATCATACCTTCTACATATTTATTAAACATGTCTACTCTGTTTTTGATTTTATTAGTTTCTTGCTTAGTTAACTCACTTTTACCATTTTTTGAATTTATGTATTCTGTTTTCTTTGTCTGTGGATTCCACTTGTAGTGGCTCTTGTCGTACTTGTCACCTGTCTTTATGCCATCCATGGTTACTACACTATCTTTCATTGTTCCATCTTCTTCAAAGAACTTAATTCCATTGTTTCTTTTTGTACTCATTGTTTTATTCTCCTTTGCTTTATATAATCAAACACCGTCGGCTCATTCTTTTCTATTTTATCTACTAATAAGTTTTTAAGTATATAGTATAAGCAGTCCACTACTATGCTATTACCTGCTTGCTTGTAGAGTTGTGCATTAGATGTTGGCACTGCTTCGGCTCTTTCAAATGCTTCATCGCTAAATCCCATTAATCTCCAACACTCTCGCGGTGTCAATTTTCTTATTGCTAATTGCTTTATTTCTTCATCAGTCATATATTTTCTATACCCCCCCCTCATTTGTTATTATACATTTAGCTTCTTTGTAATCTCTTGCACATAGTGTGCCACAAATATTACTTTGTTGTAATAGTTTATTTCTGCTCACATAACTACTTCGTAGCATTCCTATCTTTGCTTTATCACTTAAATAATATTTTTCTAACATTCTATTACCATTCCATAATTTTCTATTGCACATTTAATCGTTGGTGCTACTCTTATATCAGTTTTGTTTTGCAGTTTTATCGTTCTACCGTTTATACATTCTTTATATCTATATTTGCAAAATGAGTGGTCTATAAACTCGTAAGGACGAAGTCTTCCTGTGGTTAGCATTTCATTAAGCATTTTTCTTTTTGTCATAAACAACTACTCCTAAACAATCACATCTTGTTGTTAATGTAGGACATATATTATTCTCTTTCTCTACTGCATTATCTAATCTATTCATTCTATCAGTTGAATAACTGTGTTTTACTATGTCCATCTCTTTTACATACCCCCCCCTAATTAATTCATTACATAGTTTCTTTTTCAGTATTTCCATTCCATTCTCCTGTTATATAATACGGATTATTTTGTGTGCATATACTACAACTTATATTGCCATAATATATTCTTACATCTTGGTGGTAGGTATTACCGAACCTCCCCCTATCTTTATTCGTTGTCCCCACACAGATTAAAGTTATCTTCTTTTTCTTTACACACATAATTAGTTGTTCCTGCTCTTTTGTTTTGGTCGGTAGTTAGCGGTCGTGCTATCTTAAGATTTATTTTGCTGTCTTTGTTATGATACCCCCCCCCACCTGTCTTGCTTATATACACTTTCATTCGGTCGCTTATAAAATATTTGTCATCCACTTCTTTTTCTAGTATGTCTTGTATCCACATTTTTAGTTCAAATGGTTTAGGGAATTCATAACTTTGATTTAAGTCTTTCCGTATACTCACTGTGAACCCCCTTTCTCTGTTCTGAGGTTCTCCATAATCTTTAGCATTTAA
>ERZ842401.4679-NODE-4679-length-15714-cov-4.371927_pt1 | contig 15714 bp, 8 predicted proteins | sample MGYA00521270_ERZ842401 | MGnify/ENA primary metagenome ERZ842401 (study PRJEB31892, sample SAMEA3878208) | bioreactor metagenome | biome: Moose rumen | place: Sweden | collected 2011-10 | study: EMG produced TPA metagenomics assembly of the PRJEB12797 data set...
TTGGCGGTATTTACGCAGCCGATCCCTTCGATGCGTTCCTGCTTCTGTGCATGCTCACCTGCGATCCTCTGGGGTCCTATTCGGACGTGATGGAAGCCGCTTATACCCAACAAGAATCTTTGGAAGGAGGAAGGGACGCATGGACGACGCAGCCTTGATCAGCCAGGCCTGGCCGGATTGGACGGTGGTGCAGCTGATCGGCCAGGGCACCTACGGAAACGTGTATCACGTGCGGCACAAGGAAATGCAGGCGCTGGACGCCGCCGTGAAAATCATCCCCGTGCCCACTGACAATAACGAAATCGCTTCCCTGCGTCAGCAAGGCTTCAGCGATCCCCAAATCGCCGATTATTTTGCCCAAATGGCCCGGGATTGGAGACAGGAAATCCTCACCATGAAAAAATACCAGGGGATGTCCCACTTCGTCAGCATGGAGGATTGCAAAATCCTCAGCCGCCCAGACGGTGAAATCGGCCAATGGATTTTGATTCGTATGGAAAAGCTGAAAAGCTTCATTTCCTATATCAGCGATAAAACGCTCTCCGAAAACGAAGTGATCCATCTGGGACGTCAGATTTGCGATGCGCTCGCCGTGTGCCACGCCGACGGCGTGCTTCACCGGGATATCAAGCCGGATAATATTTTCGTCAATGATCGCTCCTCCTCCGGCATTCTGTATAAGCTGGGCGATTTCGGCGTCGCCGCAAAAATGAAAAACGTTTCCGCCACTCTGTCCGTAAAGGGAGCCCTGGGCTACATGGCCCCGGAAATCATTCAGGGAAAGCCCTATGATCAGCGGGTGGATATTTATTCCCTGGGCCTGACCCTGTATAAGCTCATGAACGGCAACCGCCTGCCCTTTTTGCCTGCTCACAAGCTTTTTACCCACGAGGATCACGCGGTAGCGCTGCGCATGCGCCTGAGCGGCATGCCCGTTCCCCCCGCCGCAAACGCGTCTCCTGAGCTCAACCAGGTGCTGGCCAAGGCCTGCGCCTTTGATCCTTCCCAACGGTATGCCTCCGCCCAGGATTTTTCCCGGGCCCTGGAGGCCGCGTTGGCGGGGAAGCAGCCGAAGGGAGCTTCTGTTTTCGCGCGCCTGAAAAATAAGCGCCGTCTGCTCGCCTGGCTGGCCGTGTGCTTGTTGGCGGGGGCGCTGCTCCTGGGCGCGATTAAGGCTTTTCCGGGCATGAATCGGGAAGCCTCCGTCCGTCCCATGGAAACGGAAATTCCCATGCTCACAGTTATCCAGATCAATGATCCCTGATTGAAAAAGGAGATATGTCCCGTGGGAAAAACGGAGAAATGGCTGCTCCTTCTGTGCCTGTTTTTCCTCCTTCCGCGCTCTGCCGCCCGGGCTGACGAATGGACGGCGGAGCCGTCGCCGCCCCTGCTTCCCGGCGCGGAGGAAATCATGCTTTTCTTGGAAAAAGACGCCGTTTGCCTGCGCGCCAACGTCTTTTCCCAGGGGGAGGCCATCGCCCGGGAAGCGGTGCTTGAAAATGGCTGCTTAACCATCCGCCTGGCCCGGCCCCTTTTGGCCGGAGAAACGGCGCGGGTGCTGCTGGAGGGGGAAAGCGCTTCAGGCTCACCCCTGTTCTTTGATCATGCCTGGCATATTTCCCGCTATAGCGCGCTTCAGGAGGAAGCATCCCTTTTGAAAGCGCGTTGGGACGGCTTGACCGCGGCGGATGAACAGGCGTGGGAGGCTTTTGCGCATTCTCTGCTTTCCCCCTGCGCGCAGATTGCCCACGTTATCCAGTATGATTCCGAAAAATTGTCCGTCGGCCTGGATGACGCGCCCGAGCATTGGAATGTCACGCTCCAGGACGGCAGGAACGGCTTCGGCTGCACCTTCAGCGCCAAAGAGAACGCCTATATTTTTGCGAATGTGGGATCGGGGCTCCGGCCTGAGCGGGTGGAAGCCATACGCGTTTCTTCATCCGTTCCGTTTGGAAGCCGTTGCATCACAGCGGAATTTCTCTATTCATCCCAGCAGCCGTTTTCTTTGCGTTCGGTATCGCTTTTGCTGAAAAAAGAAGGAATACAGCCCGGCTTTTTCTGGAAAGCGGATTTTCAACAGGATACGGCCCAGTGCACGTTTTGGTTTACGGACAGCGTATCGTCCATTGAGCGAGTATGGACGGAAAGGATGGATCGCCCATGAAAAAGCTCTTTACCCTCTTTTGCGTCCTGGTTCTGCTTGCCTTGACTGGACCCTGGGGTATGGGTCTGGCGGAAGATACGGCCCTGCGCTTGTCCCTCCCGGAGCCGCTTTACGCCGGGCAGCAGGCGATCCTTGTGCAGATCGAGCATGAAAATCCCCCCGGCTTGCGGATCAACGCGTTTTCTGACGGGAAACAGCTGGGCGTGTCTGCCAGCGCCATGGAAAACGGCCAGGTGCTGCTTTCCCTGTCCCGCCCTCTGCGGGCCGAAGAGGAAATTCTGCTGGTGCTGGATGTTCAGGGCAGCCGGAAAGCATCCGGCCGCTTTCCCGTGGAAGCCCGTTTCGGCCGCAAGCTGCAAAAGCTGCGCGCCCGCATCGACGCCCTTTGGCCCGTCTGGCAGGGGGGCTGGGAAAAAGCCTATCTGGAAGGCACGGTCAATCTGAACGTCAATTTTGATTTTCTTCCCTTTGCGTCTTATCCGGATGAAGCGCCGGAAATGATGGTGGAAGAAAAGGACGGAAAGGCTTGGATCTACCTTTCCGAACCGCTGGATGAAAATTGGCGCGTTTGCCTGGCCTCCGGTATCCCCGCGGTTTTTTCGCCCTGCGAATGGGACGCCGCCGCCGGGGGATACACCGGCCCCGCGGATTTTGACAGCGTGTATCTGATCAGCGACGGCGCGGCGGAGCGAATGAGCGTCACCATCGTGTATGAGCGCGCCAATCAGTTCCTGGCTTCCTATCCCATCGTGGAATGGGTGCAGCCCGACGCGGATGATCCCGTCGCCTTCAACTGCTACGGCTTTGGCACTGCCCGCAGCTTCACCGGGGCCATGTACGCCATCGTTGGCCCCCAGGGCGAATGGTACGCGGAATTTGACGCGCAGCATTTCCTTTCCACCTATACCAATCTGCGCACTGAATGCGTTTACGACGCCAACGGTGCCCTCCTTTCCGGGGAAGAACCGGAAGGCTACGTGGATCCCGTGGCCAAGTGGTAATATAATATCCGTCCGGATCAGCGGCGGAATACCGAGCAAGGCGCGAATTCCTGCGTTGCCTTGCCCGGTATTTTTTTCGGGAAAATGGAAAGTACAGAAATGAAATGACCATTTTGTATAATGCAAAAGAATAGCTATACCTTTGCGCCCAGCACGTTGCTTGCTCCCGAAAATTGTATGAGAAAGGCTAATAAACCAGATTCTCAGCATCTTCTCGTTCCTTTTGACGGCTGCTTTCCCAAATACTTTCTTATTCCGCTATGACTGAACGTGCTGCCCCAAATTGATTGGTTTCAATGAAAGCGAGGTTTTCAACGATGAAAAAATGGATTTGGATGCTGCTGCTGGCTCTCGCGCTGACCGCAACCGTGAGCCATGCCCTGGCAAACGAACTGAAGCTGCCCGAAGGCCTTAAAACCATTGAAGCGGAGGCTTTTGAAGGTGATACGGCTCTGGACCAGGTGGCTCTGCCCAATGGTTTGGAAGCTATCGGGGACAGGAGCTTTGCCGACAGCTCGGTAAATTCCATCCGGATTCCCGCGAGCGTGCTTTCCATTGGAACCGGTGCATTTGATGGCTGCGCCGGCCTGACAACTGTTTATTTTGATGGAACCCAGGAAAATTGGGATTCGCTTTCAGCCGGGAGCGGCATTTCCGGGCTTGAGCATGTAACGGTTTACTGCTTGGGCGGCACCGACGTTACAGACAGCGGCACCTGCGGCGATAACCTGTCCTGGAGCCTGGACGCCAATGGCCTGTTGACCATTTCCGGCACGGGCCCCATGACAGATTATTCCTATTCCAATCCTTCCCCCTGGGATGAAACCCAAATCAGCTCCGTACTGATCCTGCCCGGGGTTACCAGTGTCGGGGATTATGCGTTCTTTAGCAATGCTGGCAGCATCTCCAGCGTTGTTTTTCCTGAAAGTATTAAGAGAATAGGAAACGAAAGCTTCTATCATTGCGACCAATTGATTGATTTCTCACTTCCTAATAATTTGGAAATAATTGGTTATGGTGCTTTTGGGTATTGCAATAAATTGATGGAAATTTCCATTCCTGCAAGCGTAAAACAAATCGGCGCTTCCGCTTTTGCAAGCTGCCAAAGTTTAACGAGATTCACCGTTGCACAGGATAATCCTTATTATTCTACAATTGATGGCGTTTTGCTTTCCGGTGACGGGACGAAAATTATAGCTTATCCTGCTGGAAAAACGGCCAAACAATATACCATTCCCGAAGGGGTAACAGGTATTGGAACTGGCGCGTTCATCGGAGCCGCATTTACGACAGTTATCATTCCTGAAGCAGTGGCAAACATTGAATCAGAGGCGTTTTCGAATTGCTATTCTTTACAGATAATTGATATTCCGGAAAGCATTTCGTATCTTCCTTGGCGCGTGTTCGCATACTGCAGGAACCTGAAATATATAGGTATTCCCGCAAGTGTAACTGAAATTGAATATGGAGCTTTCACCAACTGCGATGGACTGACGGATGTATACTATAACGGCAGCGAAGAAGCATGGGGGCTCATTGAGCTTTATGAAAATAACGAGCCTTTGACGAGTGCTGCATTCCATTGGAATTCTGAACTGCAAATGGATGATTACCTTTTGGATTTCTATACATTTGAAGATATAGACGATAATACCTGCAGGATTTCGAGATACACAGGGGATGCAGATGTACTCGAAATACCCGGCAAAGATAAAATGGGAAAAACAGTTACCGCAATCGGCACCGGTGCTTTTGCTTCAAAAACCATTTCTTCCATTACAATTCCGGACACCGTGAATACAATCGGGCAAAGCGCATTTGCCTATTGCAAAAATCTGACTGAAATAGAGCTTCCCGCCTCTGTTGCCAGTTTGGGTACTTATGCTTTTGAACACTGCACCAGTTTGGAACGCGTTATTTTGTCAGATGCGATTACCACCATTCCTTCCTCTGTTTTTAGGGATTGCGCTAGCCTGACAGATATACACTTTCCGGCCAATTTGACGTCTATCGGTGGGTATGCCTTCTATGGTTGCGAAAGCCTTGTGTCTGTTCTTCTGCCGGAAGGGCTCGTAAGTATCGGCAATTATACATTCTGTAATTGTACCAGTCTTTCTTCCCTGTCTTTGCCCGAAGGGTTCACAAGCATTGGCTACTATGCGTTCAATAATTGCGCGCATCTGTCTTCTGTAGTCCTGCCAAGCAGTTTGAACAGTATTGGTTCCAATGCATTTAGTAATTGTTCCAGTATTTCTTCCATTCTGTTGCCCAGCGAACTGAAAACCATCAACAGCGGTGTGTTTGCAAACTGCGTCGGTTTGCAAACCATTATGATCCCCGCAAAGGTCAGTAGCATCATTGTGTCCGCATTCGAAGGCTGCGCGAATCTTTCCGCGTTCCAGGTGGATGAAAACAATACGGCATACTATGAAACCGACGGCATGCTTGTCAGCCGATCTACCTCTTATTTTATACTTTGCCCCCTTGGCAAAACGGGTGAATGCACCGTGCCGGAAGGCGTAACGGGTATCGGCGCCAAAGCTTTCCAGAATTGCGCCGGAATCACCGGCATTCTGCTTCCTGAAAGCCTGCAGAAAATCGGAAATTATGCTTTCGAAAACTGCTCGTCTTTGGAAAGCATCCGGATCCCTCAGGCTGTATCCAGCATTGGTACAAGCCCCTTCAGTGGCTGCTCCAGCATAAAAACAACGTACTGCGCAAAGGGGAGCTATGCCAAAACATGGTTCTTTGATCATGGGTATTACGGCCAGCTGATAGAATATATCTGCTACACGCCTGCCAATGTAGAAGACTTTACGTTCGAAAGTATTGATGAAAACAGCTGTAAAATTACAGGGTACACCGGCCAGGGTGGAGATATTGAGCTGCCTTCCCAGAATGCGGGAGGCTTGACCGTAACGGTCATTGGCGAAAAGGTATTTTTTAACAATAGCCAGATCACTTCGGTGAAAATTCCCGAGGGCATAACAGAAATTGAAAGCAATGCGTTCTCTCAATGCAGTAAGCTGATGGAGCTTGTGCTTCCGCAGGGCCTGCGTTCCATCGGAAAATTTGCGTTCAGTTCCTGCTACAATTTGGGAAGCCTGACAATTCCGGATACGGTATCAGAGATTAGTGATTATGCTTTTGATTACTGCCATGCGCTTAAAAAGGTAACCATTCCCGGAACGGTAAAACAGGTGAGGGGTTTTAGCTACTGCAGAGGGTTGGAAGAAGTTTATATTCTGCCCGGTGCGGAAAGCATTGAATCCAGCTGTTTTAACACTTGCGAGAATCTTTCCAAGGTTGAATTACCGGATACGGTGACCGTAATTGATGATACAGCGTTTAATAATTGCTCCGCATTGGAAAGCATCCGTATTCCTTCTTCCCTGCAGAAAATCGGATATTCTGCTTTTGGCGGCTGTATCAGCTTGAAAGCTTTTTCTCTCCCGCAAACAGTTACGGAAATTGGAAACAGTGCGTTTTATGGCTGCAGCGGCCTTTTGTCGATGGACGTGCCCGCTGTGGGCGTGCTTGACGACAGCTTCTCTAATTGCACCAGCCTGACGTCCCTTACGCTTGCCGAAGGTATAACTGCGATCGAACTGGAGAATTGCAGCGCGCTGACCAGCCTGTTTATTCCTGACTCCGTAACATCCCTTGAGTTGGTCAAACTCACAGCTCTAACGGAACTGAGAATGCCCGCCTTCTTAACCAAGCTTAAATTATGCGCTTGTCCCGGATTGACTGAAGTGACTATGCCTGAAGGATTGACGAAGATCGAAACAAACGGTTTTTATGGAAATACAAATATTACCAGTATTCAGCTACCAAATACAATAACGGAAATTGGTGATGGAGCTTTTTCTAAATCGGGTTTGACTTCTATTGTGATTCCCAATTCCGTAACCACAATCGGAAGCAGCGCGTTTTCTAATTGTGCCAGCTTGTCTTCCATTGTGATTCCAAATACCGTAACTACAATTGCTGATAATACGTTTTATGGGTGCGTTGGCCTGAATTCTGTTACGCTTCCCGACTCCTTAACAGCCATTGGATACAGCGCGTTCTATGGCTGCACTGGCTTAACTTCCATAACAATTCCGGATTCGGTGAGGACAATAGGAAGCAGTGCTTTTTACGATTGCACCAGTCTGGCTTCCGTTGTGCTTTCGAAAAATGTGAGTGATATTTCCTCTGTCTTCCAGAATAGCGGTATTACTTCCATTTTGATTCCCGCTTCAGTAAGGTACATGAGCAACGCTTTCAACGGATGTTATGCGCTGGAAGAAGTTACGTTTGAAGAACGTACAGGATCCGTGAACGGTTATTCAATTTTTGAAGGATGTACCAATCTGAAACATATCTATGCCGGCGACCAAACATGGAGAAGAGCTAATTTCAGTTATCCAATTTTTGATCAATGCAGCAGTCTGTATGCCTTTGAATTTCCTGAGGATTCGTACACCTATAGCAGCTTATACAACAGGTTTGGAGAATGTGAAAAACTGGCATGTATTAAGCTTCCCGGCAACGTGAGCAGTATACCGGACGGGTTCTTCAGTGACTGTCCCAATTTGACGACCGTTTACTGCAAACCGGGAAGTTATGGCTGGTCCTGGGCGGAAGAGAACGGCTATACGCCTGTAGATGCTGCTGAATGGCCCTATGATTCACGGGCGTATGGGACCGGCGGAAGCACGATCCCGGACTTTGATGGCAGCTTCACTGAAAGCGAAATTACCATGCGGGTAGGCCAATATATCCAGCTTCTGGGCGAAGTAACATCCTCCAGGGCGGACATTGGCCGCATAACCATCACCATTGACAATTTCAATATCGAGGATGACGAGAATGACCGCTACGCCACCAAAGAATTTGCCGGAGTGCAGAGTGTCAGCTTGGGGGATTATGCGGAATTCACCCTGGATGGCACCAGGGAACCCCTGAATGCGCCGGGGACGTATACCGCCAAGCTGTGGGCGAAAGCGGTGGGTAATGAGGATGAAGCCGCGTTGCTGGATGAAATGACTGTGATTGTATCAAGCGATGCTGGTCTGCTGACTGGGTCTTTTGCCGAAGAAGAAATGCTGCTGTATCCGGGAATAACTCGGCAAATAAGCGGCACTGTCGTTTCCACAGGCGCTGATATTTCGCTGATAGCTTTGACTATCGATGGCTACCATATACCCGATGATGAAAGTGACCGTTATACCTATGAAGATTTCAGTGGTCATCAGTTGAAGGAAGTCGATCTGGGGGACTGGGGCGCTTTCATCTTGGATACCACGCGGGCACCGTTTAACGAGCCCGGCGCGTACAACTTAAGGCTATGGGCAAAGACGGAAGATATGGATGGCGGAATTGAGTTGGCACAATTGACCGTATTGGTAGGGTGGAAAGGATATGTTCAGGCTGCCAGTATTTCCACATATGAAAGTGCTACAGCCGAAAAACCTATGCCTTACGCGTATGTGGACAATACCGATCCGATATATGTCCTGGAAGAACAGAATGACAGATACAGAATCATCATGTTCACAACGCAAGGCAAAACCGATGTCCGCTGGGTGGATGCGAGTATGATATCCGCCAACGGCGCGTGGGTCAATGACAAAACATTTACCCAAATCTATGTGGGCGACGGTAGCAAGGGCCAGCTCAGGAATCAAACGGTTATGCTGTATGCAACTGCCTCCGTGCTGTATGACAAGGTTACGGTGGAATCGAACGGTACGCAAATTGCTGAAATCATAGGCCCGGTCAGTATAATTCCAGGTATAAGAAACCAATACGAATACGAGAAGAACCTTTGCGTAGACATTGCCCTAAGCGAGGTGCAGCTACAACTGTACGGTTTCAGGAACGGCGAGTGCGTGGGCAGCGGCATGTTTGCATTCTATTTTGCGGATGAATTGCCGCAAACGCTGTATCTGAACTTCCGCTCGAAGAGCGGTGCGGTGGGAATATCGGAAGCGCCTGTTGCTGACAGCATACAGCATGAACCAGTAGGAGAGCAGAACTTGGAGGCGATCGGCGTTTATCCCAGCGTCGATAATCCGCAGTACTATTTCGTTTCCTACGCGGAACAGGAAAGCCTTGCGATGATGTATGGTTTTGTAGCTGTGGGTGATACCATTCCCTCTGATCACAGATGGTCCGAGCCGTATCTCAATGTCGACGAACGACTGTGTCACAGATGTCTTGATTGCGAGATTGAGGAATACACTGGTGGGACGATATCTTATACAGACGATGATACTGAGTATACACAAGAATACAACGCACTTGGGCAGAAAGTCTATGAACGTGAAAAAATCGACGAAGAAACCGGAAAAACAGTTGATGAAAAATGGTATGATCCAGCATACAGTAAATATAATCCAGTAACACAATCAAATTATTCCTTTGATCAGTCTGGTGAATATACATTTAAATCAATACAACAAAATAACCTATCGATAACTGTTCATGGCGTTGTTATTCCTAAGTGTTACTATATAGTAAACTGGTCGGCGGGAAATGGATACTCCTGTTCATTTAGGACTGAAACTGATCTTAGGAATAAGTGGTTGCTCGAGTTCAATGATTCAGATCGTTTGCTGCAAACAAACTATCACAAAGGTGTATTATCAGAATTGGAAACGGCAATCAAGTCAGAAGAGTGGTTCAGCGAAACAGTTTACGATTCTTTGGTGACCGACGAAGCCAAAAAAGAAATGTTGAAAAATGCGGCAGAGAGAATCGCAGAGATTTTCAAGACTGAGATCAAAGGTGTATTTGTGAATACTGATGGTAGCCGTATGTTCTCTGATCTCCATACAATCGGAAATAGCGCAAATGCGGAATATTCTAATAAAAAAATATATGTGATGGCATCAAATGATATCAGCCTTCAGGCAGTAATTAATTCCATTGCGCATGAATTGCGGCACAGTGTTCAGTACGATATCAAAAATGCTACCAACGAGGAACTGAAGCAAGTTTACAATCTGGACATGAACAATAAAGAAGACAGAGACTTCGTAGAGTCGATTAGAGAAAACCATGAAGTCTATTGGAAGCCTACCTATGACGAACTGTCATTCTCATGTAAACAGCAACTAAAATCGTTCTCTCAGGAGCTTATGGTTCAATGGGGGATTCCCGAAGGATGCAGAGCAAAGATGGAAGAGTCGATGAGATTATTGTTACCCACCCTTTTCTATTGCTTACAGCCACGCGAACTCGATTCTTTTACAATGGGGTACTTGGTGGATTACATGTTTGAATGAAATAAGCTGATATTTTCCCCGGCAAAGCCAGTGGCATTCATAGACGCATCCATGGGACGGGTCAAAAGAATGGGCGGAGAATAAAGGAATGCAGAAGCGAAGCGCTGTTCCCCTGATCTTTCTGAACATGTTAATGTATGGGGGACGATTCTTTGAATTCAGAGGTGATCAGAGAAACGAAAACGGATTCTATTCTACTTCAATCAACTTCAGGAAAGACAGAGTGGCATAGACACCGATGCATTTATTCCCTGCCCTCGAAAACATGATTGGAGATCAACACTAATCCCAACTGAGCCGCTTTTTCTTCGTTGAAGGGTAAAACTCAAAAGCACGAAGAGCGGTTTTCTGTGTAGAATGAGAAAGATGATATCATTTGATAGGATAAATTTGTTATCTGGAAAAGCGTTGAAGTCATTCAAAACTGTCCAGATAAAAGAACACAGAGAACCGTCCCTTGTGTAAGTACATGCACTGCCATAGGCTGGAACTGGTAACAAATTTAACGAACGAAACCATAAAAGTAAATTGAATACAAATGGAGGGAAATCATCATGAAGAAACTCGCAATCATCCTGGTCATCCTGTGCCTGACGGTGGCAGCCATTCCCGCTGGAGCGGAAAACGAAAAGGATTGGATGTTAGGCCGGTGGACGTTGTGTACTATCGCCGATTTAGACGCAGAAGGGAATATTACGGCCACCTACGCCGCGGAAGAATTCGGCATAGAACGCGATATGTATTTCGGGTCTGATGGAACAGGATTTTTCAGCATAAGTAATTATGGAATACTGCAAGGCAGTTCACCTTTCCAATGGTATCAGGACGCTGCTTCCCCGTATGAACTGATGTTAGGTCAGGAGCTGCTGATTACTTACGATGAAAGCTCAAAAGAAATAAAGGTGCCCTCCGACAATGGCGTTGAGGCTTTGCTTTACAGGAAAACGGACTGGCCTGTTCAGAAGCCCGCAAAAAAGGAAGCGGAAAAAATACAGGATTATTATGGCGTGTGGGAACTATGTGCGGTTACCTTTCCTGATTCGGTTATAGAATACGATTATCCGCTCGACAGTAAGCTCTTTGATAAGTTGATCCATGCGTACATCATCATTGCGGAAAATGACTTGTATATATATCTATATGGCAGTCTTTATGGAGAAAAAGTAAACTATTCAGTGCTGCATGATCTTCGGGTGAAAGACGGCTGCCTGCAGGCAAAGCTCGATAACGAGTATCATGATACTATAGAAACAGTTGAAAACGGATGGATTCTATTTCAATTCTCCGGCATGGATATGTATTTCGAAAAGATGGATGATTCCATATCGCTTGAACAAGTCCTGGATAAAATCTTCCAGGATGCTGCAGGCCAGGACAATTCAGCAGCTGCCGCTCCCGAAACGAACGCCGAACCGGCGGCAGCTTCTTCCCAGAAGGTTCGCGTGAACGAAGGCAGCAACCCCAACGTGCGCAGCCAGCCCAGCGCTGACAGCCAGAAGGTGGGCACCGCCAGGTCCGGCAAAACCTACGAGCTGTTGGATGAACGGAACGGCTGGTACAAAATCCGCCTGGAGGACGGCACCGAGGGCTGGATTTCCGGCGGCATGGCGTCCGTGGTCAGCCAGTAAGGAATACGTCATGCGATGATGCGAATAGGTTCATAGTGAATGATTGATCGGAGGAGAAGGACATGAAAAAGCTGTTGGCGCTCCTGTTAACGCTCAGCCTGCTGCTGCCCGCGGCCATGCCTGCTCTGGCGGAAACTGCGCCGGAGGATTTTATCGGTATGTGGACCTACATTGGCAAGCCGGAGGATACAACCGGTTTTTACGAAACGATTGTTTTCTATCCGGATGGGTTGTGCATCGATGTCAATGGGTTTACGTCGCTGAATATGTACCTTCCCAAGGAATACGAATGGACGTTCAGCGGGGGCCGGATCCTCGTGGGGGGCGAAAGTGAATTTACGCTGAATAACGGACGCCTGGAATCGTACGGAAATATGATCTATCAAAAACAGGAATGGATGGCTGATTCCGGCACGATCATTGCGGTGGACGATCTGCAGAACTATCAGGGAGAATGGGAAAGCTATGCCGTGGGTTTTGACTTCCGGGGGGCTTACCGGGTCTGCCCGGCGGAAGCCATGGGGGACAAATGGGATTTGACGTTTTATGCTCCCGGAGAAGGAGCGCAGCTGAGAAAATTTGAAATGATGTCCGGTATGCTTCTGCCGTTGTTGAATTTTAATTTCAGCGAAGCAAGAATCGAAGATGGGGGAATCAGGCTTTGTCAAAAGGGTGAAACCGGAGGCTTCCTGTTCACCGCTTATGAGAACGGCTGGCTGGCCATGGGGGTGACAGCGGCGGAAAACGATCTTGGAATCAAACACTATGAACTCTTCTTCAGGCAGAAAGAGGCGCAGGAGGCCGTGACGGCTCAAACGGCGCAAGCTGCGGAATCTTCCGCCGCCCCGGCAGCGGAGGCCAGCCATGTGCCGTTGACAGAAACAGAATGGCACGGCAGATGGGATCTGACGTCTGTTGGCATGGACATCAGCATTGGCGACAGCACGCAGCAGTACAAAACGGAACCTGGCATTGGAGTGAAGAATTCTCAGGTGTATTTTGACCCGACTGGGAACGGTGTCATCAGTCTGATGACGCAGGACGACGATCACAACAGTCTTTACCTCGCGAAAGACTGTTGGGCGGAAGAAAACGTGATCCATACTTCCCAGACGGACTTCATCTATCTTCCGGAAACAGGCGAGCTGACCTTTTCCTACGGCCCTTATACTTTGTATCATCAGAAAAGCGAATGGCCGCCAAAGCTGGGACGCGAGGTTGAGATCAGCAGCGCGGAAGACTATTACGGCGTATGGGAACAGTGCGCTATCGATGGCAGTATAGTGAATTATCAGGGGCTGATCGGCGGGGATCTGGGCAGGGTAAAGCTGTATTTTGAATTCAATAAAAACGGCGGAGAAGAAGTAACCATTACCAGAGAAAACGGCGGGACGAGTTATTCCGGCGAAGGCCTTTCGGATATCAAGGTGAAGGACGGTAAGCTGCAGATTGGTCATTACGTCTCCGGCAGCGTGTATTATGCTGTTGCCACGGCCTATGAAAACGGCTGGATTTCCATGACTTTCTCCGAGTCCGATGGCACAAAATATATGATGTACTTTGAAAGAAATGACCACGCCCTGGACAATTACAGACCTTCCTTTGATAACGAGGCCGATGACGCTGGCGCTCCGCAGCAAACCGATCCGACTTCAGCCCCTGCCGCCGCGTCCGGCAGGAAGGTCCGCGTGAACGAAGGCAGCAACCCCAACGTGCGCAGCCAGCCCGGAACCGACGGCCAGAAGGTGGGCACCGCCAGGTCCGGCAAAACCTACGAGCTGTTGGATGAACGGAACGGCTGGTACAAAATCCGCCTGGAGGACGGCACCGAGGGCTGGATTTCCGGCGGTATGGCGAAGATCGTAAAGAATTGATTCCGGTCAGCTTCAAGCAAGCAGCAAAGAAACTACACGAAAAACAGCCTTGATTTTTCGGAAATTTTAGCGATCATACCAAACAAATACGCTCGCCCCGCAGGCAGAAAGCCTGCGGGGCGAGAACTGTTACAGCGATTATGGACATCGTATTGCTTTGCTTTTAGCGTTTTTTTAGGATACATGGGGGAGCCATACCTCGTTCAGCCATGCTTCCAAGGGCGCGCTGTCGGTGAGGGAGCCGAAGATCGTCAAAAGCACATCGTAAATCTCTGTATGGCCGTACTCGCAGAAGGAATTCACGATCACGCCCGTGCCATCCGGCAGGTTCAGGCCGATTTCCACCACGTCCTGGTGCCTGATGAAGAAAGAGGTGTGATGCTCGTCCCCGTGGCTGGCGAAAACGTGCGCATCGTCGGACAAGGAAAAAATCACATCTTGATTGGCAATATTCTCGTGCAGATTTTCCACGCCTGATACGCCCTTTTCCGTAACAACCACGGCCACGTAATCCGTGTCCGAAAGATGAACGACGGTGCCGATCCTGTCCTCATATTCCATGCGGCAATACGCCGGATACCGGAAGCTGATCCGCTGGCCGTCGCGGGTGGCGTACCCCTCCGCGGCTGCGGGGAAGGGCACCCAATCCGGTTCGGGCTTCGCGTTCTGTTTTAACACGGCCTGGGAAAAATCCTCCTCCGCGGCGGGCTGGCCGTCCACATAGAAATACACAGTCTCCATATCTTCACCAGATTCGCACCAGGTGAAGGGCTCCGGCACGGGCAGTCCGTTTTCAAACCGCAGGAAGGCAAAGCCGCTGTCCATGGCCCCGCTGGAATGGGAAAACGACCCGTCGGCCTTCAATTCGTTCATGGAACGGATGTACATTTCATAGCCCCGTACTGTGCCTTCCTGCTCCCGCAGGATCAGATAGCCGGAGGGATAGATGTCCTCCTCCCAGCGCTGGGAAACCTCCAACGCCGCTTCCGTCGTGCCGTCCCCGTCCAGGTCAAGGAGCGCGTACCGGCTGAAAAAAGCGTTCCATTCCGGACTGCCCAGGAAGTCCCAATGGCCGTCCCGGGGGAGAAGCGCGGCTTTTTCTTCGCCGGTATATGCATCGGTCAAGTAAAATTCTATTTCACCTTGGAGTACCTTTTGAAGGGCGTTTTCTTCCTCCGCCATGGCCGGCAAGGCCAGAGAGAAAAGGATAACCACAGCCAATCCTGCGGCGATCAAGCGTTTCATGAATGGAGCCTCCTTGCCTGTTTCTGTATTCCCTATATACGACGATCATGAAGGGACTTTTGTTCCATCCGGCTGCATGAAAATGAAAAAAACTGATATAGGCGTGTGCTTGGCGATGTATGCTGTATGCGCCTTCTTCCTCAGCATGACGCTGAAACTTCCCGAAGCTGCGCAAATTTATCCTCTTTGTATAATTGCGTTATTAGCCGGTTTAACAACTCTGCATATTATCAACATGATAATTTCAGCATTTCGTTTCGGAGTTGAAAGCGGACTTGAAGATTTCAAAAATTTCATTCCGTCGCAATTCTTCACGCTGTTCATAATGATAGTATTGTATCTTGTTGCGATGCCTCACGTGGGATTTTATATTTCAAGCGTCGTATTCATGGCCGTGAGTTTATTATTTTTGCGTGTAAAAATTTGGCAGATTATTCTTGCTGAAATCGCTATTATAGCTCTGGTTTATTGCGCTTTTACGTTGTTCCTTGAGGTCAACCTGCCGACTGGAAACAGTTTACCTCT
>ERZ842401.4681-NODE-4681-length-15710-cov-3.833152_pt1 | contig 15710 bp, 8 predicted proteins | sample MGYA00521270_ERZ842401 | MGnify/ENA primary metagenome ERZ842401 (study PRJEB31892, sample SAMEA3878208) | bioreactor metagenome | biome: Moose rumen | place: Sweden | collected 2011-10 | study: EMG produced TPA metagenomics assembly of the PRJEB12797 data set...
AAAACTCAGATTTTATGCAGAGAGACCCCCTATGCCGACCCCCTATCTTTTGAAATTTGAAAGAGGTTGTACTGGGGCACGATAGTCCAGTGGACTATCGTGAGCTAACCAAACTAAAAGAACATCGTAGGCGCACCCGAGCTTTTGTAGGGGCGAGCACCGCGAGCCCGAACCGAATAGGTCGTAAGTTATAAATTATGAGAAAAAGCACAAGAATAGTTAAGAAATTATTGGCACTATTTTTAGTTGTGCTTATGAGTATAAATACATTTGCTGCCGTAGTCGGCGACAACGACGGCGCTGCGTTTATCACAAAAGCCGAGTTCGACTCTATGAAGAATGACTTTCAAAGACAGCTTGACCGCTACAATTCATCCATTGACAATAAGGTTGATGGAGCAATAGCGGCGTATCTTTCAGGGATTAGTATTGCTTCACAGTTGGAATACAAGCCAATAATAGCAAATTATAAAGATATAAGATGGATGCATGGACCTTATGTATATACTACTAAAAGAAAATACACTGAATTTACAACTACAGATGGTAAATATGTTGACACGACTGGCTGGTCCATATTAGATATGGAAAATCGTCGTAATGCATATTATGATGCGACTTTCCGGATTTGGGATTTTGTCCCGGGGGGCTTTGGTGCTTTGGTTATTTGTCAGTTTGCACAACCTTTTGATGTTCCGAACGGATGGGGCATTGGACGATATGATGTTGACACTTCGCGAGACCAGGTGCTCTACATACCGTTGAAAAATGAAGATGGGCGTTGGGTTATGTATGCGGAAGATGGTGGTATCGGTGCGGAAGCAGGACATGGGACAAATTTAGCTGTGCATCCACACAGGCTTGAAACTGGTTCCCAAAATGACTTGATCGGACATACTAATAGTGGTCAGAGGGCGCTTTGGGTTGGCGAGAATTCTAACCTGTCTGTTGATTCACTTGTGGGCTCGTCTACTTCGCTTCTACGTTATTCCATTAATAATATTAAGGTGAAAGATGATGGATCCGGGACTTACTCTCTGACATCTAATATTGATAATAAATATAACCCTGATATATTGTCAACAACCGAGAACCATGGCCCATGGACCGATGGGCCGAGGGGGCGTGCCTTTAATGTCGCATGTGGTTTTGTTGGATATTATGGGAACTATTGGTCAAAGATTGGTGATGGCCTCTGCTCGGCTATTAAGTGGAAAACACAAATTCAACATGATTTTGATTGTACAAATATGATCTATGGACTATGGCCTGCTGATGTCTCTGGTGAGTTCAATGTTTCACCTCCGGCCGTTAAAAGCCTTAATGATGACAGTTCATACTTAAACTTGGCTGCATCCTCAAATGTGGTCGAGATCCCAGTTTATTTGACTGATCAATCAATTCATGTGGCGCCCACCTGGTATACTGTAAGCTGGTCGAAATTACGTGCGCAGGCTGTCCCCGCCAGTGACCATTCGCCTCATGGGTCAACCATACTACGAATTCCTTTATTCTATAGAATTAAATGGGTCGATATGTACGCTGGAGAATTTAAAGATGATAAAAATCAACCTTTATGTAAGTCTGGTGGACTTCCGTTAATTAGAGATTCTGAATACGCTGGTACGTTACAACTTCATATAGATTATGAGGAAGACGCAAATGTGGATGATTCATATATTACACTAGTGCCGCCTGACGATAAAATTAAGTTTTCATTAAAGAATAAACCATTCAATGATACTTCTGCGAGCTTTTTAACTGGGTGGCGTAATTTAACAAAGACAGGTACTCAAGTTAGTTTTAATAATCTGGAAGAAACTGATAAAACAATAGATTTGTCTGTGGAAGTGAATAAAGGCTCGGATGTATACTTAAGTATAGATCCATTGACTGCTGATGGAGTTTACTGCAAAATGACAAATATTAAAGGAACTTTTATTGTAGATAGTTAAAGTTATAAAATGTAGGTTGGGTGTATAAACAGAGAGCTATCAACTCTCTGCTTTTTTATTGGTTCAGACGTGCAAATAAATAGCAAAAAGTTTTTCAACAAATAGCAAAGCACTTTCTTGACAAATAGCAAAATGATGTTATAATATATTTATGAAAATTATGAATAAGACATATATGAAACGGCTTGTCGATGAGTTAATAGCAAGAAGACTAAAAGCAATTGGAGCGGTTTTGATTGATGGGCCAAAATGGTGTGGAAAGACGACAACTGGTTTAAATGCTTGTCGAAGTGTGCTTTATATGCAAGACCCAACAACCATAAAACGAAATATTGAAATATCAGAAGTTGAACCTGCAATACTATTAGAAGGGAATACACCACGGTTAATTGATGAATGGCAACTTGCACCAAAACTGTATGATGCAATAAGATTTGAAATTGATAAGCGAAATGAATTTGGTCAATTTATAATGACGGGTTCAAGTACGCCAGTAAACTTAAAAAATATTAATCATACAGGGACAGGGAGGATTGCACGAATACAAATGCGAACGATGAGTTTATGGGAATCGCTAGAGTCTACTGGTGAAGTTTCATTTGCAGAATTATTTAATGGTAGAACTGATGTAAAAGGATTTAATAATAAAAAATTAAAAGATATAGCATATGTAATTTGTAGAGGTGGATTTCCAGGAAGTATAGGGCTTGATAAAGAAGATGCACTAATGGTGCCATACAATTATTATGATTCTATTATATCGCGAGAAATAATAAATGTAGATAATGTAAATCGAGATAAAGAAAAAATCAAAAAATTGATGAAATCATTAGCAAGGAATATTGCTTCAACAGTAAAAATACCGACAATAATAAAAGATATCAAAATGTATGATAATGAAAACATATCGGATATAACAATAGCAAGTTATATTACAGCATTAAGAAATATTTTTGTACTTGAAGATTTAAATGCATGGAATCCAAATATAAGGTCAAAAACTTCAATTAGAACAACTAGCACTAAATATTTTGTTGATCCTTCGATCGCTGTAGCAGCACAAGGTCTCGGACCAAATGATTTAATAAATGATCTAAATACTTTTGGTATATTATTTGAAAACTTATGTGTAAGAGATTTAAGGATATATTCAGAAGTATTAGATGGGGAACTTTACAAATATCGTGATGCTAGAGGACTTGAGTGTGATGCAGTTATACATTTAAGAAATGGTAAATATGGTTTAATAGAAATAAAACTTGGTGGTGACAAACTAATTGAAGATGGCGTAAAAACTTTGCAAGAATTTGAAAAAATAATTGATACTGATAGGATGAATAAACCTGCATTTAAAATGATAATAACAGCAGTAGGTGATTATGCATATAAAAGAAAAGATGATATAATAATCACTCCTATCTCTTGCTTAAAAGTATAAAAGATTAAAAATACTATTTATGTTCTAATAATAGATTATTAAAGTTAACTTTTTATAATAGCAATTTTTGCAGGGCAAAACCCTGCATTTTTATTGCTTGGCACGCAGGTCGTACAGCAAATAAATGAGTAAAAAGCTTGTAAAAACGGCAAAAAGAGCCCTTGGTCTCGTTTTTGCTTTTTTATTGAGTATAGAGAGTTTCGCGGCCATTGTTACCGATAATGATGGTTCTGCATTCGTTACAAAAGCGGAGTTTGATTCATTAAAAAATGATTTTCAGTTGCAAATTAATAATTATAATATATCAATTGATTCTAAAATAGACAATGCAATAACATCGTATCTTACTGGAATTACTACTGCAAAAGAAAGTACGTACAATATTTTGAGCTACCAAGATGAAATATATTGTATGAAATATAAAAGAGATACAGAAACAAAAGATTTGAATTATGTACATGATTGGCCATATGTTACTGCTCGATTAGTTGGTTGGTGCTATTGGTCTAGCTATGATGCGACATATGGGTGGGACTTTACATTGAAGCCTGTAAAGACTGAAAGTGCAAAAAATGGTGATGCCGTAGGAGAGAGGAATCTTATATCTAATACGGTTGATAAGACAAGCACCTTTGGCGGTTGTGCTGAATGGATAGGACATGTAAATAATGTATATGAAAAGCAAAGTTGGTCAATGACTGATATTAATAAAGTAATTTATGGATGGCATTTTGCCGATACATCGTATGATGAATGTGGTTTTACATCATCTGATCCAATATATAATAAGGCAGTAGGAGGCACAAATTGGCCAAATGGTGGAATCTGGGTAGAACCTGACAATTTTTATAGAGGAGGCTATCCTGGGTTAGATAATTTATCAAATGCATATGTAACTAGTATAGAGTTAGTAAGAGGGAATACATCAAAATTAACTAATTCAAAAATGATAATTTTTAAACCCGAAACCTATTATGCTTTCACAGAAAATGATAGAGATAGATTTTTCGAGTTTGATGCCAATAGTATTTCTGGCTTTGATACATCAAAAACTTATGCTCCCGTTTTATACCTTGCAAATAGCAAGACTGGAACTTCAACAAACTATAAAAGAGTTTCAGGAATTACTTCTGCTCCAAGCATTTTTCACAACTTAGCGGCAATCGTTCATATTATCAAAGCAACATAGGCTATGGATCTGGAAGTAGGACATTTACCTTTACGAGTTATACAAATTGGACTAGTAGTCAAACAGCATATGAAAAAACAAATAAGAGATATCTCTATCCAGTTAAAGGTTTCCCTTGGCAGTCAATAGATAATTGGAATAAGTTGTATCTTGTAGATAATGACTGGGCGGCCAAAACGATTGGAAGGGGAAATACATCAGTATTGTCACCAGATGATAATACATATATGCACCATAACGGTGCATATTTTATTGTAAAATCCCACTTGCAAAATATTATAAATATGATAAAATATATAGGTGTCTATATGGCACTGACATTTGTCCGCTTGAGGCGAACACGCATTAACTAATTTTGGAGGAGTTTATATGAAGAAGATTTTAAGTTTAATTCTAGTTTCTATCATGGCAATCAATCTTATCGCTTGTGGAGGAGGAAGTAACTCTGCCGCTACTACCACTACATCAAGTGGAGAGAAGGTTATAAAGATTGGTGTATTTGAGCCACAGACAGGTGAGAATGGTGGTGGCGGTATTCAAGAAGTATATGGTATCCGTTATGCCAATTCTATCTACAACACTGTAAATATTGGTGGCGAAGATTATAAGATAGAACTTTTTGAAGTTGATAATAAGTCAGATAAGACTGAGGCAGTTAATGCAGCTCAGAAACTCATCGCAGAGAAAGTTGTTGCAGTACTTGGTTCTTATGGTTCTGGCGTATCAATTGCAGCAGGTGATTATTTTAAAGAGGCAAAGACTCCAGCTATAGGATGTTCTTGTACTAATCCACAAGTTACTAATGGTAATGAGTATTATTTCAGAACTTGTTTCTTAGATCCATTCCAAGGAACAGTTATGGCATCTTATGCTAAGAATCATGGATATAAGAAAGTTGCAGTTATCACTCAACTTGGTGATGATTATTCTGAAGGTCTTGGCAATTTCTTTGTAAGAGCCTGCGAAAAAAATGGGATAGATGTAGTAGCTCAAGAGAAATTCCAAACTAATGAGCAAGATTTTAAAGCAATCCTTACTAATATTAAGAATGCAGATCCAGAGTTTATATTTGCACCTTCTTCTATAGCAACTGCCCCACTTATCTTAAGTCAAGCAAGAGAACTTGGAATAGAGTGCCAGATTGGTGCAGGTGATACTTGGGAAAATGGTACTATCGTTGAGAATGCTCATGGTGCAGCTGAAGGAATGGTTGTAACTACATTCTATGAAGCAAACCCAGCAACAGCAACAGGCGAAGAAGCAATCTTCTTAAATGGCAATGGTTCAGCTACAGGTTTTTCTAATTACCTTACATCTATAGGTCAACCAGCAGACATCCCAGCTGTATCAGCACTTGGATATGATGCATATCTTGCAGCATATAAAGCTATAGAGGCTGCTCAATCAATCGATGGCGCTGCAGTTCGTGATGCACTTGCAGGACTCTCTTACGTAGGCGTTACTGGTGATATAAGCTTCAATGAAGATGGTGATGCCAATAAGAATGCAGCTTACGTAAAAGAAGTTGAGAATGGTAAGTTTGTATTCAAAGAACTTGTTAAGATTGACTAATATATAAGAGTTTGCTTTTAAGAGAATAAGTATATTAATATCTTATTGGGCGAGCATAAAGTCTCGCCCATTTTTTTAGAGGACAATATGAATTTATTTTTACAACATGCACTTACAGGGATATCGGTAGGAGGGTGCTATGCACTTATCGCGATAGGATATACTTTGGTATATGGCATACTAAGGCTTATTAACTTTGCACATGGAGACATCTTCATGGTTGCAGGTTATTTTATGATATTTTCATTTGCCGTTATGCCATTTCCTATAGCAATAATCGTAACTCTAATTGCTACAACTGTGCTTGGCATTGTGATAGAGAAATTTGCCTATGCACCACTTCGCAAGGCCCCTCGTATGTCAGTTATGATATCTGCTATCGGAGTATCATACCTTTTACAAAATCTTGCAACCTACCTTTTTACTGCACTTCCTAAGGCTTATCCTGCTATACCAGGACTAAAGAAGGTTATAGTTATAGGCAATATCTCTACTTCTCTTGTCACACTTCTTACGCCTATCGTAACTATAGTTTTGGTTGCCTTGCTTCTTTTTCTTGTCAATAAAACTAAGATAGGTCTTTCAATGAGGGCAGCATCAAGAGATTATGAGGCAGCAAGTCTTATGGGTATAAAATTAAATCAGACTATATCATTTACATTTGCGATAGGATCTCTTCTTGCTGCAGTTGGTTCTATACTTTATTTCACAGATCGTATGACTGTATTTCCATTTTCTGGATCATTGCCAGGACTTAAATGTTTCGTTGCAGCGGTCTTTGGTGGGATAGGATCTATACCTGGTGCACTTGTAGGTGGTTTCTTTATAGGAATATGTGAGACCATCATAAAGGCTATAGGGCTTTCTACTTTTTCTGATGCATTTACATTTATCGTTCTTATAATTATGCTTCTCATAAGACCAACGGGTCTTTTTGGTGAGAAGAATATAGATAAGGTGTAGGAGGTGAATATGAATAAACTTAATTTTAAAGAAAAAACTAATATTAACCTTCTTATGTATCTTGCTATTATAGTAGTAAGTGTAGCTATACTTATCTTTCTTGATATGAATAAGTTTCAATATAACTATGCTATATCAATTATAGAGAAATCACTTGTGTATGCAGTCGTAGCCTTATCTATGAATATAGTGACAGGATTTACTGGACTTTTCTCACTTGGTCAAGCTGGCTTTATGGCACTTGGTGCCTACACTACAGCCATCCTTACTATACCTATAGCAAGTCGACCAAATGTATATTATATGAATGGTATTCTTCCTGCTCTTGAGAATGCTATCGTCCCTATACCAGTTGCACTTATATTAGGTGGTGTGGTTGCAGGAGTTTTTGCAGCACTCATTGGCATACCAATACTTAGACTTAAAAGTGATTACCTTGCTATAGCGACTCTTGGTTTCTCGGAAATTATAAGAGCGGTCATAGCTTCGCCTATGATGGATAAGATAACCAATGGTTCTTATGGACTTAAATCTATACCAGGGTTCAAAAGCTCTCTTGAGTGTTTTGCTTATTCGCTTATATGTATAGTGATCATGATTCTGATAATCAACTCATCTACGGGTAGAGATTTTAAAGCAGTCCGTGAGGATGAGATAGCAGCTCGTGCTGTAGGTATCAATCTCTTTAAGACGAAAGAATTATCATTTGTTGTGTCATCATTCTTCACAGGGATAGGTGGTGGACTTCTTGCGATGTTCATGAGGTCAATAGATAGTAAGACTTTCCAGATAACTTTAACTTATGACATACTTCTTATAGTGGTACTTGGCGGTATAGGTTCTATCACAGGTTCTATAGTTGGAGCATTTTTCGTTACTGCAGGCAAAGAACTTCTTAGATTCTTCGATGAGCCACTTATTATAGGAGGTGTTCAGATACCACTCTTTAAGCCAGGATTTAGAATGGTTATATTCTCTATACTTCTTATGATTGTAGTGCTTTTCTTCAGAAAGGGACTACTTGGTGGTAAAGAGTTATCATTTAACAAACTTATGAAAGTCCGAAGAAAGAAAAATCTTGATGAGCCAGGAGGTAATGCATAATGGAAAATGTATTAAGACTTACTGACATGTCTATTGCCTTTGGCGGACTCATGGCTCTTGATGGATTAAACCTTGAAGTTAATAAAGGCGAGATAGTTGCAATCATAGGCCCTAATGGTGCAGGAAAGACAACTGCTTTTAACTGTATCACAGGTATATATACACCTACTAGCGGTAACATAGAATATCTTGGTGAATCAATCATCAATAAAGAGCCATCAGATATTACAAAAAAAGGTATAGCAAGGACTTTCCAAAATATAAGACTCTTTAAAGAGTTATCTGTCTTTGAAAATGTTTTGATTGCGATGCACCTTCGTTACAATGATAATATATTTACAAGTACTTTTAGATTAAATAAAAAGATGGAAGATGAGATGAGAGAAGAGACCAAGAAGCTTCTTGATTCGCAGGACCTATACAAATATAGAAATGATGTAGCAGGGAGTCTTCCTTATGGTATACAAAGAAGACTTGAGATAGCAAGAGCACTCGCAACTAGTCCGACATTACTTTTGCTTGATGAACCTGCAGCAGGTATGAATCCTCAAGAGACTATGGAACTCACATCATATATAAAAAAGATAAGAGATGAGTTTGGTCTCACAGTGCTTCTCATAGAGCACCACATGGATCTAGTTATGGATATCTCGGAAAGGATATATGTCATAGACTTTGGAAAATTAATTGCTAAAGGCACAGCAGAAGAAGTGCAAAATAACCCTAAGGTTATAGAAGCTTATCTGGGGGTACAAGACGATGCTTAAAGTAGAAAATCTAAAAGTTAATTTTGGTGGTATAGAGGCAGTTAAAGGTATAAGTTTTGATGTAAATGAAGGTGAGATAGTTACACTTATAGGAAGTAATGGCGCGGGTAAGACTACCACTCTTAGAACCATAGCAGGAGTTGTGAAACCAACTTTTGGAAAGATTACTTTTGATGGAAAAGACATCACAGGAGCAGAGCCATCAAGTATAGTTAAGATGGGAGTTACCTTATGCCCAGAGGGTAGAAGGATCTTCCCTGATATGACAGTCCTTGAAAATATAAAGATAGGCGCTTACCTTAGAGACGATAATCTTGCAGATGATATAGCAAAATGTCATAGGCTTTTCCCGATATTAAAAGAGAGAAGCAACCAGATAGCAGGAACTTTATCAGGTGGTGAGCAGCAGATGCTTGCTGTTGCAAGGTCTCTCAGGAGAAAGCCTAAGATCATGATGCTTGATGAGCCATCACTTGGTCTTGCACCACTTGTAGTTAAAAATATATTTGAGATAATAAAGACGATTAATGATGAAGGGACGACTATCTTACTTATAGAGCAAAATGCTAATATGGCTCTTCGTATAGCGGATAAAGCATACGTGCTTGAGACTGGCAATATAAGTATGGAAGGCTCGGGTAAGGAACTACTTGCTAATCCAAAGATTAAGGAAGCTTATCTTGGAAAGAAGAGTTAATTGCCATTATTGTTCTAGGCTATTATATATGCTACAATAATTAAATATAGTTTTGGGTAGGGGGTAAAGAAATATTCTTGACATCAAATGATTATATGATATAATATAGGGAACCTATATGAGTTAAAATCACGAGCGATAGTGATTTTGCGCCCTTAGCTCAGTTGGTAGAGCAGTAGACTCTTAATCTATTTGTCCGGGGTTCGAGTCCCCGAGGGCGCAGTAGCAAAGAAGGAAGGGGGTTTCACCCTCTTCTTTTTCTTATGTGTTTTCGGACTCAGAACCGGCTCACACCGAACGAAGTGAGGTGGGAGAGGGTTCGAGTCCCCCTGAGGTTCGAGTCCCCGTGTTAAACGAGTCCCCCTGAGGTTCGAGTCCTCGAAAATCCATCTTTATTTTTCCCCATTTTTAATGTATAATTATAAAGGAATGTAATGTCTGGTAAGCACCAGATAAAGTTTTAATTGCATAAAAGGAGAAGGTATATGCAAAGTTCTTTTAAGAGGCATTTAGCAATTTTGCTAATTATTGCCATGATTTTTACAACTCAAGGAGTGTCAGTCTTCGCTACGGGAGTTTCTGATGCGAATGAGAATCAAGTTACCGAAGGTAGCTTAAGTTTCGATGAAAAAAAGGCTACTCATTCTGAGTTAGTTGGAGAAGAGGAAGATAGCGATGATGAAAACTCTACGGATGTAGAAGAACCTGAAGAAGAGCAAGAAGAAAAGAAAGAAAGCGAGCAGGAAAAAGTCGTTGCAACTCCAAATGATGCAGAAGAAGGAGAGGAAGATTACGAACAACAGGAAGAGGCAAAAGAAGAAGTTGCAGTTGCCACTCCAAATGATACTGAAGAAAAAAATGAAGAAGATAAGATTATAGATGAAGAAACGCATTATACAGGATATATAGAAGAAGATTTTACGGCGCTTATACCTTCAAAGAAAAATAAAAACAAGCTTTTTAAATCATCATTAGAAAATTATTATGATTCAAGAACTGTAATGAATCCTAATAATAACTCTATGTCAATCATACCAGGAATTAAGGATCAGGGAAACCATGGTGTGTGTTGGGCATTTGCAACTCTTGGACTTGCAGAGACATCTCTTAGAAAGAAAGGTCTGGTTACAACTGAAGAAGAGTCTAATTTATCAGAACTTGCCCTTTCTTATTTTACTTACAACTTAAAGGATGTAACAACTTCTTCTAATATAGATGTACCAGGCGTTGAAGGAAATGATTATACAGAGATAGTAAAGGCAGGTAAAAATTATGATAATTATGGCGGCAATGTTGCTGGAGCTACACTTACCATGTCAACTTATGCTGGCGCAGTTAGAGAAGATAAAGATCCAATTTTAGAATATAAAACTGCAGCTGGAGCTTTCCCAAGTAGTATAGATGGAAAGTATGCATTTAATAATAATGATTATGAGATACAAAATGTATTATATTTAAATAAAAATGATCGTGATTCAGTAAAGCAAGCGATAAAAGATTATGGTGCTGTATCTATAAGTTTCTTTGGAGATGGAGCAGGAAAGGATGCTGGTGGATATGACCATGTATATAACGGAGAACATTATTACTACCCTTCAGGAAGTGCAGCATCTGGTAATGAAAGAAGCGCTAACCACGCTATCATAGTAGTTGGTTGGGATGATAATATACCAGCAGCTTCATTTTCTAATTCAACACAAGGTACTTCTGCATCTCACGACGGTGGGTGGTTATGCAAAAATAGCTGGGGAGATTATGCCCATGCCAATGATGGATTTTTCTGGATGTCATACGATGAGCCAAGTATAAGAGACAATATGTATGCCTTAGAAATGATGGATGCAGACACTTATGAGTATAATTATCACTATGATACTACTACTTATACTGGGACTAACGCTCGGTATGGAATTGGCACACAAAACGGAATAGATTATTCTAGCGTATTTTCAAATATATATAAGACAAAAAGAAATGAAACTCTTGATGCAATAAGCTTAGTCCTTGGGTCAACAGACAATGTCTTTGATATAAAAATATATACAAAAGATAGTGTTATGAGTAATCCTACAGATGGCACACTTAGGTACACTCAATCTAATGTTAGCAGAACCTATCCAGGAATGTATACTATAAAACTTGATGAGAAGATAACTCTTGGCAAAGATACATATTATTCTATAGTTATAATAGGAAAATCAGGACGAGATGAAGATGGCGATAATACACTCTTGGTAGGATACGATTTTACTTATAATGATGGTAGTATACACTTTGTCAATGAATCAGAAACTTGGCAAAGTTATGATGGATATTACGCAGAGGCTTACAATTATTATAATTGGGAACATGTACCATTCCAAATATGGTTTTCTAACACTGTGTATCAAAATTTCGAATACAACTGGAGAATTAGAGGACTTACAAATCCAGTAGTTGCTCCTGATGCATATATATTTGGAAACAACTGGTTTGATAGCGCTGTGGCTGGATTTTCATCACAAGACATAAGCACTATAACATTCTTAAAGTATAATGAAAATGAGCCAACAGGCAGTTCTGTAATTACTTGGGACTTGCCAGCATCAACAAATGGTTTAGTTGGATATAAGGATGGGACAGCTGTATATATAAAAGCACCTGCCGATGCTCCAATTAAAGTAGCCGAAGATGCATCAAATCTTTTTGGAATGGATAAAAATGACATTAGGAATGTTACAAAAATTAATAATTTAAATTATCTAGATACATCCGAAGTTAAAAACATGAGTAACATGTTTTATTTCTGTAAGTATCTTCAAATAGCAGATTTTTCCAATTTCGACACATCAAATGTAACCAATATGGAAAGTATGTTCTTCAATTGCTCGAGCATACAATCTCTTAATTTGTCGTCATTTGATACGTCACATGTGGCCAACATGTCGAATATGTTTAACAATTGCAATAATTTAATTTCTCTTAATATTGCTTCTTTTGACACATCAAATGTAACTAATATGAGTGATATGTTTTCAAACTGTAATGGTCTTACAACACTTAACTTGAATCATTTTAATACAAGTAAGGTTACTAATATGACGAGGATGTTTTATTCCCTTCAAAATCTTAAGGCGTTATATGTCAAAAATTTTGATACCTCGAATGTTCTGGATATGAATCAAATGTTTTATGATTTAAGAAATATCAGAACTTTGGATTTGAGATCTTTTGACACAAGTAAAGTTGAATGCATGACTAGTTTGTTTAATCATTGCCTCTTGCTTGAGAGAATTTTGGCTTCAGATACATTCGTTACAACTAGCATAAATACAACTTATCCTATATATTATTCTTTGTTGTTTTCTGGCTGTACGAATTTAAAAGGTGAAAATGGTACAATATATAATAGTTCCTATGATTCAGATAGTAGATCGTTTGTTCGTATAGATAAAAGTGGTGCTCCTGGGTATTTTTCTTCAAAATATGATTTTGATTATGTGTTAAGCCCTAACTGGTATGACAATAGGTCATCTGTACCAAGCGATTTTACTTTGACAGCAGACAAAATCGAGACAATAGAAATAAGAACTTATGGTATTGATAATGCCCCAAGTTCCTCATGGGATAAAGTGGGAGAGATTGATGGCAGTTCGTTAAATACAACTTATGGAAAGAAATTGGAAGTTTATTATTATCAGGGTTATGATTTGGAAAAAGGTCTTATAGATAAAATAATAATCTACGCCCCTAAGGTTGATGATAGTGAAGATAGAGAAGTGTTTGTTAAGATGGCAGAAGATAGCTCTGGTTTATTTGCTGGATTTGTGGCGCTAGAGTCTATCACTGGGCTTGCAAAAATAAGTACAGAAGATGTAACTAGCATGTCAAAGATGTTCCAAGGGTCTTTCAGCGGAATTGATAATCTAGATCTATCGTCATTTGATACTAAGAAGGTTACAGATTTCTCTTATATGTTTGATAGTGCCAAAATTAAAACCATCAATATATCATCCTTTGACACATCAGCAGCAACAAACATGGAATGTATGTTCTGTGACTTTTCAGGAAATGGATTGACAGAACTAGATCTTTCAAATTTTGATACATCTAATGTCATCAACATGATGCATATGATTTCAGCCCATAATATAGCAACTATATCTGTGTCTAATTTTAATACTTCTAAGGTTGAAAACTTTGAGGGACTCTTCTATAGCATGCGACAACTGACATATCTTGATGTATCAAGTTTTGATACAAGCAGCGCAACTAATATGCGATGGATGTTCAACGATTGTCCTAATCTTGTAACAATAGTAGCAAGCAGTAGCTTCGTAGCTAAAGGTGATACCACAAATATGTTTGATCTTGATGTTTCACTTATAGGTGGAAGAGGCACTACATATGAAGATTCTAATCCAAAAGATGGAACTTATGCACACATAGATAGTGTAGGTAATCCTGGATACTTTACATCATGCAATCCAACCACGCTTACTATAACAAAGGTAGAAGCATTATCTAATCCAACGAAAACGACTTACAATTATGGTGACACTATAGATTTAAGCGGACTTAGAGTTAAAGTTTATTACGATGATGGTAGTAGCGAAGAAGTAGAATATAAGGCTACTACTAGCAGTAGATTTGCTATCTGGCATAGTATATATAACGAATCAAGTGTTGTAAAAGATAGTAACTATATTATAGTAAAATATGAAGGAGTAGTTGTCGATTTTAATGTTTTGAGTGGCGAGACTTTTGATACGCCAGCATTATATATAACTATCAATAACACGCCTGACTTTACGAGTCCTGTCGCACTCAGGTTAGGACATACATATCCAGGTGTTGCAGATTGGGAATTTGATAAAACATATGAATATAATCTGCTAAATCACAAATCGCCAATATATTTCTATGATGATGAGAAGGCTTTTGATGAAAGTAATTATGACCCATCATCATATGATAGATCTAAAGTTATAACAGGCTATCTTAACTTTGGCATGGGCAGCGACCATAGTATGAGGGCTTATGAGAGCGTAACTGAAGTGAAGATACCAGATGGTGAGGTTACTGGAACTGATGATGGCTCTGGCAATATCCGTATCAGTAGAAAGATGAGCTTTATGTTTAGAAATAATTACATAGAGTTCTATATACATAGAAATAATGATGATGTATCATTTGGAACGCCATTCTCAGGTCTCATAGATAGTATAGAAGTTACAACAAAACCTACAAAACAAAATTATGTTCAGCATGAGAAATTTGAACCAGATGGACTTGTAATTAAGGCCATATATAAGAATGGTAGCAATACTCGAGAAGTTGAGTATGCATATGATGATTTAAAATATCAAAGCGAGTTTTCATTTAGTCCTACAACAACTTCTGATTTACTTGTAAGTAATAACGAAGTAGAGATCTCGTTTAGGGGAAAGACTTGCACGACTCCAATAGTTGTAGCCTATGATTCTGGAAGCTATATTGATGTGACATTTGATGCTGATAATGGCACGCCGATTGCTACTGTCTCTATACCAGGCGGAACTAAAGTTGTAGCACCTAATGAACCAACAAAGACAGGATATACATTTAAATATTGGTATATAAAAGGTGGAGCAGATGAAGCTTTTGATTTTGCTAACACTAATATAGATGCAGCAACAGAGTTTGTCGCAAAGTGGGAAATTAAGCATTATAAATTATACTTCTATAAAGAAAAGGGTTCTATCGTTTCGTCAGTTGCAATTTATACTGCGACATATAGTTCTACTGTAATGTTGCCAACGATTGCAGAACCGCATCTTACTGATTGGGATTGGAACGTTTTTGATATTAAAGAAGGCTATGAATTTGATGGATGGGAGCTATATATAGATGCGACAACATATGCGGATGTAACTGAGATCACACCTGATGATTCAGTAAGTAGTTATCGTATATTCTTAAAGACTAAAGAGTCTACATATCCAATTACATTACATGACGATGGCGGAACATATAAGAGTGGTTATACAAAACCAACAAGTAGAAA
>ERZ842401.4682-NODE-4682-length-15708-cov-9.764007_pt1 | contig 15708 bp, 12 predicted proteins | sample MGYA00521270_ERZ842401 | MGnify/ENA primary metagenome ERZ842401 (study PRJEB31892, sample SAMEA3878208) | bioreactor metagenome | biome: Moose rumen | place: Sweden | collected 2011-10 | study: EMG produced TPA metagenomics assembly of the PRJEB12797 data set...
AGTATGATTCGAGTGTAGAGGTGAGTAGCGACTTGCCAAAGCGCCGTGGACGACTAAGGAAAACGAAAGTGCTATAATGTGCCAGCTTCCAAACAAGGTCTGTCTTATCTACATACAAATACTTTTCTCTTATAATTCTTGAGAACGTCTGTATGCCGACGGGATATTTACGGTTGTTTGTCGCCATAGTTGCTTTGTTCAGGTCTTAAGCAAGAACGAACGTTCCTATTTCTTCCCGTGCAGTTTATCCCAGAATTTGCGTAGTTTGGAGCGGTGTTTGCGATGATGGCGATGTTGGTTAAGGGTTTGGTCATCATCTTCTCCATATCCGTAGCCGTACCCGTACCCATACCCATACCCGTATCCGTATCCGTATCCGTATCCATACCCGTAGTTTCCGTATCCGTAGCGTGAGGTTTCGGCGGAGCAGTCGTTAAGAATGATGCAGAGGCCGGGGTATTTTCCCATTTGGTGTGTACGCTCCAACTCAGGCAGGAAGCGTCTGTCTATTTTGCCTATGCGCATCACGTAGAGTGTAACATCGGCCACACGTCCTACCAGCGTGCTATCGGCAAGTACTTGGCTCGGCACGTTGTCAATAATAATGATGTCGTATGCTTCCTTGAGTTCGGCGATGAGTTTTTCTAAGCGGTTGCTTGTAAGCAACTCTGATGGGTTTGGCGGCTTGGGTCCAGCGAAGATACAATCTACGTTGTGGAAGAAGCTATCTTGTTCTACGATGTCGACGATATTGTTGTCTATGCCGCTGAGGTAGGTACTTGTGCCGTGTGCGGCGTGTTTGCCGAGGAGTTTCGACTGTGTGCGTTTGCGCAGGTCGGTGTCAACAAGCACCACACGCTTCCCCGTGATGGCCATCGCGACGCATAGGTTGCGCGAGATGAAACTTTTTCCCTCGTTGGGTATTGTTGAGGTGAGCATATATACCTTCGCGTCTTTCTTAAGGAATTCAAGATTTGTGCGCAGTATGCGAAACGACTCGGTGATTTGGCTGTGTTTTTTCTCGTCAAAGACAATGATGTTGCTTTGGTCTTTCTTGTTGAGCGAGGGAATTTCAGCGACGAGAGGAATTGTTGTTCCTTCTTCTATGTCGCGCCTTCCGCGCACACCGTTGTACCATAAGAAGCGCAGAACTTGAAATCCCACAGGCAGCAGTATGCCGAGTATGAGTGCTATGCCGAAGATCATACGATTGTTTGGCGAGATAGGTGCGTTGCTGCCGTAGGGTGATTCTACAACGCGGAGGTTTGCTTCGGTGACGGCCATCTGCAGGGCGTTTTCTTCGCGTTTGTTGAGTAGGTAGTTGTATAGGTTTTCTTTGATGGCTTGTTGGCGTGCTATGCTGAGTGCCATCTTCTGTTTCTGCGGCATAGCGGCTATTTCGCTCTCGGCATCAACGATTTCGGCACGTGCCCTGTCTAATCGTGTCTGTTCGGAAGCGATGTAGTTGTCCATTGACTGTAGCAGTGCTTTGCGCATTGATGCGAGGTTGCCATTGATGCGGTCAAGGTCGGTGTTGTCGCGGTGTCGTCCGCCGCTGTTGATTTTTATGCGGTCGCGTTCGAGCATCAGTTCGTTGTAGGCCTGTATCTGTGATTGTATCGCTGCGTCGCCCAGACCGCTTACGGCGGGAATGAGTTGGTCGTGTTTTGAGGCATCGCCGAGATAGCCGCGCACGTCTTGTGCCACTGCGATTTGTGCCTCCAGTTCTAAGGTTTTTTGCTTTGCGTTTCCGCTTTGTGTGACGTATTGTTGTCCGGCACTGTTTATGTCGAGCATACCGTTGCGCTGTCGGAAGTCGGCGAGTTCACCTTCCACGCTGCCGAGTTCGTCGCCGATGATTTGAATACGTTGGCTAATGAAGCGTTCGGTATTTACAGCCACTTTATTTTTATCCTCTATGATGCTCTCGGCGTATTCGTTGAGCAGCGTGGAGAGTATGCTGTCGGCACGTTCTATGATGGGGTCGGTGCAGGTGATGCGTATAAGTCGGGTGTCTTCAGCTGCGAGTTGGCTACTTATTTCGCCCTGGTACATTCCGGCAGCTCCTTGCAACGTGTGGCGGGTCACGATTACTGTGGCACCGATACAGTGGTTCATCTGTGGCTTGGCTATTACGGTGAGTGTACCTACGGGTGTGTTGACGCGTGTGTTGAAGTTATAGCGTTTAGCGGGTGTTTCTTTGTCGGCGAGTGGGGATATCTCGTATTGCGATGCCGATACGATTTTTATTTCGAAGCGTGTGCCTGTTTTTGTTTTTGATGCGAACTGCACGTCAATGGGGCACGAGGAGTTATAGACAGGGTGGTCGCGGAAGAGGCCTTTCATTGAGTAACTCACGTCAAGGCCGAGCTGTTCCACTACGCCACGCATAAGTTGGTTGGTGCGTATGAGGAAAATCTCGTTCTCCACGCCGCTTCCGCTAAGACCGCCTTGTATGAGCATATCGCCCATCACGTCGTTGCGTGAGCGCGAGCGGCTCTCCTCTTTTATGAGCATCACGGCAGAGTGGCTGTACTGCGGTGTTAGGGTGGCGATATAGGCGCGTGCTATGGCCAAGCAGACAACGACACTGAGGATTATCCATATCCAGTTGCAGAAGAGTAGTGCTACAAGGTCTTTTAACGTTATTCCGCCTTTATCTTTCGCTTTCGACGCGGCTTCCGTTTCTACGATGTATTCCATACAGTTGTTTGTGTGAAGTCTATGGCATGCTTCGGACAGGCCGAGGCATATTGAATGTTGAGATTTATTAATTTTTGTAGCGTTGCCTCATAGCAACACTGGGCAGTTCGTTGTTGTTTGTCTTACTTGGTGAAAACGAGGATGAGAGCGAGTACTCCCGAGACGACACCTACGACGGAACTAATGGCTCCGATGGTGGATAATGTGCTACTACCTTGCACGCGTACGGAGTTGTTGGGCTTGACGTAAACGACATCATTTTGCTGGAGGTAGTATGCGGGCGAATTAAACACGTCGTCGCTCTGTGTGAGGTCAACGTAATATGCTGAGCGTACGCCGCCGTTCTCTCTTACCACGAGGATGCTATCGCGCCGTGCCGTGGCGGGCAGGTCGCCGGCGCGGCTAAGTGCTTCAAGGAGTGTTAGGCGTTGCCCGTCGGCTTCTACCACGCCGGGACTCTTCACCTCGCCCATCACGCTGACGCGGAAATTGGCCAGTGTAACATTGACTGTGGGTTCTTCCATATCGCCGAGTTCCACAATACGTGCGGCAATCATTTTTTCTACCTCGCGGGTGGTTTTCCCTACTACGTTGAAGATGCCCACCAGCGGCACATTGATAGTACCATCGTCGGCCACTACGAAACCGCTGCTCTGGTTGCTGCTGTTGTTCGTGCTTCCGAGTTGTGCCACGTTCTTATAGTGGTCTGTTTGTTCCTGATTGTAGCCCGAGAGGTTGATGTATAGCCTGTCGCTGGGTTTGATGCGTACGATATAGTTCTCGGTGATGCGTTGCGGCCGGTTCACCAGGTCTTCAGCACCTTGGAGGTAAATGATTTTCTTTGTGGGTACGCACGAAGCGAGGCAAAGGGCGGCGAAGAGTGCCGCGACAATACGTTTCATAATGTGGGATGAATGAGAAAATAAGGCTGCTAATGTGTGGCAGCGGTTTGAAATACGTAGGATAAGAATGCTGGAAGCAGAGGAATGTGTGGGACGCTCGGTTGTGTTGATGATGATTAAAAAACAACGTGCAGGCTATGCTAAACTATCTGTGCCAGAGCCGTTTGCCCATACGTTTTCCTCCCCGTCATAGGTTTGACGGGTGAAAGAGGGGTGGTTCGTATGGTTGATGGCTTCAGCGCAAACCCGCAATAGGGATTGTTCCCGCAGTGTCTTGTTCCGTATCCGCTTTCAACGCGGCAAAAATACCATTTTTTTGTTATTTGTACTTGCGCGTGCGTTATTATTTTTTTGTTGAGGCTTGTAGATGAGCTTTCTTCTGATTGAATATCTCCTTTGACTTATAATTAGCGTCAGATTTCAGGAGGTAGAAATTTTGTCCTCCCTATGGCGGAAACTGCTTCCTGATACAGCATTGATAAAGTAGGTCTTTTTTTAATATGTCTGACTTATTATAATACAACAAGTCCAATCATTTTGAGTGAAATGCCCAGTGTGGTTTTTCGTGTTCGGATGCAGGAAAACAAGATGGCGTGTTCAATATCGGTATATTCTCATCGCCTATCTTCTCGAAGCCTAAGGATTTTTTCAAGGGTCTTTGAATTTTTTCCGGACGGCTTGAAATTTTTTTCCGGACGGCTTGAATTTTTTTTTCGGGCGGCTTGAAATTTTTTTTCAAGGCACTCGAAATTTTTTTCAAGTGCTTTGAAATTTTTTTCAAGTGCTTTGAAATTTTTTTCCGGACGGCTTGAAATTTTTTTTCGTGCGCTCCGAAAAAAAATTCAAGGTACATAAGCTACTCCTCTGCTACTTAGAAACCGTTTGCTATGTAAAAAAAATGAACCCCGAAAGTTAGACATAAAACTTTCGGGGTTCATTTCAGACTTACCCTCTTTCTTAGAAGAAATTCTTTATGTTTTTGTTTTTACTAAGAACGGGAGAAGTAGTTCAGAGTACGCCGAGTTGCTTAAAAACTTTGGTAAGTTTTGCTACGGCAGTGTCCACTTGTTTCTCTGTATGTGTGGCCATCAGTGCTACGCGAACGAGTGTATCTTGTGGTGCGCAGGCGGGTGGTATTACGGGGTTGATAAATACGCCTTCGTCAAATGCCATTTTTGTAGCGTAGAACGTTTTTTCCATATCTCGCACATAGAGCGGGATGATGGGGCTTTCTGTTTCGCCTATCTCAAATCCGGCATCTTTGAAACGGTTTAGGGCGTAGCGTGTCACCTCCCAGAGTCGTTCGATACGCTCGGGCTCTTGTTGAATAATGTGAAGAGCCTCCATGGCACTTGCCGTGGCGGCAGGGGTGTCGCTTGCGGAGAAGATATAGGTGCGGGCGTTGTGGCGCAGGTAGTTTATCGTGATGTTGTCGGCAGCGATAAAACCGCCGATGCTGGCCAGCGACTTGCTGAATGTTCCCATAATGAGATCCACATCGTCGGTAAGTCCGAAATGGTCGCACACGCCGCGTCCCTGTCGGCCAAAGACACCGATGCCGTGTGCCTCGTCAACCATTATTGCGACGTTTTTGTACTTGTGTTTCAAGGCTACGATTTCGGGCAACTTAGCCAGGTCGCCCTCCATAGAGAATACGCCGTCCACTACGATGAGTTTGATAACGTCTTCGGGCAGGCGCTGTAGTTTCTGCTCCAGATCGGCCATATCGTTGTGCTTGTACTTGAGCGACTGGCTGAAACTGAGGCGTCGTCCATCGACAATAGAGGCGTGGTCGCGGTCGTCGCACAAGATATAATCGTTTTTCCCCGTGAGACAAGGTATTACCCCGGCATTTACGCTGAATCCTGTGCTGAAACATAGGGCTTCGGCCTTGCCAACAAACTCGGCGAGTTCTTTTTCTAACTTTACGTGGAGGTCGAGTGTGCCATTGAGAAAACGACTGCCCGCACAGCCCGAGCCGTATTTTTTTAGAGCCTCTATGCCCGCGTTGATGACGCGCTCATCGCCCGTTAGTCCTGTGTAGGCATTTGAGCCAAACATCAGAACCTTGTGGCCGCCCATCTCAACCTCTGTTCCCTGTTTGCCGTCAATCTCGCGGAAGTAGGGATAAACGTCCAATGCTTTAACGCGCTGGGGAAGGTCGTATTTGCTAAGCCTTTCTTGGAGTAAATTCATCGCTAATCACTTTGATTTCGTGTAGCCTGCGATATTTCTTTGTCGCAAAAAACAACTTCTTGAAGCGTTGTTGTCTTCAAAAAGTGCTGCAAAAGTAAGTAAAGAAATTATTTACATATTCTTTTGCGCTTAGAAAATTGCACAAAAATGCTTTTTCTGGGCAACGGATTTAAAACTCTGCTTGCTAATTCTCTATATTTGACATCTACAACGGCGTTTAATATGGCCGTTTTCGGGTTAGCGACATAGAAAACCGCCATTTTCTTTGTGCGTTTTTGTACGTTTGCCGTACTTTTGCTGCCGAAATGAAGAAGAAGCGCGTCGTTTTTGTTGTCAATCCGGTTAGCGGTACAACACGCAAGCATCGTGTGCGTGAGGTGATAGCCCGTGAGATTAACGCTGAGGCTTATGACTATGTGGAACGGCTTACCGAGCGTGCCGGCCATGCCACAGAGATAGCGCGTGAGGCAGTGGATGCCGGTGTCGACGTGGTGGTGGCTGTGGGTGGCGATGGTACGGTGAACGAAACGGCTTCCGGACTCATTAACTCCCACACTGCTCTGGGTATCGTGCCCTGCGGCTCGGGCAACGGACTGGCGCGCCACTTAGACCTGCCGCTTGACGTAGCCAAAGCCGTGCAGATTATAAACCAAGGCCTTGTCCACCGCTTAGACTACGGACTCTGCGATGGCCGTCCTTTCTTTTGTACCTGCGGTGTGGGTTTTGACGCTTTTATCAGCGATAAGTTTGCAGGCAGCCACCGACGCGGCCCTATCACTTATATGGAAAACATTCTCAAGGGCGGACTGCAATACAAACCTCAGGTTTACGACCTGGAGGACGAGACGGGGCGTGTGGTCCACAAGGCTTACGTCGTCACCTGTGCCAATGCCTCGCAGTATGGAAACAATGCTTATATCGCTCCGAGTGCATCAATGAAAGACGGACTGCTCGATATCGTACTCATTGAGCCCTTCACCGCTTTGCAGGCACCACAGATAGCTTTGCAGATGTTCAACAAAACCCTGCCCGAGAACAGCCACGTCAAAACGTTTCGTGCCAAACGCCTTACGATAAGGCGTCGCAGTGCGGGCGTGTGCCACGTGGACGGCGACCCCTTTGAGGCAGGCCGTGAGATACAGGTGGAGCTGATACCTCGCAGCCTCGACGTTGTAGTGAATCCTAATGCCCACGCCCCGCGCCTCACCCTTCACCACGTCATCACCGAGCCCTACGACAGCTGGCGTCACCTCAACCGCACGCTCTGGACAAAAAGCCTTGATGGATTGCGAACACTCGCAGGCACTATACATAGCAGTGGCGAGGCAGACACGGAGCAAAAATAGTAGAACTTATACCTTATTATATTATTATGTACCAAGGATTCGTAAAAGTGGCTCTCGGCATCCCCGAGGTGCGTTTGGGCGACTGCCGCCGCAATACGCTGGCTATTGAAAACCTTATCGCGCGTGCCGAAGGGCAAGGTGTTGAGGTGTTGTGCTTTCCCGAATTGAGTCTTACGGGCTATACTGTGGGCGATCTTGTGCAGCAACAACTCTTGCTTGACAATGCCGAGCAGTCGTTGGTGCGCTTGATGGAGGTGACGCGCAATATGAGCGTTGCCGTCATTGTCGGTCTGCCTTTTAGCCACGAGGGAGTAATCTATAACTGTGCTGCTGTGCTACAACGCGGACATATCCAGGGTATCGTACCCAAGAGCTTCCTTAGCGGCCATAAGGAGTTTTACGAGAAGCGCTGGTTTGTGAGCGGGCGCGATCTTCCCGCCGACACCACCGTGCGCCTCTGCGGGCAAAGTGTGCCAATGGGTGTAAACCTCCTCTTCGAACTTGGACACTTCACCTTTGGCATAGAAATCTGCGAAGACCTTTGGGCTCCCGTCCCGCCGAGTACGGCTCTGAGCGTGCAAGGTGCAGAAATCGTTTTCAATCTTAGTGCCACCGACGAATTAGCCGGGAAGCACGACTATCGTTGCCAACTCGTAAAGAGCCAGAGTGCGCGTAACATCTGTGCTTACGTGTTTGTTGGTTCGGGCTACGGCGAAAGCACACAAGATGTCGTTTTTGGAGGCGAGGGCCTTATTTGCGAAAACGGCCACATGATAGCGCAAGCCGAGCGTTTTTCCTTGAGAGAACAACTCGTCGTGACCGACGTAGACGTCAACACCCTGCGTTGCGAGCGTCGTGTGAACACCTCGTTCAGTTTTGCGCGCCGTCAGAGCTTAGCAGAGAAAGGCCGATACCGCCGCATAGAACTCGAACCCCCCTATGAAGCGGAGAACTTCCAGCTCCTGCGTACCATCAATCCGTTGCCATTCCTGCCCGATGCTTCGTGCCACGACGAACGAATGCAAGAGGTGTTAAACATACAAAGCACCGCTTTGGTGCGACGTATCGCCCATACAGAAGCTAAGTCCGTTGTCGTCGGTGTGAGCGGTGGCCTCGACAGCACCCTGGCGTTGCTCGTGTGCGTGCGTGCTTTTGATGCTATGCACCGCGACCGCAAAGGTATCGTGGGAATTACTATGCCAGGGTTTGGCACTACCGACCGCACCTATACCAACGCCCTTTCATTGATGAAAACTTTAGGCATCACACAACGCGAAATAAGTATCAAGGAAGCCTGCCTCCAACATTTTAGAGACATCGGTCATAATCCCGAACAACGCGATGTGACCTACGAAAACTCCCAAGCACGCGAGCGTACTCAGATACTGATGGACGTTGCCAATCAGATGAACGGTTTTGTTGTCGGAACGGGAGACCTGAGCGAATTGGCACTTGGCTGGTGTACCTACGGTGGCGATCAGATGAGTATGTATGGAGTAAACGCTGGCGTACCCAAAACACTGATACGCTATCTCGTGCGTTGGTATGCGCAGCACGAGGCAGAACCCAATACCGCCGCCACTTTGCTTGACGTTCTTGACACTCCTGTCAGTCCGGAGCTTATCCCCGCCGCCACCGACGGCACAATTGCGCAGAAAACAGAGGACATCGTTGGCCCATACGAGCTTCACGACTTCTTCCTCTATCAAATGGTACGCTATGGATATCGACCTAAGAAGATTTATTATTTAGCCCAACACGCCTTTGATGGTCACGACGACCGTGTGGCACGCTATACCGGCGAGCAGATACGCTATTGGCTCACTGTTTTCTGCCGCCGTTTCTTCTCACAACAATACAAGCGTAGCAGTATGCCCGACGGCCCGAAGGTGGGCAAAGTCAATCTCAGCCCGCGCGGCGACTGGCGTATGCCCAGTGATGCCAGCAGTGCCGCTTGGCTCGACGAGTGCGATGAACTCGGTGCGTAGGACACCATATTATATATTATATGGTGTGTGCTGTTAATTCCCTTTGTCAGATGATGACAAACGGTCAAAGACCCGTCAACGTGAAACTAAACTGCGGGAATTAGAACTCGCCTAAATTATTCAGTATGTCCACCGATGCCATTCTTTCGTTGCTCACAACGCACGGCGTGCGCCCCACCTCCGGGCGCATCCTTGTAGCACGTGCCTTGTCGGATGCATCGTCGCCGTTGACAATGAGCGAACTTGAGGAGAGGCTGGTTACTATGGACAAGTCGGGCATCTTTCGTGCGCTAACACTCTTTCGTGCCAACCACGTGGTACACGCCATAGATAGTAGTCAGGGGACGCGCTATGAACTCTGCCACGCCGATGTTCACGGTAAAGACAGCGATCGACACGTGCATTTCTATTGCACAAAGTGTCAGCGCACGCTCTGCCTTACCGAACTCCCACCACCAGACATCTCTTTACCTAAGGGATTTGCTGCCGAGGCCGTCAATTGTATCGTGGAGGGAATATGTCCCGACTGCACACCTCCTCGGGCATTATCCCTATAAACCTTGCAGAAAACGCATAGGTGTTGATTTGTAAATGATTTTTTATGGAATATCTTTCAAAAGAAGGCTACGACAAGTTGGTTCGCGAACTCCACGAGTTGGAGCGCATAGAACTGCCCAAGGTGATAGAGGCCATCGCCGAGGCGCGCGACAAGGGCGACTTGAGCGAGAACTTTGAATACCATGCTGCCAAACGCCAACAAGGACGCCTGCTTAGCAAAATACGCTTCAAACAACGTGTCCTGGAGTATGCCAGGGTGGTAAACACCGACCAGCTCTCGGCAGATGTCGTAGGACTGCTCACCCAGATAGAACTCACCAATTTGGGCAACAACACCCGTATGTCTTACACCATTGTCAACCCCCACGAAGCCAATTTGCGCGAAGCTAAACTCTCTATCAAATCGCCCATAGCCCAAGCATTGCTCGGCAAAAAAGAAGGAGACGTGGTAAAAGTGAAAGTCCCCGCAGGCATACAGCAATTTCGCATCGAACGCATAGAAATGAAAGGATAGGGGCAAAACCACCTCCGCACAGTTGCCTAACAAATCTTAAACCCAAACGGATTAAGTAGAATCAACAAAACGCTTATGACCGATTTTGTTTGTTGGGCTTTTCTCTGACCAAGCTGATGAGTCCTTTCTTGTGTTCCAAAATACTTCCCACTTTTCACGGCTTTTGGCATATAAGCCCGACTTTTCGAAGAAATCCGTCTGATATTCGTCAAAACAGCTGCGTTTAAGATACTTTAACAACCCTCGGCGGACACTTTTGGCGTATTTTATTACTTTTGTATTACCATTCACTAACATTATAATAAATATGAACAAATTCAAGCTGCGATTTGCTACGCTTGTTTGCGGTGTGGCGGTTTGTGGTTTCTGTTTGACATCATGCGCAGAAGACTGGGACGACTTCTTTACGCAGCATGCCGACGACATTGCGGCACGCGATGCTGAAGATGCTGCCATTCGTGCCGACTTACAAACAGAAATCAATAAACTACGCACCGAAATCACGGGCAAAATCGCTACGGTGGAATCAAAACTCCACGACCTCATTGAACAAGGCGGTCAAGACGTGCTTACAGAGCTTGCCAACAAGAGCCAGCAGACACGTTCCGCAATCGACACACGTTATGCGCAGTTTACAGCACTGATGGATACGCGTTTCGGTGCTTTCCAAACTACGGTAAACAATCTCTTTAACACGTTTGCCACACAACGCTCCAACTTAGAGGCCGAACTCAATACGGCTATAGCGCAAAACAATACCGCGCGGGCTAACGAGATTCAGGCCTTTATCAATCAGGTGAAGGCGATGCAGAGCCAGGTGCAGAGCGGTGTGGCACAAATTAATGCGCTGCAAACAGAGTATGCCGCCATTATTAGTCAGGCAAACAAACTTGCCGAGTTGGAGCAGCGTATGAACACCCAGGTATCGCGCTATGATGCGATGCTCGCCGAGTTGTCAACGAAAATTCAAGAAGCGGAAGAACGTTTCGAAGCCGCGAAGGAGGTAGATCTTTCCGAACTCGCTGCCGCCGAGGTGCAAGACTATAAAGACAAACTCGCCGAGATGAACAATAAGCTCACACAGATGCAGCAAGCACTGGATAAGATGGAGGATATGTATTCAGACGCGCAGCAGTTGGTGCAAGACTTCTCCGACATTTCTGACCGTGCCGACGATATGGCATCGCTCTTAAGCGACATTTCTGATGCCTACGACCAATACAGTAAGGTGGAGGATATCCTCGCAGACATTGATGCCATCGATGTGGGCTACTACGAAGACCTTTACGAAAACCTTAAGAGCGAACTTGAACAGGCCGACCAAGACATGGTAGTCGCCGCTGCCGGACTCGCGGATCTAAAAGCCTATTTGGAAAGCGGTGTTGATGATATGAATGCTTGTGCCGACGAGTGCGAAACGAATATGGAGTATTGTGTCGGTCTCGCCGACGATATACGCTCGGGCTTTGATGCTATCCCTTTCCCTAACTGACCCTCTAAATCCTACCGACAATGAATTATAAGACGTTATTTCGCTTACTTTGTCTGCCGCTCTTGAGTGTGCTGTTCGTGGCGTGCACTACGTACGACTACGATGCTGAACTCAACGATAATGAGCAGCAACGCATACGCCTTCACCAAGAAGACCAAAAGATTTACCAAGAGATAACCGAGGCAGCACAAAGCCTTGACTATCTCATCGGAGAGATGACCACCCGTGTACGCGCCGAGCTTGAAGCCAAAGAGGAAAGCCTGCTGCAATCCATTGGCGAGAGTGAACGCCTCGTAAATCAATATCTCACACAGAAAATTGGCGATGCCGATGCTTATGTAGATCAACTTGAACAGCAGTCGCGCCAACTTATCCAGCAAAAAGAAGGCGAGTTCAACCAAGCCTGCGCTACCTTGCAAGAGCAGAAGATACTCCTTGCCGACCAAGGCTACGAGGCAAACGTGCAGAAGATGCAGGAGGGTATTGACTTGCTTAATAACTTCCAGGCTCTTTACGACAACGCCATAGCCGGGATGCAGAGCCGCATCACCGAGTTAGAGCAAATGCAACAACGGCTCTCTACGTTGGAGCAACAAATTCAGCAGACACAGGCTAAGCGGCAACAGATACTCAACCGCGTGGCGCAGTTGCAAACTAAGTTGCAGCAGAGCATCACAACAGCTATCGCTACCACAAAGACCAGCGAGGCACACACCGCAGCCCTTCGCGAACTACAATCATCGTACAGCGCACTGGTTCAGGCGATGAAGGAACTGGAACAGGCCTATACCTACGATGATAGTTGGGTGAGCGACGCCGAGAACTACGCACAGACGATACAGATCGCCATTGACGAGATGCAATCGGCTATCAGCGAGGCCAACGATCTCAATACGCTCTTAGACCAATTTGAGGCCGGAAAAGCCGACGACATCCTCACACAGTTAGAAGCCATACGCGACGATATACAAGACCTTGCCGACTACGACACTTCAGCATTGGACGAAGCAAGCACCGTTGCCGATGAATTACAAAACGTGTGCGATGCAATACTCGCCGCTGCCTCGCGGTGTGACGATGCTTGTACGGCTTGCGAAGAAGCCTATGACGATTGCGACTGGGAGAGTTGGAAATCTTAATCTGCTTAGGTAATACCCATTCACTCATACACAATATATAATATGTACATACGACACAAACAATTTGCCGCCCTCTTGCTCCTCTTCGGTTTGCTGCTCACGGCTTCATGTGCGCGCGACTACGAGGACGACATCTTGGCAGCACAGCAAGATATGGACGACCTCGTGCAGGCCGACAAAGACCTCCGCGCCTATCTTACGCAGAGCATTAACGAAGCACGCACGCGCCTCAACCAAATGCTCAACAGCGAGGATGCGACACTCCAGGGAGAGATATCTTTGAAAATGAATAATCTGAAGAGCGACATACAAGGGCGTATGGCTACTATCCTCGGGCGAATGAACAATGAGTTCGCGAATAGCGAGCAACGCGCCGCCGATAAAATCGTCGCACTCAATGCCTTGCTCAACGATGCTGGTGGCGTGAAAGATCGCCTGCAAAATAAGTTGAACCAAACACGACAAGCCGTACTTGATGCGCAGACCGCACACAACGACCAGCTGGCTGCCGATCTCGAACACTACTACAGCAAACTTCAGAGTCTGCAAAACAGCCTGAATAACCTTACAACAACCATCAATTCGTTGCGTTCACAGCTCGATGCGTTTTCCAGTATGGACGAAACGGCACGCTTGCAAACTATTGAGGACAAGATAAGTGCTTTGGAGCAATTTAGTCTCGACGTGGAATTAGAAAACCTCGGCGTGGCACTTCATCTTTTCACCGAGCAGCAGTATGCCGAGATGACCACCGAAGACTTACAGAAACTCAACGACTTCTATGCCGATTTGGAGAACTATTCCAACAAGGTACTCACACAGTTTTCCGACTTTGAAGACGACCTCAGCCAGTACGAGCAAACGTACAACAACTTAGAAAGTGACTTCGACAATGTCAGTAGTGAACTACAAGGCCTTAGCACCACTTTCGATGCCCTCGATGATGTGCTGAGCGAGGAGCAAACGCTCAACTACATTCAAGACTGCATCGACGAAATAGAAGGCTACGAGAGTCAGATACTCCAGATTGTCGGCGATTTAGAAAGTTGCACGTCAGACCTTCAAAATGCAGAGAGTGATGCTCACGATGCGGATAGCGAGTTGGAAGACCGCGATACCTACCTGCATGTTTGTGAGGCTTGGGTGGCAGGCATTGAAGAACGCCGCGATGCCCTCAACGATTGGATTGCCGACCTGCAATCGCGCTACCCTTGGTGGGACTGGTAAAACTGCCTGAAACGAAACACTTTTTTCTCTAACACTTCAACTCTTATATAAATAATGAAAGCAACAAAATATATCTTTCTGGCCACGATGCTCCTCGGCACCGCACTGGCCGCCACGGCGCAGACCAACGAACAAATTAATGAGTCGCGCCGTCAATACTACTACAACTACAGCCGCTGGAGCGTAGGTCTCAACGCGGGTATATCAGCACTCTTTGGCGATTTCTCCACGTTTAGCGACGAGAAATTCTATCCCGCTCCCATAGGCTCTGCTTTCGTGTCGTATCAGATGACACCCACTCTCGGCTTCACTCTCGAGGGATACTACAGCCGCAACCGCCTTGGCGCATTAAGCAGCAACAAAGACTACTACCTCAATACCACCGGCTTCTATTCCCCAAATCCTACCAATCCGCTTACAGGAGAGACTTTCTTACAATACGGCGCACTCTATAGCGACGTAAACCTCTGGCAAGGCCGGCTGGGGCTAGATATAAACCTCAGCAACCTCTTCGGAGGAAATCGTGGAGAGCGTATGCGCCCCGTCACTGTGATTTTCTCACCGAGCTACTATCTACAGTACTATCGCGCCAAGGTGAAACGCAAAGCCGATGATGCGCGCTATACCAAACGCGACCTTTTCTACCAGGTGTCGAATGGCGTGGGTGCCGAACTCGCTGTACGCTTCCGCACGAGCCGTGTTATCGACCTACAACTCAAAGGAGGAGGCGTCTATGGCTTCAACAAGAAGTTTGAAGGCGTGGCAGGCTTTAAGAAAACGAATGTGCTTGCTTATGTACAGGCCGGCGTCGTATTTAAGCTTAACGGCAAGACCAAACGCGACAACCTACTCTATGCTGCCACACCAGCCTATGTGCCAATGATGGACTTCGTGCAGCACGACACGGTTCGTGTGGTACAACGTGTGCTCGACGGCGATGGCACCAGAGAGATTTTGCGCATCGTTCACGATACCGTGTATGTTGACCGTGTAGTAGAAGTAGAGAAGCCCGTTGTTCGTAGCGGTCAGACCTATCTGCCAAGCGTCGGCTTTGAGCGCGGCAGCGATGTCATTGATGAAGCCACGTATGCTAACGAGCTTGCCGCTATCTTGGCGTATCTCAAGGAGAATCCTAATACGACAATTGATATCTATGCTTACGCTGACCACACTGGCAGCGAAGCCCTCAATTTAGACCTTACACAACGTCGTGCCGAGGCATTGCGTAGCTACCTACTCGCCCACGGCATCGCTCCTTCACGCATCGGACAAGTGGTGGGTAAGGGAAAAGACACCTCACTTTCTGGCAGCGATGCCCTTAGCGTTCGCGCAAGGCGTGCAGAGCCTGTGGAAAGAAAATAGTTTCGTTAAACAACGCCAATAACTAATAAGAGAGGGTGTGCCTCATAATAGGCACATCCTCTTTTTATCTTGTTATTGTCAACGTTTTGCAAGTAGTGAAAACCTACCGGTGTCGTAAGTATAGCAACCACGGTGCCGCCCTATAGGAGCGCAGGCGGCCTCGCCGGCATTCTCTTGCACGCGGCTCAATGTCGGAGCGCAGGCGGCTCGCCTGCAGGATATATTCGCACACCTCGCCCGCACCATCTTCTTTTGCATACCTTATTTGCCGCGTTTACATT
>ERZ842401.4683-NODE-4683-length-15706-cov-5.110344_pt1 | contig 15706 bp, 15 predicted proteins | sample MGYA00521270_ERZ842401 | MGnify/ENA primary metagenome ERZ842401 (study PRJEB31892, sample SAMEA3878208) | bioreactor metagenome | biome: Moose rumen | place: Sweden | collected 2011-10 | study: EMG produced TPA metagenomics assembly of the PRJEB12797 data set...
ACGCCCATCCGGACGTCATTTTACATAGAAGGATTCGCTAGTTTTGGAATATCTGTCGGCAGAATCGAACGCCAGGATGTGGCAAGGCCGCCTCGGCCTTGCAGCAAGGGCGGGGACGCCTTTGCTACATACGGTCGGTCTGTCCGTTAGCGAATATAGGAGGCAATTGCAAAACCTCGCAGATGCGAGGTTTTGTGATTGCCTCAGATGTATTATTGTGGTGGACACTAATAATAGGTGTATCGGAAGTCCGGGTGGGCTGCTGTCCCCAGCCGCCGAAAATACGGAGCGCGAGGACATGCGCCCTCCCGCAGAGAATACACCTATTATCTGCTTCCACAACAATAAATATCCAAGGAAGGCCCATAGAATCGGGGGATAGGGGCCAATGAGGTCGGGACCGTGGCCGCACGTCGTCAGGCTTTCCTGGTAAACTTTGGATTCGAACCCGCGATCACGATGGCGACCTCGCCCTTGACCTTGGCGTCTTTGAACTCGTCGACGAGATCGGAAAGATAGCCGCGGCTGACGCGCTCGTGCATCTTCGTGAGCTCGATGCACACCGCCGCCTCGCGGTCGCCAAGGGCGTCAAGCGCGGCGGCGAGCGTCGCGCCCACGCGGAACGGCGACTCGTAGCATATCAGCGTGTGCTCCTTGTCCGAATCTTCCGCGAACCAGTTGCGGAGCGCACCGGGGCCGCGCGGCGGAAAGCCGCGGAAGGTGAACGACGAAGTCGAAAGCCCCGACATCAAAAGCGCGACCTCGACCGCGCTTGCGCCGGGAACGACATCGTAGGGGATGCTCGCCTTTGCGCAGGCGCGGATAAGCCGGTAGCCGGGGTCGGAGATCCCCGGATAGCCGCCGTCGGAGCAGAGCGCGACGTCCTTGTCCTCCGCGAGAAGCGACAGCACCTTTTCGGTGACGCGCTCCTCGTTGCCCTGGCGGTACGAGAACATCTCCGCGGGACGCGGTATCTCGCAGTGCGACAGGAGCTGCCACGTGCGCCGCGTATCCTCGCAGGCGATCGCCGCCGCCCCCCTAAGCGCGTCGATAGCGCGCGGCGAGAGGTCGGCGAGATTTCCGATCGGTGTTGCGACGACGTGGAGCATCGGCTACTTCGCCGTGTGGACTTCGATCTGCGGGAACGGGATCTTGATGCCGGCCTTTTCAAGTGCAGACTTGACTTCGGTGAGCGTAGCCGCCGCAACAGGCCAGTAGTCGGCGCTCTTCGCCCATGGGCGGACGTTGATCTGCACGGCGCTGTCGTTGAGCGACGCGACGGCGACGGCGGGCGCAGGATCCTGGAGAACGCCCGGCACGTGGGCTATGGCCTCGCGAATCACATCGACCGCACGCGTGACATCCTCGCCGTAGTCGATGCCCACCTGGAGGTCGACGCGCCTCAGGCCAAGCGCGTTGTAGTTGACGATAGGCCCGCCCCAAACGCTCTTGTTTGGAATCACGATACGCTTGTTGTCGGCAGTCTTCATGACGGTCGCCATCATGTTGACCTCGAGAACCACGCCCGAATGCCCGGCTGCATCGACAAAGTCGCCGACCTTGAACGGCTCATTGAGCGCGATCATCATGCCAGAGGCGAGGTTGCCGAGCGATTCCTGGAATGCAAAGCCGAGGATAAAGCCGGTGACACCGAGTCCGGCGATGAGAGGCGTGACGTTTACGCCGAGGCGACCGAGCACCATCACGATCAGCACCGCCCAGCAGGCCTTCGTGACGACGGAGCAGATGAAGTCGGCAAGCAGGCGTCCCTTGGCCTTGCCGCGCATCAGCGCCTTGCGGACGGTGAAGGCGATCAGCTTTATGGCAAGCCAGCCGACAAGCAGTATAACAAGCGCGAACACGAGGTTCATCGCGAAATCGAGTCCCTTTTCCGTGAGCCAGGAAGTAACCTGCGCTGCAGTCTCCTTGCCCTCGTTGAACTGGGCGCCAAAGGCGCCAGTAACCTTTTCCACCACAGTAGTTTCATTAGTCATTTTATGTTCCTTTCATTTAAATCCTTCAGCGGTTCACGGCATCCTGCACGGCGCGGCGCAGCCCCTCGTAGTCGGTGCCCTCGAGAAGCTTCTTCAAGTCGAACTTCGCGGCAAGGGCGTCAAGCTCGGCGTCGCGACCGCCCTGCTCGCGGAGGATGCGGAACTTCTCGGCGGCGACGATGCCGTTCTTCAGCTCCAGGAACCGCCAGCTCGGAGAGCCGTCAGGGTAGACGAGAGCAATGTCGCCCGCGGTCCAGCGGCTGTAGGTCATGTCGTTGTTTGAGTCCTCGCCCCAGCTGTTGTAGGCCCAGCGGAGAAGGCCGTCAAGCCCGCAGGCTGCCGGGTAGAAACCGCAGACAAACGCCTCGCCGGGGCCGGAGCTCATGAAGGTGTTGGGCCTCGCGGGTCCGCAGCAGATGTAGTAGGTCGTCGTCTTGCCCTCCTTGCGGCGCGCGGCGACTTCGTCGAGGAAGGGCTTGTCAACATGACCCATCGACTGGGAGTAGTTGTCAATCTCTATGCCATTGAACTCACTGGGCTTGCGATTGCCTGCCATCGCGATCCTGAGCCCTGGCGCGACGCGGCGCACGAACTTCGCAATGTAGGCGAGGTCCTCAGGCGAACGCTCGTCCATCGCGATGAACGTGTCCTTGAGCCACCCCATCTCCTCGAGGTGTTTCGCAAAGTCGACGAGGAACGCCCCCCAGTATTCGTCGAAGAAAGGCCGCCCGGGCTTCGCCTCGACGCGGACCTTCCTGCCGTCTGCATCGGTGTAGTCGACCTTGTAGCCCCACGGGCACATCGTGTAGCAGGCGATGTCGGGGCCAAGGCCGCACTTCCTGCCGAACTCGACGTACTGGTCGAAAACGGAGTAGTCGAACGACCATTCCCCGTTCGCATCCCTGCGGCGCCCGATCATCGTGCCGTACGCGTCGTAGCACTGGTGGTTCCAGGGCTGGTCGACAAGCGTGACCGTGAGCGCCTTCTGACCGGCGGCGGCGAGCATCTTCCAGAGCGGCTCCATCGCGGCGTAGTGCTCGGGCGAGAACGGCTTCACGCCGTTTACGCGCGCGACGGCCCACGGATGCTGCCAGAGGTCGAGGAAGTATTTCCACTCGCTCGGCGGCGGCAGGACGCGGTCGAGGACCTTCACCTTGAGCTGCCCGAAATCGTACTCGCCCGCCTTCGCGTCCGCCGCGGCCGAAACGGTCGCGAAATGGAGACCCGCCGCCTTCGACCCGTAGACTGCGCGATCGGCCTTGAACCTGTATTCAAGCGACTTCACGCTCTCGTTGTATCGCACCGGCAAAAGCGTCCCGCGCCGCACCGTGACCCCATGCGCCTCGCCTCCTATTTCCGGGAACTCGTCGGACACGAGGAACGACGAACTCTCGCCGCGCCAGACCGTCACGCTCATTACATTTCCCCTTGCTGCAACGCCCGCACAGCACATCGCGAAAGCCAACGCCACCCGACTCAGTCTGTTCATCAGGATCTCCTTTTCCCATCCGTTGTATTTTGGATTTTGTTTTATAATGATATTATAGCATAAACAGGCGCCGCGCGCCAAAGACACGGCGCGCGGCGGGAGAATCAGAGGTCGCCTTCGACGGGGCGATTCCCAGCTGGGGCGGGTGGCGTCTGTGGCGCTGGCGGCGCGAGAAGCTGCGCAGTCTCGACGAGACGGATGAATTCGGCGCGATAGCCCTCGAGGTCTTCGCCCTTCGCATGGCGCGCACGGTCAAGAATCTTGTCGAAGGACGCACCGCCCTTGAACTTCGAGTCGGACGCGAGAAGCGCGAATTCTGCGACAGCAGACGCGAAGCGGAAGTCTTCCGACGGCGTCTTCGAAGTGATCTGCGCTTCGGAAATCGGAATCTCCTTGAGCATGCTCGTGTCGCCGTCGGGCTTCTTCCAGCGGAGCTTCACCGTGCAGACCTCGCCGCGCCCGGACTCCGTGCGCTTCTGATACTTGAGAGGATCGACGTCCGCAATCTTCTCATCAGAACCTGCGGGGACGATCTCGTAGAACGCCGTCATCGTATGGCCGGAGCCAATCTCGCCCGCGTCCTTCTTGTCGTCGTTGAAGTCTTTCGCGGCAAGCTTTCTGCTCTCGTATCCAAGCAGACGATAGCCCTTCACCTCCGCAGGGTTGAACTCGAGCTGGAGCTTAACGTCCTTCGCGACGGTGAAGAGCGTTCCGCCAAACTCGTTCATCATCACTTTCTTCGCCTCTAAGACCGAATCGAGATACGCGTAGTTTCCGTTGCCCGCAGTCGAAAGCTTCTTCATGTTCGCGTCCTGGTAGTTGCCGCGTCCAACGCCAAGCACCGTGAGGAAAATTCCGCTCTCGCGCTTCGTGGCGATGAACTCCTCGAGCAACTTCGGGTCGGAGATTCCCACATTGAAGTCGCCGTCAGTGATCAGGATGACGCGGTTGTTCGCATTCTTGTCGAAGTTCTTCTTCGCTTCCTCGTAGGCGAGCTGGATTCCACCCGCGCCGTAAGTGCAGCCGCCGCACCTGAGCCCATCGACAACGGCATGGATCTTGTCCTTCTCGCTTCCTGGCGTCGAGGCAAGCTGCACCGTGGTGCCGTCCGCGTATGTGACGATTGCAACGCGATCTTCGGGGCGAAGCTTGCCGACAAGCATCTTAAGCCCGGACTTCATCATCTCGAAGCCGCCGTTCCCGCCCATCGAACCCGACACGTCGATGAGGAATGTCAGATTGCACGGCGGCAGCTTCTCGACAGGAACTTCCCGCGCCTGCACGCCGACCCTGAGAAGCTTGTGCGTTGGCGCCCACGGGCAGACGCCCATCTCGCACGCGATGGCGATCGGATCGTCGCCATTCGGCTGCGGGTAGCGGTACTTGAAGTAGTTGACGAACTCCTCAAGCCGCACGGAGCCCTTCGGAGGTTGGCTCTTCCACTCAGTCAGATACCGGCGCATCGTCGTGTAGCTCGAAGTATCAACGTCGAGTCCGAATGTCGACAGCGGCTCGCTCGTGGGATCGCGGTATTCGTTCTCCTTGATTTCCGCATAGCGCTCGGTGCCGGCGGGCTGGCGCTCCACTTCCAAGAATTGGTCTTTTATTGATATTGAGGCCATCTTGCCTCCAGCGTGATCATGCCACGGGGTATTCGACGCGAGGCGACGTCGCATCTCCATCGCACTACTCGTGTATCCCATTTCCCCACCGACCGCCATCGCCCCAATGGAGCCAGTTGCACGCGAACAACACATCGATTTCATCTTCACGGGGCTGCTCACAACGGCGGCCGCTTCGCGCTTACACTGCCGCTCCTTTTCAGGCGCCGGCGCCGACATCGCCGTCTCGACAAGCACATCCTCCGCGGTCCTTCTAAGCTTCTCCGTGGCGACGATTTCGGCCATCAAGTCGATGGCAGGCTCTTCGGCTTCCGCCGGTGCGACGTTTTCAGGGACAAGACACGGCGCGGATATGATCCACTTGTCTTCTTCCTTCTCATTCAGCACTACGATACCAAGTCCGAGCAAAACGACAAAGCATGCGGCTACGCCGAGGACCCTGCGCCAAGAGACATGCACGACGCGAGGGATGCACTTGTCGACAAGCGGGACGAAGTCGCCGCCAGAGACGAGGAACTCGCGCTCGTATTCGGCAACCGCGCCATCCGCGGCAAGCTCCGTACGCGCGGCGCATTTGCCGCGGACCTCCGCGAGCGTGTCGGCGTCAACCGCCTCGACGAGCCAGCTGCGCTCGACAAAACTCCGCGCGGCGGTGCAGGCGTTCCAGAGCTGATAGACGCGCTCCCCTTCAAGCAATTCGCGTGACGATGCGGGAACTGTGAACGGAGAGACGGGAACGATGAAGAACCCGGCATTTCCGCGATCCTCCGCGACAAGCCCGACGAACGGACGCGCCATGTCGGCGAAGATCCTTATTTCGCCAACCTTCACCGGCGAATCGAATTCCGCGTCGCCGCGCGGCGCCTCGCCCGCGAATGACGGACGCTTCCCGCCCGCCTTGTAGAGATTCCATTCCTGCTCGAATGTCTTGTTCATAGTGCACCTCCTGTCCGCTCGCGCAGCGAGTTGGGTGCCGACGATTCACAGGCCGCGAGAAGCAGGCGACCGAAGAGCGGGCTATCCGCGCTCTCCATCGTCTTCGCCTCTTTCCTGAACTCGTCCATCGTCTTCTCCCTCATCGCGTACGCACGCGACTTTCCTACGCCTAGGCCCTCGAGGAGCACCGCATCCGTCAGCGGCATGTCCTGGGCCGTCGCATACAAAAGGGCCGCGACATGCGACTTTTCCACTTTTATCTTGAGGGAGATTCTTTCGAGGAGCGCGTCGATCTCGCGGCGCATCGGTTCGAGGTCGAGAAGCGCGGCGGGGTCGCTCTCGGCGGACGGCTCGAGCGCAGCGATCTCCTCCGGCCCCGCGCTCTCCCATTCGATGCGGCGGCGTCCGTCCGGGCCTTTCACCTTGCGCGGACGCCACCCCTTGATGGACGCGATCCAGTCGAGGACGATGTCGTGGACGCGTCCTGCGCCTGAGCCGAAGAGAGTGCCGCAGACAAAGTCGGCGAGACGCATTCCCTCGACTTTGATGCGGTAGGCGAAATAGGACTTCAATGGCTTTTTCGTCTCTCGCGAGCCCTTCAGCTTGAAGTAGGCGTCAAAAACGGCTACGGGATCGTCCGCCCCCGCCTCCTCGCGCGATATGCCGCGCTTCGAGAGAGTGGAATACATCGCGGACTCAACTTGGCGTCGCAGCGCGGCGGCATGCGCGGCGGGGCATCCGCCCACCGAGCAGCTGTCGAACCAGTCCCGCCACGCCTCGTCTCCGGCGTAGCGGTCAGGCGTCAAAGTGTTATCGTTCATCGGTACCTCCAACTCCCAAAGGGACGCCACCATGAACTTTTCCACATCTTTTCCACCACTCTCCAACTTCCCCAAGCCTCTCTGCGTACTCTGCGCCCCTGCGCCTCACCCCTGCTAGGGCATCCGCTTCGCGGACTCGCGCTTCGCGCTCGGGGGATACGCGTTAAAAACTTTATAAAAATCTACCCTCCATTCTCCAACTCCAACTCTAAACTCCAACTACTGACCCTTTCCACACTCCTTCTCAATCCAAGCCATTAGGAAATCGACGATTCGCGCTTGTCGCGCGGGCGGGATGGGCGTTCCCTTCGGGACTTTCCACCACTTCTCCATGCAGCCACGGCAGCAGCAGGCACAGGCATGTTGGGCGAGAAATACGGGGTGGCCTCGCATCGGCGTTTGCCTGCCGTCGTTTGGCGGTGTCGCAAGCGCGAGACGAGTGCGGATGAAATCCTCGCAATGACGGCGGATCGTCTCCATGCCCTTCTCGGCGATGTATTGCCGGTCCTCGGCGGAGAGATGAAAGCGTGAGCGGAACTTCGACTTTGCGAGCCGCCTAAATGCCTTCTTCCTTCCTGCCAGAGTCGTCATAAGGGCATCAATCCGCCAATCAGACGACGGCTTTTCCCGACTGTTCCAGCGCCCGCGCCAGCTGGTCGGGGCAGGAAGTTCCAGTAGTCTTGAATGCCGTCATTTGTTCCTCCTTTTTCTTACCACCTTCCCATCATTCTATCCCTTCGCGAAGGTATGTGTGAACATTCTCCTTGTTTGTACAGATGATCCTACCGTCCACGAAATCGATGCCGTAGTATTCCAGCGATTCTTCGGCGTACCGAAAGAGTGCGTCAGCTCGCCATGCATACCACTCCTCGGCTATTCCAAGGTTATTGACCACGTCTTTAAACCTCCTGAATGGATGCTTCTTCGACAACACATCACAGAGCCGTTGCGACTGCCCGCCTGGGCGAGACAATGCGAACCGCTCCATGATGGAATAGCTTTCGTGCGAGTCCAACGGCTCAATGGAAACCACTTCGTGTCCATGCAGCCAGTCGTTCACATCTGGGTCGCTATAGGCCGAATCCATCACGGTGGCAACTATCTGGTCGGTCAAGTCAACCACGGGATAACTCTGATCGAAGCAGCTATCAAATTCGTCTGCCAATGCCTTTATCAACTGCTCCTTGGATGCAATTTTTTCACCGAACATGGGTATTCTCCTCTCTGAGTCTCTGGTTCGCTCACCTTACACCGCCAACTGCGGATTCAATGTCGGCAATACTCGGAAGGTCACTTGCAATCTCTTTTGGCAGAATCTCGCTGATGCGGTATTCGGAAACACCGATTGGCTGTTGCGACGACTCAAGCGCCCACTTGACCATCGTGTTGTCCTTCGTCTTGCAGACGAGAAGTCCGTCTGGTCAGATTTCGCCCCAACTTGGGGCAATTGTTCAGACACTCCTACCAATTTTGCCCCAAGTTGGGGCAAAATTACGGCATTAGCGTATAACTCAAAGAAATAACGCATGTAGTAGAGATTTCTCGTCGAGAAGCATTCCGCCTCAGGCATCTGCATTTTGAGGTCAACACTCAGCCGCTTGAGGAATCCACTCCCCCACGGTTGGGCTTTCTCCATGCGAACGATATCGTGCCCAAAGCCAAAGTAGAACTTCAGCATCTCGGTATTGACTGCGACCGCAGCCTTGATCTGGCTTTGACGATATCGCTTGGATATCTCGCCAAGCCAACCTTTGTATTCTTTCAAGTTCACAGTCATATTATACCATTCCTTTCACTTCCCAAACCGACAGTCCGATGCCCAAAGATGCAATCCCCAAGATTCCTGCGGGAACCGTGCCATACGCCGCCGCAAATACATTCGTATATAGCGAGTGTAACCAAACCGCAAGAACAGTCTCACAATGATCCACCTGTTGCAGTTCAGCGTCAAAGGTGCCAAATTGCGACAGAATCAATCTAACATTAGGATCAGGCTGTCGCATAGCTATCATACTTGTAGTAGAGACGATGCCCCATTTCACAAGAAAGGCATTGTCCCTCCCTGTCAAACCTCTAATTACTTGTCCAATTCGGCAATTCAGCATTACAGCCAAAACATGAATCTGTGCAATTCGCTTTTGCCTCTCATTTTGCGTCACAGTCGGTTCAAAGCTATCAAATACAGCGCGGCAAAATTCAATGACATCATGCAACAACCCCTGCGGCACTGGACTCGAGTCTTCAGCGACAATCCCACGTAACGCCTCCCACAGTTCCTGTGGCGCATTGTGCTTCGCCTCGATCTCTGCTATGACTTTCTGCACCGATTTCATATGCAATCAAACCTTTTCATTACGACAAGCATGAGTCATGATTTGAACCATTGAGATTGGGACTTCTGACCCAAACAGAATCAGGTCTTTTCCATCGTCAGAATGTGCCAATGAAGGTGAAACTTTTTCAAATCTGTTATCACATCGAGAAAGTTCCTCTCCCATTATTGCAAAAGGATTAACACGTTGATCAAGCGACACGCAGAATTTCATTTTAGGGAAACATATGTTATACCCATTCGCAACCCTATTTGCATATCGTAATTTTGTCTTTTCAGGCAAGATAAAGCCATTATTTATGCCTTGCAATATCGTGTCTTGATTATCCGAATCAAATACAATCCCGACAGCATCTATCCAATCAAAATGGCCGTCGTTCATCAAATCATATGCTATCCTGGCCTCATATTCTTGACCTATGCATACAGTATCAACACATTCAAGAGCAGAGACTGAAAAGCGCCACAAAACAGAGGCAAAAAAGGCTCTCAACAACCGTCTGTCTACACCCTTGAAAATGTAATACTGGCAACTCTTTCCGTCAGCAGAGCACAGCTCTTGTCTCCTGCCTCCTTCAAGGTCTCTAAACACCTTAATAGCATAAGTGTCTGGGCCGTGAAAGTATTTATGCTCACAAATATCACACAAGATATGATCATCATATACGCCCTTGCGCATTCGCCTTGATCGTCTACCCGCAGAGAAAAGCGCCATGTCATTTGCGTACTTACATTTTGACATAAATCCCCACGGAAACAAATGCGACCTTGCAAAATGTTCGCATGTTTTATTACAAAGCTTACACCTCAACTGACTATCCATTTCATGCACCTCAATTCCTCATCCCTCGTGCTTTCTTAATTTTATCCCAAGCAGCATTTATTCTAGCCATGCGTGCATTTGCTTTAACCATTAACGCCTCTGGCATTCCTTGCGCCCTCAAAATATCAGGGTGAAGTCGTTTAGCGAGATTTCGATATGCAGACCGAAGTTCTTCATCGGTTGCCGAACTGCTACAGCCAAGTTCTTCATACTCATCAGATAATGGGTCTTTCTGCGCAGAACTATTCTTCGCATTATCAAATCCCCCGTTACCTTCGCGTGACTGCCGAACACGCTGTCGGAAAAAATGATTGAATGTGCCAGGCTCCAACAATAGGCTTTTCTCAAGGCTCTCAAGAAGAGTCTTTTCCTCTAGATCCAACACACCATCCGCACAAGCAATATCCCACAATATCTCATATGCAATCATTCGCAATTCGTAGCTAAATTTCAATTCAACCAACTGACAAGCATAATAACTAATATGATGAGTGGCGATTAGTGCATTACGAAATGCAAGTATACATACTTGTTTCTGAATATCTGAAAAACCAAGTCTTCCAAATGCGGCTTCTGCTGCACGAATTTCAGATGCATCTATCCGTCCATCAGCTTTAGCCATTTTTGCCATCATAGCGGATAACAATCTTAAATACGCTGACTGATGTCGCCAAAAATCATCATTATTTGGAACGGAGCCATGTTTGCCATCCTTCTGTTTCCCCTTTGAATATCTCTTTTCCCCGTCCTCTTTGCCTATAGCTTCACCCCACAAGTAAATAGTCAAAATTGGCAAAACAAAAGCCACCAATACTGAAATGATTCCAGCAAACGTACCCCATTCTTTTGCTGCCGTCTTATACGCACCAATAGCTAACAAAATAAGATAGAGCCACCAAAATTGCATTAAGAAGGCCAGAACAAATGTAATTGGCACAGAGACTACTTTCCAAAACAAAGCGAGGAACTTCTTCATATCAGAAATCCTCCTTTTTCATGCGCGAAGTATGCAGATTGCCGTTTGGAACACGATATAAAGTAAGCTCATAACCAGATCCTTCACTAAAGCTAAACAATCTATCCGCCTTTGCGTATGAGCCTTTCGCACCAAACATTTCATCGTCACCAAACCATTCCGTGCCACTTGTATAACGAATTTCAAACGTTCCAGAAGGAATATCAATCTCTTGCGATGTTCCAGCTGGCAAATAACGGATCATTATTACTTCGCCATCATATGGATCTACAACTTTAATTACATAACTTGCATCAATAGACGTGTTTACTTTTAATATTGAATTGCATTTATAAATTGGGGATTTTAGGAAGAAAGCATATCTTGGCGGCACATCACCATGTCTTGCCGATTTGCTATCAGTATCATACAAGTCATCTAGTGCCAAACCTTCATTAGCTTTCTTTGTTGGAGTGTCAAGATGCACCCACGCAGGAATCATCCAAGCATAATACGCCACTGTCAGGACAGAGGATATTATTGCCAATACTAGACACTTGTTGTTCATGCTATTTTACATCCCCCTATTAGCGCCACCTGCAATCGTCTTGTCGTCGTTGATGGCGTTGTCGATCATGGAATCCACCTCACGCCTTTTCAATTACCTCCCAATGCCCACTATAACCATGTCCTACGTACCTGATATTCTGGAGTTTTGCAATATGACGCTTGACCGTAACCACGGAGCACTTCAATCGTTCAGCCAAGACTTTTACTGTTACCTTGGGATCCGCCGCTATCCATTCAACCAGCATCAAATCCACATTGCGTTTTTGCGCTTTGGCATCACCTTGAGTATCACCTTGAGTATCACCTTGAGTATCACTCCTTGCTACATTGCCATTCAGATTCGGCAACGTCACGACAAAGCAGCCGACAGCGGAATAGAACTTCGGTGCAAGACCAAGAGGGTTGTACGAGACATCTGGCGCGTACGCTCCGACGATCTTCTTGAACCCGCTTCCCTCGCGCTCCATGTAGTCGAGGCGGTCGAAGACGTCGGCAAGAATGCCGTTTCGCCTGTCGGAAGGAACGTTCATCACGTCGAGGTCCTGCACGAGCGATCCGTCAGGCATTCCGCCGGGCGACATGATCTCCATTCTGTCGTCGAATATGTCCACATGGACTTCGCTTCCACAGATCGTGTAGTCGCGGTGGATGAAGGCGTTCACAAGCGACTCCGTAACGGCACGTTCAGGATAGTCCGGGTAGTTGTCACGCTCCGTAGGACGCTTCACCCAGCCCTTGTTCGTCTGCACTTTTATGAAGTTCTCCGCCATGTCAAGAAGTTCAAGGATGTTGCCTTGCTCCTTGCGGCTCGCCGTCGAATCAGCCGCCTTGTCTTTTCCCGACCAACGCGTGCAGAACAGGCGCGACTGGGGAATAGGACAATCATCAGCCAGCAACGCCCCGGCGTTTGTGAGTATGCCGCCCTTCGTGATAAGACCATACGACACCAAATCCGCGTTCTTGACCTCCTTGTGGACTCGTTGCTCAAACCTGTACTTCAGCCTCTTAAACGTGAACTTCCGCGAAGACAGGCGATTGACGGTCTCCGCGCCGTCCCACGAAAGATGCATCTTGTGGAAAAGGAATTGCGTCAGCGCGAAGCCCGTCAACTGTTGCTTTGTGGATCCTGTGCGGTAGTGATATTCGCCGCGATAGGCGACAGGGAAATCGCTCTCGCGCACGACAATCTGAATGACATCCTTCTTCTGTCTCTTCATCAGAGAGACATCTGCGACTATTCCCATTGTATCGCGTATCTTGTTCGGGATGTCTTCAAGCAGTTTCTTTGCGTTTGCCACACCGACGGGCTTGCCCGCATCATCAACGCCGATCAGCAACTTGCCGCCCTTCGCGTTCGCGAAACCGCAAATCCATTTAAGGTACTCGTCGTGCCACGACTGCTTGAATTCGGTGTTTTGCGATTCTTTCACTGTGCCCTCCTTGGTAGTGCATAGACATTATACCATTTCTCGCTTGACAAGCCGAAAAACTCTCGTCGTTTCTCTCATATCACCACCTCTTATGTCATTCATCTGCCTTCCAACTGCCGATCTTCCGCCAGTCATACCGACCCCATGCCGCCCCAGACCCGGCTGACGGATGATACAACACTGCCCGGCGATCATGGAATCACCCTCGCGACTTTTCGATCACTTCCCAATGCCCGCCTTTGTCGGGACCGACGCGGCGAAGGCGCTGCGCGTCCTTGAGCCGTTCGATATGCTTCTGAATCGCGCTACGGGAGATGCCTGCCGCGGAGACCATCTCCGCAAAGGTTATCTTCGGATTGCCGCGGATCAGCTCCAATAGCCGATCGGCGGTTTTCTTACCACCTTTTCTTACCACCTTTTTCTTACCACCTTGCGACTCGCCTCTCGCCTTCAACGTCCGAAGAATCATGTCGAGCATGAAATCGACGAAGACGCGGGCATTGCCCGACTTCTGGGCGGAATGAAGCGTCTGATAGTATCGACGCTGGTGGCACAATACCATGTTCTCTATCGGCAAGGCGTAGAAGAGCGGATTCCACCGGCCGAGTATCACTGTCTGCCAAAGTCGCCCCATCCTCCCGTTGCCGTCGGGAAACGGATGGATCGTCTCGAAGACAAAATGGAAGATGCAGCTCTTCACCAGCGGAGCATCCTTTGAACGCTTCAGCCAGCCGAAGAGGTCCTTCATCAAAAACGGAACCTGGTCCCACGGCGGAGCATGAAGCATCGCCTCGCCACGGGCGTTGAAGACACCAACATTGCATTTGCGCCACTTGCCAGGACTTTCGACCAAGTCCTTCGTCATCAGCGCATGCGCCCGCAAAAGCGCCCGAGGCGACAACGGATCAAACGCTTCGACTTTTGAATATGCGGCATGCGCTCCCTTCACTTCATCAATTTCACGCTTCGAGCCGACGACCTGCTTGCCGGCGATGATATCCGTTACCTGGTCTTCTGTCAGCGTATTGCCCTCGATTGCCGTCGTGCCGCGAATCGTCCTGACATGGTTGAGCTTCCTGAGCCGCACGCCCGCCGGCCCTTCCATGACGATGCGATAGCGCTCTATCGCGGCGGCAATGTCCATCGCCATCCATAGCGTCTTTTCGCTCGGCGTAAAACGCACCAACTCGCTAACATCAACCATATTTCACCTCCACCGCTATTCCGCATCCAAAGTCCATAGGCATATTATACCATTCCCTATTGAACGGAACCGTGGCCATGGGGCATGTTCTCGCCGAGAAGCGCGAGCTTCGGGTCGCTCGCCGCGTAATCCTGAATCCAGCCGTTCTCGAAGCCGAAATCGGAAGCCGCCTCGACGACAGATTCGTATTCATCCTTCGTGACAGGACGATCGAAAGGCGGCGTCTCAAGCCCCTTGTAGGCAGGCGTGTACTGCGCCATAACGGAAACGGCGACTTCGTTCGATACTTCGGTCGCAAGCCACGCGAGATTCTCAATCGCCTCGTCAGCATGCCCTGGCAGGACAAGGATGCGAACTATGAGACGCTTTTTACTCCACGCCCATTTTACGGCAGCGCGCGACGCCTCGACGTAGTTAGGCGCCGCGCTCGCCGCAAGCGCCGTTTCGTTGCGCGAGTATCGAAGGTCGAAAAGCGCCCAGTCGCAGAGGTCGCTGTATTCCTCAAGCGTCTCGACGCGCTCGTAGCCAGACGAGTTCCAGACGAACGGAAGCCGGATTCCCTCGGCAATGAGAGGCGCGACGGCCTCGCGGATGAAAGGCAAATAAGGTGTTGGCGAGACGAGGTTCCAGTTGGCGCATTTGTCCTTTACCGCAAGCTCGCGGAAAATCGCGGTAAGCTCTGGAATCGTCTTGTCCTCTCCTCCGCCCTTCCAGCTCCACGGCGAGTTCTGGCAGTAGAGGCACTTCATCGTGCAGCGCGAGAAGAAGACGCAGCCGGAACCACCGCCCTCCACAAGCGGCGGCTCTTCGCCAAAGTGCGGCCCCCAGCGAAAGACGCGCGGCATATCCGCCGCGCCGCACCAGCCGCGAACGCCGCCCGGCGCGAACCTTCCGACGGCGCACCGCCTCGGGCAAAGCTCGCAAACGCCAAGGGGCATACTGCTCGTCAGAGCGGCTCCACGGTCATTGTGAGGTTGTCCTGCCCGACGACCTTCACGTCGACGCCAGCGGCGATTGGCGCGGAGGCGATTGCCGTCCACTCCGCATCGCCGATCATCACGCGGCCGGTCTTCGGCGGCGCGATTTCCGCAGTCACCTGGCCAGTGCGTCCAACGGCCGACTTGTCGAGATCAATGGAAGACCGCTCGACCGAGCCGGAGAATATCTTCGTGAGGACGCGGCGAAGGACGGCGAGATAAAGGATCGTGAAAGCGGAGAACGCAGCGAGCTGCCACGTCAGCGTGAACGCGTCGCCAAGCGCGAACCTGATAAGCCCGACCGTCGCGGCGGAAAGGCCGAAGAAGAAGATGACGAATCCCGGGAGCAGAAGCTCCGCAAGCATCAGGAACGCACCGACATAGAGCCAAAGCCATGCACAACTTGTCATTTTACTGCCTCCCTTATGTCGCTGACGACTGCGCCCGGAAGAGACGCAAGAACATCGTTCAGCTTTTTGTCGTTAAGAATGTCGCTTCGAGAAACACGCTTCGCGGGACGCGGCGGCGGTGGCGGCGGCTCGTCGGGAGCCGA
>ERZ842401.4684-NODE-4684-length-15703-cov-4.417625_pt1 | contig 15703 bp, 14 predicted proteins | sample MGYA00521270_ERZ842401 | MGnify/ENA primary metagenome ERZ842401 (study PRJEB31892, sample SAMEA3878208) | bioreactor metagenome | biome: Moose rumen | place: Sweden | collected 2011-10 | study: EMG produced TPA metagenomics assembly of the PRJEB12797 data set...
GACGAAATTTCTGACTGCGCATCTGACGCACAATGGTTGTGCGGTATTGCCTTAAAAATCGGCATTGTACTTTTTTGAGAAAATGTTGTATTATGATTATAGGATAGTATTATGACAAAAAACAGTAAGATAATAACAGACAGCGCCACGGGAGAAAAGCGGTGCAGGTGCTTTAAGCGCTGCGGCGGCTGCCAGCTGGATATGAGCTATAAGCAGCAGCTTGAGTGGAAGCAGCAGAAGGCTGAGCGTATGCTGTCAAAATTCGCCCCTGTGCAGCCTGTTATGGGCATGGATAGCCCCTATAACTACCGCAGCAAGGTGCAGACCGTTTACGGGTATGACAGGTCACGGCGGCTGATCTCGGGGATATATCAGTCCTCAAACCGCCGCTTTACGGCAGTGGATGACTGTATGCTGGAGGATAAACGTGCGCAGAAAATTGTCACCGCCTTTAAAAAGCTTATGCGTGACTTTAAGCTGACGCCCTATGATGTGAACACAGGCAGGGGGCTTGTAAGGCACACGCTCATTCGCAGCTCATTCACCACGGGGGAGATAATGCTGGTGATAGTCACCGCAGGTGCTGTGTTTCCCGCAAAGAAAAATTTTGTAAGGGCTATGCTTAAAGCCTGCCCCGAGCTGACAGCTATAGTGCACAACATCTGCCCCGACGGTATGCCCCTTACGCTGGGGGAGCGCAGCGTGGATCTGTACGGCAGGGGATATATCGAGGACGAGCTGTGCGGCTGCCGTTTCAGGATATCGCCCCACTCATTTTATCAGGTGAACCCTTTGCAGACCGAAAAGCTCTATACCACAGCGGTGGAGCAGGCAGGGATATCGCAGGGGACTAAGGTGATAGACGCCTACTGCGGCACGGGAACCATCGGTATCATCTGTGCTAAAAACGGCGCCCAGGTCACAGGGGTGGAGCTTAACGCTTCTGCCTGTAAGGACGCTGCGGCGAATGCTAGGCTGAACGGTCTCGAAAGCATAAGGTTTTTCAATGCCGACGCAGGTCAGTTCATGCGAGAGCTGGCGCAAAAGGGTGAGAGCTGCGATGTGCTGATAATGGACCCGCCCAGAGCAGGAGCTTCAAGGGAATTTATAGAGTCAGCAGGAGTGCTGAGCCCTGACAGGGTGGTGTATATATCCTGCAAGATAGAAACTCTGGAGCGTGATCTGAGGCTGCTTAAAAAGCAGGGCTATAAAGCAGAGTTCATACAGCCTGTGGATATGTTTGCACATACCACGGGTATTGAAACGGTAGCGGTACTGTGCAAGGATAAAAAATGACAAAGAGTAAACTAACGACTAAACAGGAGGTCAAAGAATGAACAGCAAGATAGAAGCTTTGGTCAGCAATATAGAAAAGGTCATCGTCGGCAAGAGAGAGACGGTGCTTAAAATAGTAACGGCTATGCTCTGCGGCGGTCATGTGCTTATAGAGGACGTGCCCGGTGTGGGCAAGACCCAGCTGGTATCGGCACTGGCAAGGTCGGTGGACGGCAGGTTCAACCGTATACAGCTCACCCCCGATGTAATGCCCTCTGATATAGTGGGATTTTCTATGATAAATCAGGTGACTCACGAGCTTGAATATAAGGACGGCGCTGCCATGTGCAACTTTCTGCTGGCAGACGAGATAAACAGAGCCTCGCCTAAGTCCCAGTCCAGCCTGCTGGAGGTAATGGAGGAGCACCAGATATCCATAGACGGTGAGACCCACCTGCTGCCTGTGCCCTTTATGACCCTTGCCACCCAGAACCCTGTTGAGACCTACGGCACATATCACCTGCCCGAGGCTCAGATGGACAGATTTCTCATGAAGGTATCAATGGGCTATCCTGCATATGAGGACGAGCTGAAAATAATGCAGAACGGCGAGGGGGCAGTTTCAGCCAAGGACCTGGGGGCTGTTATGACCACTGAGGATATCAGCGCACTTATCAGGGAGACCGAACAGGTGGCTGCTGCGCCAAGCATAAGAAAATACATACTTGATATAGTTACTGCCACCAGAAACTCAGACCTTATCAGGCTGGGAGTTTCGCCCAGAGGAAGCATTGCGCTGCTGCGTGCAAGCAAGGCTTATGCCTTTGTTATGGGCAGAAATTATGTTACCCCCGACGATGTCAAGGCGGTTATGGACGAGGTGCTGGCACACAGGCTCATGCTCTCACCCAAGGGAAAATCTGCCTTTGAGAGCAATATAGACGCACTGAGAAGTGTTGCAATGACAGTTACAAGCCCCACCACTGCGGAGTGATGTTTTATGAAAAATTTTCTGAATTTTCTTTTGTGCGCAGCTCTGGCGGTGTTTGTAGCCTATGAGATAAGCGGCAGCGGCGGTATATTTATACTGGTGCTGCTGATCATAGCGCTGGTCACCTCAGTTTCGTCGCTGCTGGTGTCTGTCTGGGGAGTTAATGTGGAGCTGGAGCTTTCCACCGAGATACTAAACAAGGGCGACAGCTTTGAAGCAAGGCTGATCACCACCGCCAAAGATGTACTGCCCACCTGCTTTATAGAGGTGACCCTGGGGCTTACCCCGAACATAAAAAGCGAGGACGGCACCCTTACCTATAAATACATAAGCAGCAAGAGACTGGGGGGAACTATAGATATACCCCTTAACGCAAAGCTCTGCGGCAGCGGCAGTGTTTATATCGAGCAGATAGTGCTTTCGGACTATCTGGGGCTGTTCTCAAAAAAGCTGGGCAGGCTGCCCGAGGGCAGAGAGATAAGGATAATACCCAACATACCCGATACCGGCTCACAGACCGAGGTGTTAAAGTCCACATCGGAGAGGATATCCTTCGATGACAGCGATGAGGAGTCGGACGAGACCTCCTCGGCTCTCACGGGAGTTCCCGGCTACGAGCACAGGCAGTATACGGTGGGCGACCCCCTTAAAAGAATAAACTGGAAGCTTTCTTCAAAAAAGGACCAGCTTATGGTAAGGCTTGATGAAAAGGTGACCTCGTCAAGTCAGGTGTTCCAGCTGGATATACCAAAGAGCGGCGGCGATATTGAGGAGAGCTATACGAATGCGGACAAGATAACCGAAGCTGCCCTTGCGCTGCTGTCAATGCTTATAAGATCGGGCTATGAGAGCGAGTTCAACTATTACATAGAGGGCTGGGAGATGGCTGAGATAAAGGACGAAAAGTCCTTACAGCTTTTGCAGGAAAGGCTGGCTTCCTTAAAGCCCTATCCCGCAGGGCAGAGATTTCCCGACCACAATATAAACGCCAAGGGCAAGGCGATGATGTGCTTTACCTCATGCACCAACGATATGCCTAAGGAGCTTAACGAGCTTGCGGATAACTTTACAGGCTCACTGGTGGTGACCAAGCGCAGCGGCATAGGCAAGGTCACAGGCGATATGTGGCAGGTCAGCGATGATTTTGAGTTCTCGAAAATACAGTAAGGAGGCGCAGTGTGAATATTTCAAGAGAAAAGCTGCTTGATAAGCTGAGCGTTATCCTTAAAAGGTATTTTATACCCCTGCTGCTGGGCGCAACGGTGATGTATAACATCTTTTATGCCTACATGAACAGCGGCTACTGGCTGATGACCGCAGCCTTTGCAGCGTATGAGAGCTTTCTCTTCTGGTTTTTTGAAAAGCTAAAGCCTAAGAAGGTTTTAAGAGGGCTGGTATATTTCCTGGTGGGGCTGCTGCACCTTTTCGGGGCTTCGTGGCTGATGATACTGGGCTATCGGTCAACAGGGGTATTGTTCAGCGACTGGTTTTATGTTGACCAGGCAGAGGTGGGCGAGGTGCCCCTTTATATGGCATTCCTGTTTCTGGGGCTGGGCTTTTTTCTGGTATCGGTGCTTTATTACTTCACAGTTTACCGCTACAGGATATTCGGCGTGATGCTGGTGACGCTTTTCCCCTTTGTTATCTACGGAAAGCGAAGCATTAATATATCCACCCTGTCGGTGACTATCATGATGACGGTATTTCTCACTATGATGGTACACCAGCGGCTGGTATCGGACGAAAATTCAAAGACCGACAAGAAAAAGCTGATGATAGACCCATCATATGTGCTGGGCGCAGCCTTGTTCGTCACCTTTGCAGGTGCGGTAACTATGGTGCTGCCAAAGCCTGCATATCAGTCTGAGCTTGAAAAGGGCACGGGTATTTTCAGGTATGATTTTACCTCCAACCGAACAAGCTATGACGATCTGAGCGAAGAGTCCTCCCCCAGATTCGGGGCGGATTCAACAGGTGAGATACTGTTTTATGCAGCATCGTCGGCTAACGAGCCTGTTATCTATATAAGAAGGCAGTCCTTTGATATTTTTGACTACGACAAAAACACATGGGTGCTTGATGATGAATACGGCAAATATTTTGACCTTGACAACGACGGCGATAACGAGGTGAACTCTCCGCTGTATGTATACAGCACGTTGAAGGAGCTGGCACAGTCGGGCAAATACAAGGGCTTCGGGCTGAGTGAGGAGATATTTGACAAGTACGGTGAATATCAGAACACTTCAAGGCTCAGGCTTTCAAGCGATACCTACCGACCGACCTATATACCTGCGCCACTTATGATAAACACCGCCCCCTTTGACTATATGATAAAGACCTATCACGGCGAGATATACACAAGGGGATATTCGGACTATTACGGCGCATTGTCACTGAGCTACAACTACACCACCGAGGGCAGTGCAGAGGCGCAGTACCTGAGCGAGCTTCCCTTTGACAGCGAGGACTACAGGCATATTCTGTATGAGGCTTGGAAAAACGGCGACCTGAGAGTGGGCGCATACCGCAACTACATGAAAATACAGGAGAGCTATACCGACGCCATCGGCTCTTCGGACAGAATGAAGGAGCTTGCCCACAGCATAACAGATGAGTATGACAGCGAGTATGAAAAGGCGCAGGCGCTGGTGGATTATTTTGTAAAAGAGGGCTATGTATACGATAATGATTATGAGCCAGATGATGAGTCGATAGACTATTTCCTCTTTGACAGCAAGACGGGAAACTGCACCAGCTATGCGACCTCCATGACCCTTATGGCAAGACTTGTGGGGCTGCCTGCAAGATATGTGGAGGGCTTTTCGGCGTATGAGAGGGACGACAACGGCAGATATGTGATACGTGACAGCCACGCCCATGCCTTTGTTGAGGTATACATCGCAGGTGCAGGCTGGGTGACCTTTGACCCCACTGTGCCGGGATATATGGATATATCAAACGGCGGCAACAACGGCGGCGCCAACACACAGCTGATAGCCACCTTTATTGACTATCTCAGCAGGATAATACTGTTTCTGGGTGTAGTTTTTGTGCTGGTGTTCATAGTGTTCTTTGACAGGATAGCGGAGCTTATTTTCAGGATATCTCTTAAATTCAAAAAGAGCGATAAGCAGCGCATAACTGCGGTATACCGCAGGATACTGAGACTGCTGGAGCTGTCTTTGAGAAAGCAGGTAAAGGGCATGACCCCCGGTGAGATAAGAGAGCTTGCAGCAACCGTCGGGGCTGATGCTGATATGCCTATATCCCTTTTTGAGAGGGTATGCTTCGGCGGCTATGAGCCCGACCGCAGCGAGTATCTTGATGCCTATGAGGTCTACAAGCAGGCTTGGAAGGCTCTTGCAGGAAAGGACAAAAAGCAGAAAAAGGCAAAGGCACAGAATAACTTTGCCTGATAAACAGCAAAAATGAATGATAGGGGCACAGCCTTTATCATTCATTTTTTTACGGGATAGCTTGCCGCTGACGGCAGTATAGCCCACTGATAGGATAAATAATAGACGATTTGTTAAATTTACATATAATCATTGACACTTAAAGCGGAATATGGTATAATTTAACTAATAATATTGTGAATGAGCATTTGCTTCAAGGGTTGTCTGAGTGTACAACAAATTCAGCTTTTTTGTGCGGTTTGCTCATTTGCAGTGATCTATGCTGCGTCAGGAGGGAAGTTTATGAATAAAAAACTATTGTCGGTGGTTGCCGCAGCTGCTTTTATGCTGGGCGGCGTCGGGGCTGAGGGAGATGTTATCAGAGATATCCTGCCTATGACCATTGATGCAGGAGCTGCCGACAGCTTTACAGCATCACAGGTGGCTATAAACAAGGACTATGCCTGCTCGCCCCAGGCTATCAGGATATACTGGAGCAAGGTGGCAGGCGCTGAGGGCTACCGCATTTACCGCTATACATCAAGCGGCTGGAAGGGGCTTAAAAACGTAAGTGCGAATACTACCTCATTTTATGAGGGCAATTTAGAGAGCGGCACGGCTTACAAATACTGCGTAAGGGCTTATAAAAAGTCGGGCAGCGGCTATGCGTGGACCAAGCTCAGCAAGGATAAGTATGTTACCACCAAGCCCAAGGCAGTCACCCTGACCTCAAAGGCAGGTGCAAAAAACGGTGTTACTCTAAAATGGGGAGTTCAGAAGAGCAACGGCTATCAGGTGTATTACAAGGTACACGGCACCGACGGCTGGATATATGCAGGCTCAACCAGCCATATGAACCGAAACAGCTTTACCGTGGGAGTGCTGAAGGAGGATACCAATTACGACTTTGCGGTGCGCCCCTACAGGACAGATAACGACGGCAGGGTAAACTGCGGCGCATTTACCCTCACCACCTGCAGCACCAACAGCGGTTCTATAGGCAATGTTAATTTCAAGACCGACTATACCTCTACCACAGGCAGTGTGACCTTCTCGTGGAACAAGGTGCAGGGGGCTATGGGCTACAGGGTATACCGCTATGACTACCAAAATAACAAATGGGTGATACTCAAAAACGTTGGCTGTGATACCACCTCTTATACCGACAGCAATCTCAGCGGTCTCAGCGCCGATGAGCAGAGGTATACCGTGAGGGCTTTTGCAAATTACGGCGGCAGCATAATTTTCAGCCCTGCCATCAACAACAAGTATGTGAGATTTCTGCCTAAAAAGCCCGAATTCAGCCAGAACGAAGTAACCTCAATAAGTGTTTTGCTGTCGGGAGATAACAGGACAGACTACTCCACGGGGTATGATGTGTATTACAAGGAGTCGGGGGCTTCGGGCTGGACATTCAACAGCACCACCACAGGCGGTCACACCAGAGCGCTGATCATCAATGGTATCCCAAAGGGCAAGAGCTATCAGGTTGCTGTGAGAAATTACGTCAAGGACAGGAACGGCAAGCGTCTTAACGGCGCATATCAGTATTTCAATGTGACTATACCCTCAAGCTACACCCCAAGCGCCAGGGCAAATTCGGTGCTGGAGCAGGTGAATAAGGAGCGTGCGGCTCAGGGACTCAGCAAGCTGACCCTTGATCCCAAGCTTTGCGAGCTGGCGACCATAAGGGCTTATGAGCTGGCAGAGGAATTTGACCACGTAAGACCTGACGGCAGCTCGGGACTGAGCATTCTTGACGAACACAGCTATTCGTACACCGCTGCGGCTGAGAACATCGCCTACGGCTATTCAACCGTTGCTGATGTAATGTCGGCATGGATGAACTCAACAGGTCACAGGGGGGCGATACTTAATAAAGACTATAAAAAGCTGGGCGTGGGCTATTGTCCCACTGACAATAAGTGGACACAGCTGTTTACTAATTAGGGAGTGTTGATATTTAAATAATTATATTTACGGAGGTCATAATATGAGCAAGGTATACGATTTTTTGAATGAAGCAGGAGTTTTCTATCTGGCGACTGCCGACGGTGCACAGCCAAAGGTGCGCCCCCTGGGACTGGTGCTGGAGCTGGACGGCAAGGTGATGTTCGGTGTTGGAGATTTTAAGGACGTTTACAAGCAGCTGCAGGCTGACCCACTGGTGGAGATAGTGGCTGCAAAGCCTGACGGCAACTGGCTGAGATACACAGGCAAGGCTGTTTTTGAGACCGACCCCAAGTATTCAGAGGCTGCACTTGAAGCTTCGCCTAACTTAAAGTCGGTATATAACGAGGAGACAGGCAACAAGCTTGCAATGTTCCACCTTGAAGACGCCGAGGCAGTGGTGATACCTGTTATGGGCAAGGGAGAGAGCATACTCTGATATTACTGTTACATAGCTGATAAAAGGCACATTTGTCGGGGTGACAAATGTGCCTTTGCGTTTGTTTTGCTGTAGTCCGCCGTGGCTTACATCAGCGGAGCTATGCCCCTGAAAATGCCCCCCTGTATCTGCTCGGACAGGGTCAGCTCGTCTATGACCTCCTGGGTCACTAGCCTGCATTCGGGCAGGGTGTTTTCAAAATCGGCTTGTATGTCTGCTATCACATCGCTGCCGTAGAAATACAGCGCACACTCAAAGTGGTGCATAAAGCTGCGGTAGTCGAGATTTATAGTGCCCACCACAGCCCTATTGTCATCGCTGACGAACACCTTGCTGTGTATAAAGCCGGGGGAGTATTCATAAAGCTTGACTCCCGAGTTTTTCAGAGACTGATAGTGGGTCTTGGCAACGGTGTATACCGCCGCCTTGTCGGGTATGCCGGGGAGTATCAGCGACACATCGACGCCCCTTTCGGCGGCAGCCTTAATGGCTGTTTCTATCCTGTCATCAAGCACCAGATATGGGGACATTATGTGTACATAGCTTTTAGCATTGTTTAGAATGTCTATGTAGATATCCTCCCCCACGGTGTCGCTGTCAAGGGGGCTGTCACAGTAGGGGAGCACCAGACCCGAGCCCTCAGCGCTCTCGGCAGTCAGGTATTTATCCCAGTCGGGGGACTTTTCGTCCATGTTCCAAAGCTGCAAAAACATCACCGTGCAGCTGTTCACGGCGCTGCCCCTTATCATTATGGAATTATCCTTCCAGTGGCCGTATTTTTCGATCTTGTTTATATACTCATCGGCAATGTTTATGCCCCCTGTGAAGGCGGTCTTGCCGTCAATTATCAGCAGCTTGCGGTGGTCACGGTTATCGTAGTTCTCAGACCCCGACAGCCCTATGGGGAAAAACGAGCGGCAGCTAATACCCTTTTCTTCCATAGTTTTAGTAAAGTTTTTGGGAACTCTGCCCGTAGTCTCGCAGGTGCCGTCATACATAAGCCTTACCTCGACCCCCTCAGCTGCCTTTTGGGTGAGTATATCCACCACACTGTCAAGCATCTCGCCTTGGTCGATAATGAAATACTCCATAAAGATAAAATCCTGCGCTTTTTCCAGCTCATCAAGCATAGCCTCATAAGCTTCCTCACCCGTTGGGTAGTATACAGCCTGAGTATCGTCAAAGGCAGGGAACACCCCAAGCTCTGCGCTTGCAGACTTCATCTCGCTTATGCGTGACTCCTCCCAGAGAGGTGACTGCTCAGCCTGCTCGCCGCTTTCAAAATAAGCCTTTGAAGCTTCGATGGAGCTGTTCACTCTTTCGGCAAAGCCCAGCTTATCCTCGCTGTCGGTGGTGAGCATTTCAGCCTGTGAGGAGCTGTCAGCCTGAGAGCTGCTTTTGTCAGCCGCCTTAGTGCTGCCCTTGCCGCACCCCGTAAGCGCCAGTGCCCCCGAAAGCAGCAAAGCCAATATCCTGTTTTTCACGGGCACACCCCCTGTTGTGGTCTGTGGCTTTGGCTTTATTACAACATGAAGCCGAACGGTCTTGCTTGCAAGGGATCTGAGGCGAAATGTTACAATAAAGCCGCAGGCGAACAGCCTGCAAGCGGAGCTTCAGCTCCGCAGTCCATGCGTTAGCATTGGCTTTGGCTTTATTATAACACATTAGTTAAATATTGTAAAGAGCTTGCAGATAAGTGTCACGGAAAGCGTATGTTAAGTGCAAGCCGAAACGGGTACAGCTGCGGCAAATTAAGGCTTATAAGCCTATTTCTCCCGAAAATGCAGAACAGACAGAAGAGCCGTGAGCTTTGTTACCGCTCACGGCTCTTCTGCGTTATTTATTAAGAAAGCGTACCTATATACTTTATAGCCTCGGTAGCTGAAACTGCGCCGTCTGCGGTGGCTGTTACCAGCTGCCTGACGTCCTTGATGCGGTTATCGCCTGCCACGAAAACGCCTGCCGTTTTAGTGCGGCAGTTCTCGCCTGAAACTGCGTAGCCTGATCTGTCAAGCTCTACCACCGATGCAAAGTTCTGGTTCTCGGGTATTCTTCCCACCGCAACGAACAGACCGTTTACCTCTATGGTGGTAGTCTCGCCTGTGTTCTTGTCTGTCACCTCAATGCTTTTAAGTCTTTTTTCGGCATTGAGCTTTGTTACTGTGCTGTTGTATACAAACTTAACGTTTTCCCTTTGTTTGAGCTGCGAAACAGTGGCGTCATCGCCCCTGAACTCGTCTCTTCTGTGAATGAGATATACAGTGTCAGCCAGATCAGCCAGATACAGTGCGTCCTCCAGAGCTGTGTTGCCGCCGCCTACCACAGCTACCTTCTTCTTCCTGAAAAAGTTGCCGTCGCAGGTTGCGCAGTAGGATACACCTCTGCCCACAAGCTCGTCCTCGTTATCAACCCCCAGCTTTCTGTTCTCAGAGCCTGTTGCGATAATGACCGCCTTGGCGCTGTAGCTGCCCTTGGTGGTGGTGACTATCCTTTCATCTCCCTCAGCCTTTATGTCAACTGCCTTTTCAAAAACAAACTCAGCTCCCAGAGCCTTAGCCTGCTCATAGACCTTTGTGGCAAAATCAAAGCCCGAGATGTGTGCCTCAACAGGGTAGTTCTCGATATCGGGGGTGTTGATTATCTGACCGCCGTAGCCCTTTGCCTCAAGCACCAGCACACTTTTTGACGCGCGGCGTGCATATATGGCAGCGGTCATACCCGCAGGGCCTGCGCCGATTATGATGATATCATACATTTAATCACCTCCGAGAAGTCCGATCACCTGGTCCTTATTGATAAGGCCCACGTTGCGGTTAACCTCCTCGCCGTTTTTGAAAACGACCAGGCAGGGGATAGAGGTGATGTCGAAATCATCGGCAAGCTCGTCCTCGTCGTCGATGTTGACAGAAACTATCTTTATATCATCTCTCTCGTCCGAAAGCTCATTGAGAATGGGACCCAGCACCTTGCAGGGGCCGCACCACTCGGCGTTAAAATCCGCAATAACAGGCTTATCCGACTTTAATACTTCATTTTCAAAATTATCCTTATTTACTTCTACAACTGCCATAATTATTACTCCTTTGTTATAAAATTCAGACTATGAAAGCAAGAGCTTTATGCTTTCATATGCAGAGGGGTCAGATGCTGCATTTTGTTTATCACAGATCAACCGATCAGTGCAGCTATCTCGCTCTCAATGCTCTCGGGGTCGTGGGTGGGGGCATATCTCTTGACCACATTGCCCTGCCTGTCCACCAAAAACTTGGTGAAGTTCCACTTTATATCATTCTCTTTTTTGGTGCTGGAGCTTATCTTTGAGATAGCCTTCATAGCCATTTTATTTTTAAGACCCTGCACCTCTTCCTCAGTCACCTGATCTTTAAGGAAGCTATAAACGGGGGACTCGTTCTCGCCGTTTACGTCGATCTTTGCCAGCTGGTCAAACTGTGTTTTATATCTTGCTGTGCAGAACTCGTGTATCTCGGTATCGCTGCCGGGTGCCTGGTTGCCGAACTGGTTGCAGGGGAAATCAAGTACCTCAAAGCCCTTGTCGTGATATTTTTCATAGAGCTTTTCAAGTCCCTCATACTGGGGAGTGAAGCCGCAGCCTGTAGCTGTATTGACTATGAGCAGCACCTTGCCCTTTAACTCGGCAAGGTCAAGCTCGCCCTCTTTTCTCTTCTTAACTTTGAAATCGTAAATTGACATACACTTATCCTCCTTTTATGATATTTTTCAGCTGACCGCAGGGCTTGAGCACACACACTGTTTCAATCTTCACGGTCGGCTGTGATATTTCTTTTGTGTACAAATTAATTGTATCAAATTAAATTGTGTTTGTCAAGAGCCTATAAGAAATTTCACAAATTGTTTAAATTTTGGCGTATATTAATTATTTGGCATAAAATATAATTGATATGTTATTAAAGCATATCGGAGTTTACAGGGGGATATTTTTATAATGAAATATGAAAAGGTGATCTCAGGGTCGATAATAGAGATTATTGACAAAAAAGACGTCGCTGTTATTGGCATAGACGGATTAGGCGGAGCAGGGAAGAGCACCATTTCGGAAACTATCTGTAATGAGCTTGAAAATAGTGCTATTCATACCATTCTGCTGCATATTGACGATTTTATCCACACCAAAGAAATCAGATATAACTCTTCATATCCTGAATGGCAGTGCTATTATGAACTCCAATGGAAATATGACTATTTTATTGATACTGTAAAGAAATTAAAACACGGCATAAATAATGAGCATGAAATTGAATTATACGACAAAGATAATGACAGCTATTTTACAAAAAGTTATTCTGTAAAGAAAAGAACTGTTATTGTTGTTGAGGGAATATTTCTGCAAAGAGAAGAGCTTCAAGGAATATTTGACTATATGATTTACATTGATGTTCCTGAAAATGTTAGAATGAGGAGAGTATTAAAGCGTGATACATACATTGGTAATGAGCAGCAGATAGTTGATAAATATGAAAACAGATATTTTCCTGCTGAACGTTATTATTTCAAAAAATATGCTCCTGACCATACAGCAAATTATGTTATTCATAATTAAATATTATTGTCTTAATAATACATTTGTAAAGAGGGAAAAATCAAAATCGGAAAGGGGAGCGGCGGCAGTATGAACGCACTGGTGATAAACTGCAGCCCCGTAAAAACGGGGGCAACGGCGGAGATATCAAGAATAGTATGTGAAGGGCTTTCAAAAAAATACATTACAAAGGTCATATGCATAGACGACTATGACTTTGGGTTCTGCAGGGGTTGTCGGGGGTGTCATTCCACGGCGAAATGTATTTTGAGCGATGACATACCGCTTATCATAGATGAGTTTGACAAAGCAGATATAATAGTATGCGTTTCGCCCTCCTACTGGGCGGATATACCGGGGCAATTCAAGGCATTTATCGACAGATGCACGCCCTGGTGCAACACTCACGAACCCCATGCTTCAATAAAAGGCGGAAAAAGGGGATATACCATAGCACTGAGGACAGGCACCAGCATGAGGGAATGCGAGCGGATAATACAGAGCATAGAGCATTTTTACGGTCATCTGGAGATAGAGTGCGGCGGAAGCTTAGGTCTTTGCTCGGTAGAATTCAAGGAAGACGCTGAGCAAAGAAAAGGGGAGATAGACAGGTTTTGCGAGGGCATCATACAGGGTCAGGGGGAATAAATTTCGGTAAAAATGAGTGACCGTTAGTGTATATCCCGGCATATTTATCACTCAAAAACTGAGCTTTGCACACAGGGCTAAGGGAGAACAATTTTGAGGAAATTGATTTACGGAAGCAAGAAAAAAGTGTCCGCAAAGCGGACAAAATAATTATTCGCCGTAGGCGTACCTTGGTCTTGTCCCTTTGCCTCTGAGGAAATATTGACATTGACCGACAGGGCAGTTTATTGTAGATAATAGACAATAAAACCAAATTTTGCGGCGGCGGCAGGGCTCAAATCAACAAAAATTGAAAATCGAAAAAAAAATTTGCAAAACTCTTGACAACAAAGGCGAAATGGTGTATAATAATATAGTCGCATGGGAGATACATACGGCGGTATAGCTCAGTTGGCTAGAGCACTTGGTTCATACCCAGGGTGTCACCGGTTCAAATCCAGTTACCGCTACCATATCTCCCATGTCATTTATGGCCCGTTGGTCAAGAGGTTAAGACGACGCCCTTTCACGGCGTAATCATGGGTTCAATTCCCGTACGGGTCACCAATTCCTATCCTCGGAAAGTGCGTATTTACGTCGTTTCCGAGGTTTTCTTTTTTCAAAAAAGTCACTCAACCACTTATCTGCCACTTATTTTGAGAATAACCACTTACGACCACCTCATAGCTGTGTTTCTATGTACCCCGCAAGGCTTGTGCCCTGCGGCTGTTTTTATGCCCCGAAGACTTGTCCGGGCTGTTCTTCCTCCTGCTCGTCATCATTTTCGTCTGTGTTCTCTGTGTTGTCCTCAGTAGGCTGTTCATCTGCCTTGACCTCATTCGTGAAGCTCAGTGCGTTGCTTATGGCATCACAGTTGCGGGCTTTTGCCTCCTGAAACATATGAGAATACAGATTCAAAGTAGTCAACGTGCCAAAAGGACACACAATCTTCTGTTGCTCAAAACAGCATATTTACGCTGTTTCATCATTCTTCTTAACATCAAGCCTCATCTTGTTCGGCAGCGGCTTGTCAAGTAACTTGTAATAAATATGAATATCCCTCGGGCGGTCTGCCGCATACTCGTCTATCGTGATGTACTCGATCAACTCCAATGCCATTTCACGAGTCAGCTCGGGAACGTCAGCATATTTCTTCAAGCGGCCAATGTATTCTTCAACGTCCTGTTTGTCCTGCTTGATAGCTGACAGCTTGCTTTCTATCTGACCGACCTCGTCAGTAAGTGCAGTCTGTTCGGTCTGATATTTTTCAAGCAGTTCGACACAAACGCTCTCGGGTATCTTGCCAACTACCTTGTCTTCATAGATAGACGGTATCAGCTTTGCAAGCTCGTCAAGCCTTGTCTTGCACTCATGCAGCCGTTTTGTATCATTTTCGGACTGCTTGGTGTTGTACTGCTCCTTTTGCGAAAGAAAAAACTCTCTTGCATACTCCTCGTCTGCAATCACCAATGCCGCCTTTGACCGAATATCTGAAAGCACTATCGCATTAATGTCTTTCATTTTGATGTGGTGGCTTGTGCAAAGGTACTTGCCAAATCTGCTGTACTTACCGCATTGATAGTTGTGCCTTAGATATTTCCGAGGCTTTTTCTTACTGCCCGCAGTGGTATTGTTCCAACCGAGCCGCATTTTATCACCGCAGTCCGCACAGTACATCAATCCCGAAAGCGGCATTATCTCACCGTGCTTATCACGCTTGCCCTGACTGACCGATGCTTCGACCTCTTTGACCTTATCCCAAAGTTCCTGCGACACAAGGGGCTCATGGGTATTCTTGATGATCACCATGTCTTCCTCTCTCTTTTTCACGAGCTTGTGATTTTTGTAGCTGACAGTTGTTGTTCGTAGCTGAACCAGATGTCCAAGATATGTGGGATTGCTTGTTATGCGCCTTATCCCCTCGGGATACCAAAGGTGATTAACACTGCGGTTGGTAGTCACACCATGCTTTTGCGCTGCATAATCGGACGGCGTGGGTATCTTCTCCTCATTAAGCATATCACAGATGTGACGAGGGCTAACTCCTTTTGATCTCAATTCAAAAATACGCTTGACAATACTTGCCGCAGGCTCATCGGGAACAGGCAGCCTGTTTTCGGTATCGCTCTTGACGTAACCATACGGCGCACAAGTTGCACGATATTTTCCCGCTTTAGCATTAGCCTCAATTACAGCCTTGATTTTTTTGCTGGTAGAAGCGGCGTGTCTATCATTGTCGAAAACCCATTTAAGAACCAATAATCTCACAGCTATCTACGCTGATCTCATAGAGGTGTATCATATTCGCCCTTTTTACGGAGTAGTTGATATGAAATCCCAACGGAATGCCGTTCAGAAAAATATCCATTATGTTGTATTCGGGGAAGATAATCTCTCGCACCATCTCGCGGTAAAGCTCGGTGTTTTCGGTATCATTTTCGGACAGCTTGCGGATTCGCTCAATA
>ERZ842401.4685-NODE-4685-length-15699-cov-4.602084_pt1 | contig 15699 bp, 10 predicted proteins | sample MGYA00521270_ERZ842401 | MGnify/ENA primary metagenome ERZ842401 (study PRJEB31892, sample SAMEA3878208) | bioreactor metagenome | biome: Moose rumen | place: Sweden | collected 2011-10 | study: EMG produced TPA metagenomics assembly of the PRJEB12797 data set...
GAGCCAAGCAAAAACTTCTTTCCATTCCTTTAAAATGACTGTTTGCCACAGACGACCAATTCTGCCATTACCGTCTTGGAAAGGGTGAATAAACTCAAATTCATAATGAAAAACACAACTTTTTATAAGCGGATGAACATCACTTGTTTTTAGCCATTCAAATAAATCCCCCATAAGTTCGGGAACCCTGTTTGCAGGAGGAGCCATATGAACAACTTTTTCACCGTCAAAAATTCCGACTCCGTCGGTTCTGTATTTCCCGTTTCTTTCCACCAAATCCTGCATCATAAGTTTATGTGCTTTTAGTAAATCTTTTTCGTTATAAGGGTTAAGCGATAAAAGCAAATCGTATGCCTGAATTGAATTTTTTACCTCTTTTATCTCATTCGGATTACCTAAAACTCGCTTTCCGTCAATAATTGCCGTAATTTGTTTTAGGCTTAAACTATTATTTTCAATAGCTAATGATGAATGAATAGTCTTTATTCTGTTTTCTTTTCGCAACTTAACATGATACGGACTATCCTGAAGCGAATTTATTTCTCCAATTTTTTCTGAAATATTGGAGATAAGTTCAATTATTTTTGATGTAATTTCAAATGGTGGTTTATACATTTTTGTACTTCCTTGTTTCGTGAAAATACTTGTTCTTTTACATGTTAATACCTAGCTCGTCAGCAATACTATTATCAGCAATAGTTAATTCCTCAATTAGCTTACAAAGGTTTTCTATATCATCAGAACTTTTTTCTATAAGTTTTTCGTGTAGAATTTCAACACCACCCAGTAAATATCTCAAGAATAAATCTTCATCGGGTTTCGCAAGTTCTGTGTCTATATTCAAAAAAGCCTTTTTAATTCTTTCTTCTGGGGATTCTTCATGTTTAGAGTCCGCTAACATAATTAATTTATAAATAAAATATATAAATTCTTGTCTAGGTGTTAACTGGCTTAAAAATATTGTTTTCTTAAAATCGGAACTATCTGGCTCAGCTTTTCTTTTATATATAAATCCTATTAACGGGGCAGTAACATATATTTGCCAAAAGTAATCAAAATATTTCTTTTCTGTTAATTCAACAAACATAGTAGCGTGTTTGCCTGTGACATTAAAATCTTTAGATATTAGCGTCATTGATATCAGCCTCCTTTACGTTTGTTTCAAGAACATCTTTTGCATTACCGTCTAAAGTTGCAGCCTTCATTGTATAATACTTGCCAATTTTGTCATGCAGTTGTTCTTTTATTAACATTCCTTCCATATCTTTAGAAAATATTATAATTTGTTCAGTTAAATCTGGTAATTTTTGGCAGGCAATTGTTGCAGATTCTCTGTCAAAAGCCGAGAAAGGGGCATCTAAAACTAATGGATATGGTTCTGTCATTAAGAATTGGCCTGCTTCTTCATTCTCATATTTTTTATAATGAATCTGCTGTGCTAAAAATAAAACAGAAGTTATAAAAGCTAAAACAATAAATACACTTTGTGCACCTGAAGTATCAATAACATCATTAACACCTAGTGTATCTGTAATGGAAAGTTTGTATTTTTCATTCAAATTAATTTTATAACTGCTAGTAAATACTGATGAATATATTTCATTCATTTTATTAACCATGCTTGTACGCAAAGCCGTTTCATTCGTTTCCAAATGAGATTTTAATACATTGGCTATATATTTTGTATGATTAATACAGTCACAAACATGTTTGTTTGCTTCATCTTCTTGTGCAATTTTTTGTAATTCTTTTTCATATGCTTTTAATTGAGATTCGTATTGAATATTATTAGTTTTTTTAGTTGAAATATTTCTTACTAAAGATTTTATTGTTTGCTCATTTTCACTACGTTCTATTTCGTATTGGGCAGTATCTTTATGAGCTTTTAAATGTTTCTTTAAGTCAGTAATTACTTCATAATTTTTATCAATTTCACTTTGTCGACTCATTTGTAATTGTTTATATTGATTAAACAATAAACTTAAATTAGGAATAGTATCTTTGTCTGTTTTAGCCTTTGCATATGAAATATATTCAGATATTGTAGCCCCTATATATTTTGGAGGAACATAATCTAATAGTTTCACGAGATTCGAATGACATTCACTCCCTATCTCTAATTTACTCCCACAAATACAAGTTCCTCGTTTTAATAAAAATTCAATTGTTTTGTTATTAACATTTGGAACATTTTTGTCATCAACTTTTGTTTCTTTTAACATTTTAAGAACTTCAGGAACAATATGAGGTAGACAATAACTCGCAATTTGATTAGCAAAATTACTTAAAAAAGAACTTTTAGTAGTTTCCATTAGTTTTTCTAATTCATCAACTTTACTTTGCTTAATATCAATCTCTTCTTGTTGCTTCTTCCCATCAGCCCATTTTTTTATTTCATTAGTTAATTTTGCATTACGCTCTGTCAAAATTTCTAAATCATTCTCGGCATTTTTAATATCATCAATATTTTTACCAATCTGGTTTTCTAACTCTTCCATTGAATTTTGTATTTTATCTATTTTTGCATTTGCATTTCCGTTGTAGCGTTTTTGAAATATAGTTTGAACTGAATTTTGTTGCACTACTAAATGCTTAATAGCATTTTCAATGGATTCCATTCCTAATATTTTTTTTACCGCAGCAGAAAAATCTGTACTTGACGTTTTTTCTTGTACATTTTTGCCAAAGCTATTAATTTGTTCGGCTCTTAAAAAGAAATAGTCTGTTAAATCTTGTGGTATTATTATGTTCAATGTATCTTGAACTTTATCGGGAGGAATAGGCTTTGTTAAACCGGTTTCAGGATCTTTATATGTAATATATAAATCCGATTTATCCGGTTGTATAACAGATTTAGCACCATACATCATTGGATTATTTTTATAATTTTGCGTTCTTTTAACACAATAATCATTGTTCCCATATTGTAATCGCACCTCAACTTCAACAGAAACTTCACTGCGAGGAGGTAATTCATTTTGAATTTTTCTGTTTAACAAAATGCCATTTGTAAAATTTGTTTTTCCGAATAAACACCAAGTAAAAGCATTTGCAATTGTGGTTTTACCTGTATAATTATTTGCCATTATAAATGTTACATTTTTATCTTTATCTGTCGAGAAAGAAATTTCTTCGTCAATAAATTGTCTGAAGTTTTTAAATTTGATCGATTTTAATAACATTATGACAACCTCTCGATTATTCCGGCAATTTTTCTTGCCATTTCTGCATCCGAATCCTTATTAGTTCTATTCATATTATCTTTTTCTATTTTCAGAATTTGGTTAACCATACGTTTTCTTTTATCTCTGATTTCGTTTTCCACCGGAATTTCTACTGATTCAATGTCGTTATTATCTTCCATTTGAGCCACTCCTTAATGATTACAATATATCATGAACATCAGGACTATCATATAAATTATAAGAGTTTATTAAATCCCAAATTAATTCATCGTTATTTTTTACTTTATTTAATGCTAAACTGTTAAATTCTTGCATTCTCGCAAATTCTCTTCTTACAAGACCTTGTTCATACTGCTGTTCGTATGTTGATAGAATCTGAGATTCCTCAACAGGACGTGGTAATGTAATAAAATCAAATATTTCGGCATATTCTTTGCCTTTTGCCTTTCTTAATACACGTCCCCTACGTTGGACATATTCTTTAGGATTTGTCGTACTTGCAAGAATAAATGCTGTTTGTATTTCTGGGATATTGAAACCTTCATCTAAACATTTAATAGCGACTAAAACTTGAATCATATCGCCTTTGCCAAATATTTCTTTAATATCCTTTCGTTCTTTCATATTTTCTTCAGCTGTAAATCTTGCAACACTCATATCTAAATCGTTACCAAGCATTTTACACACCGCATTTATTTGTCGTATAGAATCATCCTTATTTGAATTAGGATCTTCAATAGTTGTTGCACCACAATATACAAGCAAATGATTTTTATTTTTATATGGTATTATTTTTTCTTTTAAAGTTGATAACTTATTTTCTGCTCCTGCAATAAGTTTTGCTCTTTTTAATAAATATGGTTTAGCGGCTTCAGGAATATGTTTCTTATCGCTGCCAGCAATATATTTAGCAATTTTTTTTGTTAATAATTTGTATTCAGTTAATTCATCAGTAGTCAAATAAACAATAACAGGATAATAATAATATGGAGTTAGCATTTCTGCATCAATTGCCATTTTTAGTGTATATTCAATACATTTATCTCCAAAATAATCAAATATTGCATTTGTTCCTTCATCGTCACCATATCTTTCAATGGTAGCTGATAAAGCTAACCTATAATCAAAATTTTCTGGTAAATTCTTTCTAATTGTTTCTGCACCAAAATAATGAGCTTCATCAACCATAAGAAGTGATTTATTATCAAGGCGAGAAATTTGTTCTTGTACAAAATCAGAATAAAAAGTTGCATTTGTTGTTATAAAACAAAAGAATTTGCTACCTTCAATCTTATTATTATGGTAATCTATTGCACTTTTTAACTTATTCTTCCAATCTTTTTGAGAGGAAGCTCCATATCCAACAATTGGAGTTATATTAAATAATATAAGATCCTCGACCCATTGTTCAACTAAATGAATAAAAGGACAGCAAATAACAACAGCTAAATCGGAATTGCTATGATTATACAAATTTACCAAGGCTCCTAAACCAGTGTATGTCTTACCAGTTCCTGTTGCCATATCAAATATGCCCTGATAATTTTTGTTTGCCCAATTTTTGATTGCATTTTCTTGATAATCTCTCAAACGTGCAAATGGAAGTTTTGGAATGTTTCTTTCTTTTATATTTGTAAAGGTAGTATTCTCAGGAGTTGTACCTTTCATTGCATTCATTACAAAATTTTTCTCCGCTTGATCAATCTCTTCGTTAAATGTTTCTTTTTTATATGTTTGAAGTTTGTCTAATGCGACTTTAGGGAAATCGATAACCTCTAATGATGTTGTTAAATTATTCCAAGTTTCTTCAAAATATTCTATTTTTTTATTAGTTCTTGATCTTTCAGCCCAGGATGTGAACGCATCAATTGATTCAAAATTAAGACTTATTGCTTGTTCACTCTCATTTAAAGAACCACTAAATGCAACAGCATTCCCATCAACATCTGTTAATATACCAATTTTTTCGTGGTAAAGACCAAAAGGTTTTTTAAAAGCAATTTTTATATCTAAAAAGCCATCTTCAATCATATGAGAAAGGAAGTTAAGTCTTTCTTCTTCAATATAATTTTTAGGCTCTTTCCATTCTCTCATAATTGCTTTATCAATTATTTCACGTTTATCATAACCCTCTTTAATTGCTTGAATATCTTGTTCCTGCAATTTAGGAGATGTAATAAGTCTCATTTTACCCCCGTTTTTAACTAAATTAATTAACCCTTTTGAAAGTTCAATTAAAACAGAGGAAGAAAAAAAGCCTACGGCTCTGTCATATTTTTTCGCATTAGATAGTAGCGGAGTATAAAAATCCTCAACTATATTGTCTGGCGTTCGGTATGACTCTTTAAGAGTATCTTTTAAATCTAAAAAATTCATATATCTATGTATTTTCCTTTATATAATTTAGAACTTCATTTAATTTTTCAAAGTCATCATCACTTGTAAAGTAACTTGGACTGAATCTTACAGTTCCTGAAGGATATGTCCCCATAAATTTATGCGAATCAGGGGCACAATGTAATCCTGTCCTTACTGCAATATCATGTTCACTCATGACTATACCTATATTCTCGCATGGGTATGTGCCAAAAATGGACGTAATAATTCCAACTTGTTTAAAATTAGGATGCACAAAGGTTTTTATATTGTTATATTTGCTTAATATTTGTAATAGTTTATCAAAATTTTCTTTTTCTTTATCAAAAATTGCATTTATACCTATATTATTAATCCATTTCAATGATGCATTCAAGCCTGCTATTGCCATAATATTTGGGCTCCCTGCTTCAAATCTATCCGGAATGTTAGTGGGCATATTTATATTTGCAGAATCGACACCTGTTCCTCCAAAAATAAAAGTTTTAAGATTATCAGTTTTTTTTAATACAAAACCAGCAATTCCTGTTGGCGCATAAAGAGTTTTATGTCCAGCAAAAATCACATAATCAAAGTGGTTTACAATTGTTGTATCAATCAACCCGGCAGTTTGTGACATATCTATTACGGTTTTTGCAGATACCTCATGGGCAAGTTTTGAAACATCCTCTATAGGAAATATAAAGCCAAAGGAATTACTTGCGTGATTCATAACAACAAGTTTTGGTTTATCTATTATAAATTGTGTTTTAATTGCGTTTAAATCATATTCAAGAGAGTTTTTATCCGGTTCTATGTATTTAATCTTAATATTATACCGTCTTTTGATTTGCTCTAATGTTCTTAAAACTGCATTATGTTCAAATCTTGTTATAAATACAACATCGTTTTCGTTCCAATTTTGGCCAAATAATATTGTGTTCATTGCAATAGTTGAAGATGGAGTAAATACAGTTTCGTAATCGCCGTTGGCGTGAAACAAATTTAGGATCAAATCACGAGTTTCTCTTACTATATTTGCCGCAATAGAGGACTCTTTATATTGCCCTCTTGATACGTTTACACCATAATCACGGTAAAAGGAGTTCATAAAATCATAAACTTCATCTGGCTTTGGATAAGTTGTAGCGGCATTATCAAAATAGTACATTATATAAGAACCTTATTTATTATATCTACTAATACTTGTCTCTTTTCTTCTGATGAAAGGGCTTCTCCATATTCTTCCATCATAGCTTCAGCATCGTTATATAGTAATTTTGCTTGTGAAGAATATTCCTTTTTCTCAAATGTTTTAAACTCTTCATGTCCGGAAGCATCTATATAACTTATTTTATAAAATTCTGTTTTATTTTTGCCTTGTTTAGCAATTTTATTGCTGTATGCTTCGATGTTATTCTTGAATTTTTCTAATGAAATATTATAAGATTCAATTGTTATTTGGTCCCAGTCATCTATTCTTAATCCGGTTGAAGTTCTGGCAAACATTTCAATAAATTTATTAGTATCTGCAGTTGGTTTTAAACACAATCCTAACATTTGCTCTTCACTGCTACTGAATGCATGAGTTAAGACATCTTCACTAAATTGTTCTGACCAATCTTTTAATACAGATGACAATGATGCTTTTTTATTCAAATTATTTGTAGCAAACATCACTTTCATTTCATCGCTTAAAGTATTAATCAAATTAACTTTTACATTATCAAGATATTCTTTTGCTGTTAATATATCTTGTTCTATTTTTAAAGAGAAGATCTCATATCCAAATATTTCTGGCAATTTATCAAATAAAAATTCTCTAGCATTGATCTCTGGAGCTTTTAATGAGTTCTTGAATTTTAAGATTTTCTTGTCAAGAGCTTTAGATTTATTTTTATCAACATACTCCATATTCATTTCCTTTGTATATTTAGGCAATTGGAAAAACCAACGTTGCATTGCTCTTACAATAAATTCGAAGTTGTTATATTTAGCTTCTTCTTCATGCACATATTCTGAAAATGTATTTTTTAAATCTTCAATATATTTTTCTTTTTGTGTATCCCACTCTTCTAATGCAATATTGTAGTTGTATGGTTCTTCGTTAATACTATCTAATAATTTTGCATTAATCTCAACTTCTTTCCCGTTTTTAAGTATTACTGCGTATTTTTTATAATGATGTAAAACACACGCAATATATATAGGGATCAATCCCATTTTCATTCCAATATGATTAACAGGTTCTGTTAATACGTCATACAACTCTTTAAACGACAACTGCTTTTCAGAAGACTTAACTATAAATTTCTTTATTAAATTCAATACATTTTGTAATTTTTTATTTTTTAAATTTTCTGTATTGATATAATACTGACCAGCCTTTTCAACTAAAATTCCTTCATTTTTAATTGTACTTCTCATGAAGCTAACATCTTGGCCGGTTGCTATTAAACCAAGGTTTTCTTTTATGTGATTTTCTAATATTCCTGCTACAACTTTACTCCTACTGTTTATTGCTTGACTTGAAAGAGTATTTTTATTTAACACTTCATTATTTATTATTGGATAATCTTTGTATGTTTCTTCACAAATCTCGGATAATTTTTTAGACAGTGCAGAACGACGGTTAATTAGTTCCTCATGTCCAGCGTTGTAATATTTCGATTTATTCAATTCTGGTCTTAAATATATATCAATAAAGTTTGAAATCACGTCAGATAATGCATTTAAGGAGTATGATAATTCCTCAGATAGTATCTCATCATCAGTATTGTTAATCAAATATTTGATTGCATCATACTTTATGACTTGTTTGTTAATATTTTCTCTTTTCTTTGGTACTATAAATATAACTCTTTTATTATTTACATTTTTATAAGATTCTTTAAATACAATTTTTTTATCTTCGCTAATCTTAGGAATAACAGCAAATACAATACCGTCTGCACCATCAGATTTTATTGCTTGTTCCCAATCAGAAATACCATTTAAATCTTCTTGATTAACAAATTTGAAGTTAAAATATCTGGTAACTTCATTAGAATCATTATATGCGTTTGGATATAATACTTTATTACCAACAAAATCATTTAATATATCTTTTATTTCTACTAAATTTTTTCGTTCTTCAATAGTATCGTTAATTTTTGCTTCTACATTAATATCTGTGTGTTCAGTAATTCTCAAGTAATTCCCATTTTCAATTTGTCTTATTATTCCTTTATTTTTTAAATTTGTAAGAGCTTGGTTTAAATTTTGAAAATCTGATACTGAATTTTCAAAAATATTAGAAATTAAATTTACAGTGGGAGATAATAGTTCTAGATGACCATAAATATGAATTAAAGCTATTGTTTTTACAATTTTCTTCTCTAATAATTCATTATTATTTAATTTGTTCAACGCAGCATAAGTATTTTTCCAATATTTATGAGTACTTTTTTTATAATCTTCTGCCTTAAATAAGGGTTCAAAATAATCATATATATAGTCTGGGGTTAATATAGGAAAATTTTGATTGTTATCCTTTAAAAAAGAGTGTAGTGTATTTTTCTGATTTTGTGAGGATAGAAAAGTAAATATTGTTCTTTCGTTCTGGGCAATTTTTTCAGAAATATTTGGTAACAAGAATGTAGTTATTGCCTGTAATGGATAGCACCCTAGAACTATTTTCTTAATATCTTTATATTCTATATTAGAAAATGGGGTAGAATTTTGCCATTTTTTTATAATACTATCAAATAACTTTTTATTATTATCGTAGTACATTTTAAACCACTTATCTTCTTGACATATAATTTTTGACATTAAATCAAACTGTTGTGATAAAGAAGCATTAAACTCAAGAGCTTTAAATCTGTTAGATACAGCTTTCCAAGCATCAATTTTATTTTTAGGTAATTTATCTACATAGTTGAGAATGCTTTGATGAGAAATTAACAGAATATGCAACTGTTGTTCTTTGGTACGACAACAATTTTCAGCAAAATCTTGTAAAGTTTTTATCTCTGCGGCAGATGTTTTATTTAAATTTCCTTCAAGAAATTTACTAAATTCATCATATATAACAAAAATTCCTGTATAGCCTTCCACTTTCAATGATTTATTAACAGAATTGTATAATTCTATAACATCTATATTTGAAATAGGATTAAATTCACTACCAGAAGTAAGGCTTGGATAAATTTCTTTAAAATTTTCATAATAATCAATATTATAATTTTTCAATTCATTAATAAAATTGCTAACACTACAATCAATATTCTTTTTGAATTGTTCATATGTATCTTTATAGTTTTCCTGCCAATTTTGAATAGTTGTTATGACAGATTTAAAATATGTGTCAGGCATTATATGATCTAAATTTGCATTTCTTAATGCTACGCTCAAACCAGACATTAAAGCTTGTCTTATGCCCATACTACTACCTTGAATAATAACTGGTAACATTTTCTTTTTGCTATCTAAATAATTTTTTGTGTATGTGCATAATTCAGATTCACCTTTTGCATTTTGCGTACTCTGGCAAATATATGACAATAAATTTGAAAATAATTCCGAATCTTTTCTGTATAATAATGAGGCAATTATCAATGCTAAATGAGATTTACCTTTACCATATGCCCCAACAAATATTTTTGCACGATCGTTTGAAGTATTTGATGTACTTAACATTATATCTTCTATAATTTCAATTGCACTTGGTGTTGGTATATAGTTTTTAATTTTATCATCGCTGTTAATATCATATGCAATGTTTATTGCATATTGAAAATCTTGCATAATATTAATATTTTTTGTTAAATCCATATTTTCACCCTTTAAATACTTAAACCTTCATAATATTTTTTAATACACTCTATAAAAGACATTTTCGTCTGTAATTTAACAATATCAAGTCCTGCAGATCTTACTACCTTTATCAGTCCTTGATTCTGCAAATTATCTAAATACTGTGCAACTTGGATTTTATCAAGATTAAAGATTTTACCAATGTTACCAGGATATTTTTCTATTTTAGAAATTTTTATATCAGTTGATTTCTCTTTTTCATTTTCTCTAATAATTATTGCCAAGATTATAAGTGGATTAATTGTCGCAAAACTTGGTGCCATTTTAGAGTATATTTTATTCTTTTTATCTAGTAGCTTTATAAGGCCTAATTCAGTTAATGGCGATTCGATATTGCTTTCTGGATTAAAATCACTACTATTTGATTTAAAATAAGTTTTAATAATACAATCGAAATCATCTCCTAGTGATTTTTCTGACACCTGTGTTTCTGGTTCTTCAACACTAATATATGATTGAATATCTGCTACAAATGATTCTTTTGTAATTTCATTCATATTGTAAATATTGAAGAAATAGTACCAAGCTGTCGCCAAATCTTTATTTGAAGCTAACATATAATGAAGAATGCAGAAGGTCCCATCTTCTTCCATAAATAAATCATTGTCCCATATTAATTGTCCAAGTTTAGTAAACTCTTGATATTTTTGAGTAGTACCAGTTTCTTCTGTCAGACCAAATACTTGTAACCAATAACGAAGAGCTTTGACCATGTTTGAACCAATACCAAGCTCATCCATGGGATTAATATTTTTGTCAACGAATAATCTTGGATTAGCTTTTATATGTTTCATTCCTTTATGCAACCAGCCCTTTCTGATTGCAAAAGTATCATGCGCTCTGAACTTCATATGTTTTCTCCTGACTCTCTACTTTTGTAACTAAATATCCTGCCATTAAACAACCTGCATCGAGGTATTTGGCTGTTACACACATTTTACAATGTCTGCATTTGTTTGCGTCTATCCTATATGTATTTTGGTTAACTGTTATTGCACCGAAATTACATACAGATTCACATTTTAAACATTTTCTACAACTATTATATTTTCTAATTTGGTATCCAATCATTCTTTGTAAGTCATCATGTTTTTGAATATTCATCGTTTTTACTTTTATTGCATACTCGTAATTCTGCTGTTGAAACGGTTGCAATGACATTATAGGTATGTTTGTTGCAATGTCAAGCACCAGCACCTCTTTTAACAATTTTCTACCGAGTTCTTTTGATACTTTACCAAAAGGAGTAAAAAGGGTATAAAAATCGTCTGTTATAGGTTTGTTTAATTGATATATTTTTGCATTTTCTTCTGCAGTACAATTTGTATATTTGATTTTTACATCTTCTGCAGCTTTTAAACCATTACCACCTTGTCGAGCTTTCCATTTTCCAGTATCAACATATACTTCTGCATCAGGTTTTCCGATTTTTTTAGCAAAATCAACTAAAAAATCTCTCCATTTAGTTGATTCTTCCGGCATGTATATTCTTGCTAAAAATGCTGCTCTATCATTATTATTAGGACAACACCAACATCCTACCCTATCATATCCAAGCTTATACGCATCATTGAAATCAATATTTTCTCCAAGCATATAGAGCCAAATATCAATATCTTTCCAATAAAATATAGGCGAAGCAACGACCTGTTTCTTGATTTTTATTGATTCTGCATTGTCCTCAATTCTGTTATATTTGCTTCGGCTTACCGACTCGCATTTCCTTATACCGTAAAATGTTAATAGTTTTTTATCGCGATATAAATTAGATAGTATCCGAGTTATAGGCCCTGTCTTAAACATTGTACAGCACCAGCGCATAACTCTTGATGGTGGCCCAATATCTTCACATACATCATAAAATTTTTGTTCTTTATTTTTAGAAATTTTCAATATAATTTTAGGATTTTCTTTTCTAAAACGTTTTAAATATTCATATGTAAGAGGAAATTCTAATGTAGTATCACCGAAAATATGAACAAGGCCAGGATTACTCAATGCTCTGACCACAAGATCGGCAACAACAGTTGAGTCTTTTCCTCCAGAGAATGATATTACTATATTTTCAGCAGGATAATCTTTTACAGCATCTTGTATAAAATGAAAAGCTTCGTCTTTCAAATATGAAAGTCTTTCTTTATTTACCTTAATAAATTTTTGTGTATATTCAGAAAATTTGTTATTTTCGTTAGCAATGCTATATTTTTCTAATTCTTTTATGATACTATCTGTATCCATTTGCAAACATTTTGAAAAAGAAACCGATATTGATTCTCCGTCTATATAGTAGCGGTTATTAGCACACCATACGGAGCTATTTATATATTTAAGCGGAGTCTTCTTCACAATCTCCATTAACAAGCGTTCTTGAGGAAATACGGGTCGCAAATCTGCAGCAAAATATTTTATCTTATTACCACATTCAGGGCATGTGTCCATATTGCTATTGCTAGGTCTGATAATAGGCACATTACAATAATTACACCAATATATTTCAACCGGTATATCCTCAAATGTTGTTTCCCCACATACTTCGCAGATTTTGTTTTCAGTTTCCCTATTACAAGATTTGCACCACAAAATTTTTCCCTCTTTGGAACATCAAAAAGACAAATTTGCCTTCCAATGACAAATCTATTTTAGCATAAATACGTAAAAATTATCCGTATAAACACAAAACTTTACGATACTCTCCTTTGTCATTTTAAGGTTAAAATTCATTATATACTTCAATAAATGTTTCTGAAATTTCTTTTGCTATTTTCTTTATCAAAGCATAGTTAGTATATGGACCAGTTGAAATATTTGAAATAACTTTATAGTACCTATTCGCACGATTATTCATTTCAATAATATTATGTTGCACCAAATATTCTACTGAAATTCGATATCCAGTGTCTTCAGATAAGAAATGTCTTTCTCTTGGTAAAGGAAATGACAATAGAATAAAATCTTCTATTAAGTTTATGTCATAGCCTTTTTCATAGCATCTTCCATATAATGTTCCGTCTTGACAAACATGTTGATTTGCTCGTCCAATTACCCCATTCTTATTATTTGTTTCTCCAACATATACTATACCATTTTCTTTTGAAAACCATATATAGATGTATGCTTCTAGTTGACCTTTGTATCCTATGCAAAAGCACTTTTTCATAACTATTCACCAATGTTAGGTGGAAGTTCGTCTTCCTTTTCTCTACATAATGTTGCTAATTTTTCAGAAATTTCTCGTCTATAATTTTCGAATATTTTAGTGATTTGTTCAATATTTGCGACTTTACAATTTTTTCTTACAATAAGTTCGACTTTTGCAGCTATTAACAACATTAATTCTATTAATATTTGTAATGCTTTGTTCCCGTTATTATTTTCGTATATAACTTTTGCAAATCTATGCTGGCTTGATATTCTAACACAATTTTTATAATCTGCATCAACATATGGTTCCCATAAAACATTATCTTGTATAAATGGGACTTTAAAAATATAATCTTGATCAACTAAAGAAGTCCTACCTTTCATTGTTTTTGCAATATCTTCATTAGTTAGATTTTCTTCTGTTTTGTCTTCAATCCCTTCATACTTTATGCGAGAACATGTTTCTATCTTTTCTTTATTACGGATTTCATCAATAATGTGCTGTTCTCGTTTTTTTATCTCTTCATTAAATATAGGATCCTCTTCGTCATACGATGGGGTATCAAGTGTATCTCCAATGTCAATTGCAATATCATTAGATATTTCATTAGAATCTTCAGATATTTGTGCTTTATATTTATTATATGCATTTTGCCATGCCTTTCGGCACTTGTTTTTATGATCTAATATATAATCATCTAAAGCAGTCTTTGCATCTTCTGATAATACAATATTAGATTTGCTTACATCTATATTGAAAGCATCATCCGCATTATCCTGTATGTTAATTCTTCCACGAAAAGCATAAAAATCTTGATCTTGTGGAATAATATTATCTAATCTATTTGCCCAATTTATTAATCTGCCATTTCTGTATACATAAAATCCATAATTAGAAGCAGAAATATGATACTTTTTTCTTATATCCGCATCAGATATTCCTTCATTTTTTCGAACTTTAGGATGAGGTAACATTGTAATTTCAATTTTTCCTTTAACTTCATTTTCTGGGTCTAATATAATTTCAATTGGTTTTAAAATCCATTGTACAGATTTGCCATCCCATTCATTTTCGTCCAATTTATTGTTTCCTGCTTCTTCTGTAAACAAAGCATCTACTGCACTAATTTCTTCATCATTTATATAAATGTGTAAATCATTTTTCAGGAAATAATAATATATAACACCTAATTTATCTTTTAATTCACTTATAGTTGATTTAATGCTTGGGTGATTATTAGTATGAATTTTAGATATTCGAATAATAGTTCCTTTATTGTTATCAAAATATTTATCGACTAAATATTTATCAGAATCATCTAGATCGCATTCTACACTATAATATTCATTATCAATTTCGTCTAAATCAACATATTCCTTATGAATTTCACCAGTACAATCTCCAGATATAACTTCTAAGCGATTTCCTTGTGCAAAGGATGCAGATTTTAAGCCTAGGCCAAATTTTGAAAGTGTTTTATCGGAATAATATGATTCATCAGAACCTAAATCTAAGGCATTTTCTATTTTTTCTTTATTCATACCATCACCGTCATCTACAATTAAATATTGTTCAACATTATTTTTTTTGTTAAGATTTGATGAATTGTCTTTTTGAATAATTTTTATATGAATATTTTTAGCATGTGCAGATACAGCATTGTCAATAATATCACATATAGCCGTGGCGGGTGTGTAACCAATTCTACTAATTCCAAAACATATTCTTGCTGCGTTAATTTTTCTTGTCTTTTTTAAAGGTTCCATAATTCTTGTTCCCTATTTAGTATTATTGCAATATTCCAAATAAATATTATCATAAATAAAATATAAATTTAGAATATTGCAATAATATTTTATAAAATTTTTCTGGGAATTTGTGTTACTTTTTCTGCTTTCTCATGTTAATTAACACTCATTATTTACTCACACCGGTCGGCTACTTTCCAATAATAGTAAGAAATTTTTTAAAGCGGTTTTTTTGGAATAGAGCGGGTTTTTTGGTAAAGTTAATTGATAAATTTTTATATTTTTTCGTTATCGATAAAAAACGCATTTAATAAATCTGCGTTATCTCTTAAATTTTTAATTACAGGTGCGAGGTTGTAACATTCTTCTATTTCAGGTTGATTTGATACTGTATCTTAACGAGTAGTTAGAT